>Ga0302287_10000373_pt1 | contig 23894 bp, 21 predicted proteins | sample III_Fen_E2_4_FD_200452 | JGI IMG/M metagenome (GOLD analysis project Ga0302287, IMG submission 200452) | Peat permafrost microbial communities from Stordalen Mire near Abisko, Sweden - III_Fen_E2_4 | ecosystem: Environmental > Terrestrial > Soil > Wetlands > Permafrost | place: Sweden: Abisko...
AAGGACAAGGGATTGCGTCGAATAATGTATTGCAATCGTTGTCGAATGATTTACAAGAGCTCACCAGTAAACTCGATAATTTGCTGGAAAAAATTGCAGCTCCTAACTCGGCTCTCCAAGCGCCGCAAGCTTTGACCGCTGACAGCTTAGAACAGAGCGTTGTGCAATTGTTGCAACGCATTCAAGATGCTTTGGCTACTGCAGATTCAACGCCTCTCCAAGATCAATCCGAGAATCAGAGTCAAGACTCTGCATCGACGAATAATGTTGTATCAACAAATAGTGCTGACTTATTTAGTACAAAAACGAATCCAGTAACGCTAGTTAGTTTAGATGTAAAGACCGTTGAAGCCACGCCAGTGCTGATTTCACAGGCCGTTTCGCAAAATCAAACTAGTGATGGTTTGACTCAATCACAGCAGCAAACAACTCCGCAAGAGTCTAGTGCAACGACCTCCTCGGCCAATGTAAATGCAGATCAAACAACAGCACAGCCGGTTGCAGAAACTTCAGTCTCAGCCACACCCGTGCTAGCAACATCAGCGCAGGCTTCCCAATCGATTGCTCAAACGGCAGATTCTCGCACGGTGCGCACGCCTTCATCGGATTCGTCAAAGTCCACAACCGTTGAAAAGAATGCAAAGGATGCTTCGTCAACATTGGTTGATGCTACCGCAAGCATCTCGCAAAATGTGAAGTCTGTTGATGATAACAAAGGTCACAACAAAGAAAAATCCCAGGAAAAATCGTCGAATAATGTTGCGGTCAAAGTGGACTCAACTCCCGCGAAACAAGTGGATGCGCAAGCATCTGTTGCTGATGATTCAACGGATTCAACTCCACAGACGAACCTCGCCACGGCAGAACCAAAAGTTGTTGAAGCTAGTGGAAGCAAGGTAAATACCGATGCAATTGCATCTGCACACGATAACAGTAATGTTCAGACTGATGCATCGAGTCAAGCAGTCAAGATTCCGCAAGCGACACTGACTCCACAGTCTCATTACGCAGAGCGCCTACAGGAACATGTTGCCCTGCGGCAAGTTTCGCAGCGCATTCAATGGATGGTCAATAATCAAGAAGGCCGTGCAACGCTTCGTCTTGACCCTCCCGAACTTGGGCATATCGAGCTTGAGGTGCAGACCAAAGACGGTGAAATGAAGGTCCATATGACCGTGGACAACGATGAGGTAAAGCAGGCGCTCGAATCCTCTGTTTCTGATCTGCGCGTAGCCATGGAAAGCCACAACATAAAGCTTGATCGCCTTGAGGTGCAAGTGGATTCCGGCCGAGGTGACCCGAATGCTCAACGTCGCGATGGGGCTCATAGTGGCAAGCGTCAATCTTCTCAAGGGAATCGCGGCACACGCTTTGCTGATACATCTGTGATAGCTTCCACATCTGACACGGGTCGGAGACTTGGCTACAACACTATGGAACTCATTGCCTGAATATGCCTGATATGTCTGAATAGGAGAGGATTGCCATGTCAACTGGATTATGGAACACTAGCGAGATCGGCAAAGCGACCACAGGGTATTCCCTAGGGCAGCTCACCAATCCAACGACTACCACGCAGCGCGTTGTCACTACAAGCACCGATGGCACTAGTACCGTGACCTCTGCGGGTGATACGAGCAAGTTCACTTCTGCGACAGCGAACTCAACGCTCGGTAAGCAAGACTTCTTGAACCTCTTAGTGGCTCAGATGAAAAATCAAGACCCACTCAGTCCGCAAGATAATACTGCGTACGTAGCTCAGCTTGCTCAGTTTTCTACGCTCGAAACAGCGCAAAATGAAGAGACTGCTGTGGAAGGGCTTTCAACCAACATGACTGCATTCATGAAAACTCAGAACGCCAATACTGCAAGCACTGTCAATGCTTCTTCGACAAACTTGCTTGGTAAAACGGTTCGCGTAGTCAATAGCGATGTGAACTATCTCGGTTCTCCCATGAACTTCAATATTCAGTTAAACGACAGTGTTTCCTCTGCATATTTGCAGGTAAAAAACTCCTCTGGGGCAATAATTGCCACTCGCAGTTTTGCAACCGATGGCACCACTCAAGATGCAACTTGCACTTGGGATGGCAAAGGCGATGATGGTTCTGCAGTTGCCTCTGGTGATTATACCGCATCAATCGTAGATAGTACTGGCAAAACTAGCGAAGGCTATGTGTACGTCTCGGGTAAGGTGACAGGACTTCGTTACAGCAGTACAGGATCTAATGTCGTCATAGACGGCAAATCGTATTCCACCAATAACCTCATGTCCGTTGATTCTCAGAGTTAAGGTCGAAAGGAGATTCCCATGCTAAGATCTTTATCCTCAGCAGTTACTGGCTTGCAAAACAGCCAAACCCAGATGGACGTTATTGGTAACAATATCGCCAATGTCAACACCGTGGGCTATAAGAGCGGGCGTGTTACCTTTGCAGAAAGCTTCTCGCAGCTGATGAAGGGTGCAACTCGATCCGAGGGTTCTGGCGGTGGAACGAATCCATTGCAGGTGGGTCTTGGAATGTCGGTTGGATCGATCGATACCCAAACAGGGCAAGGCAATTTGGAATCTACCGGAAATACGCTTGACCTTGCGATTCAAGGCAGCGCATTCTTTGGTGTTTCCGATGGCAAGGCTACCTACTATACTCGTAACGGTAGTTTCCAGATGGACTCCAATGGTAACGTGGTGTTGCCTACAAACGGTATGGTGCTACAGGGAAAAATGGCCGATAGCCAGGGTGTTTTTCCAACGGGAACAATCACGGGTGATATTAAAGTTCCCTTTAATGAACAGTCTCCTGCAAAAGCGACAACCGCTGTCAGTTATTCCCGCAACTTAAATGCGGATTCAGATGCTAAGGGTTCGGTGACATATAGTCAACGTTGGCTCCATGCTGCGCAATCAACAGATACTGTCTATTCTCTTTACAACAGTAAAGGTGGCGATCTTGGAATAACAGCGGGTGATAAAATTACCGTAAACTATTCTGTGGGTGGTGTAGCTACTGCACCAGTGACATACACTGCGGGAACTGACTTTACCGACATGGCTGGCTTTGTTACAGTACTTAATGCTCAGCTAGCTCCAAATGGAACCGCAACTTTGGATGCAACAGGTGCGATTGCTTTTGATGTCTTGGGTGCTGGTGGCATTGATAATCTTCAAGTGACTTCAAATAATCCACTTTCTAATCCTACCCTCAATAAGGCATTGAACGTACCATCCCATATGATTGCTGGTGGTGGAACGGGTACTGGTGGAGCGTATTTGACCGATGCCCTTCGTGGGCCTGCATACGGTGGTGATCCAACCACAAATACTGCAGGCGATCTTTTATCTAATCTCTATGATGCCAATGGAGATTCCTTAGGGCTTCAAAATGGTGACATCATCAATGTGACAGCCATGGTGGGTTCGGACTCTGTGAACTCCGCCGATCCTACTTCTGGCGTAAACCCAATTACCTATGTAGATACTGGTGCCAGCGCAACAACTCTCGATATGATTTTGACGCAAGTTCGCGACACGTTAAAACTTCCAGAATATGATGGCACCGTGCTCAACAACCCCACCGTCAGTATCGATGCTGGTAATTCAAACGATGAAATTCCTGATGGCACAATGGTGGTGCGCGGTGCAAAAGGAAAGGCGTTTGCCATTTCCAATTTGACCATTAGCGCAACGAACTCAAACAATTCTGCTCCAGCGCCTACAACCTTCAATGCGAATATGTCATTCACGGAAAAACAGAAAGCACAAGCTGTCGGAACCTTTGATACCTCTATCACCGTATACGATGAAACCGGTGCAGAGCATGTTCTTACAACGACTTTCACGCATACCGATACTCCGGGCTTGTGGGATTGGTCCGTGAAGTTTAATGGAAGTGAAACCATCACCAAGGGTGGCGCAGGCCAAGTGTCCTTTGGGCAAGATGGCTCCGTGGGCTCATGGACATTTAATGACAATTCTTCGCAGCTCACGATGGATCCAAACAATGGATCGAACCTATTGAAGATCAATTTGAATGCTGGTGGTCCAGGTAATTTCCAAGGACTTACGCAGTTCAGTTCTGCGACAACCGCTTCTGCGACTAAGCAAGATGGTTATACCACTGGTAATCTGCAAAGTATTTCTGCCGATGAAAATGGTTATATCAGCGGTGCATTCAGCAATGGAACATCGCGTTACCTTGCACAGATTCAGTTGGTAGACTTCACAAATCCTGGTGGTTTGACTCGCTTGTCGGATTCTGTGTATACGACATCACCCAATAGTGGTGACCCCATATTTGGTGCGCCAGGTTCGCAAAGTTCTTCGACTCTAAAGCCAGGTGCTTTGGAAATGTCGAATGTGGATTTGGCTTCTCAGTTTACGCAGATGATTACCACGCAACGTGGCTACCAAGCAAATGCGCGTGTGATCACTACCAGTGATACGATGTTGGAAGAAATTGTGTCGCTTAAGCGGTAAAATTTCATCGCGTTAACTCATTGATTCTTAATGGGTTAGCGCGTTTGGAATTAATGTATCTTTTCGTAAGAAAATCACGTATTTCAAGAGCAAGGAACCATGGATTTCGCAACTATCGGTGGGATCGTTGCGGGTCTTTTCCTGATCATCCGACTCGGTATCGGGGACCCCGCAAAGATTGCAATGTTTATTGATGCTCGTGCTGTAGCGATTACTATCGGTGGCATGATTTCTGCAATGTTCATTGCTTACCCGCTTTCAACTCTTCTGTCTGTGTTCTCCATTGTGAAGAATGCTTTTATTCCTACGCGCATCGACCCTGCCAAGGTAGTTACCGATATCGTTGGTTTCTCAGAACGCTCGCGTCGCGAAGGAATTCTTTCTCTTGAAACAAATATTCACGAAGTCGAAGATCGCTTCTTGCGCAAGGGTTTGCAGCTTGCCGTTGATGGTACTGACGGAACTTTGATTCGCGAAATTTTGAGCATTGATCTTGAAAATATGGAAGTTCGTCACAAGCATGGCATTCAATTTTTTGACGATGCAGGAACATTGGCGCCAGCGTTTGGAATGGTGGGAACACTCGTTGGATTGGTGATGATGCTTGGCAATATGTCAGACCCTTCTGCCATTGGCCCTGCGATGGCTGTGGCATTGATCACGACTTTTTATGGCGCTTTCATCGCGAATATGTTTTGCATTCCTATTGCGGTAAAGTTGAAGAACCTACATGTCGAAGAACACATGGTACGCACCATGATGCTTGAGGGTGTTTTGTCTTTGCAGAATGGAGAAAATCCACGCTTAGTCGAATCTAAGATGTTGTCGTTTCTTTCACCCGATGCTCGCTTAAAAGTTGGTCCGCCAAAGTACAAGGAGAATCGCATTGGCTAGGAAGCTCAAATCGCCCCAGTTCGAAGGTCGTCGCGGCGCCCCGCCGTACATGATGACCTTTGGCGATATGATGAGTCTATTTCTCACCTTTTTTGTCATGCTCGTTTCGATGGCCACCTTTGAATCCACCAAGTTCAAGGTGGCTTCTGAGTCTTTACAAAATGCTTTTGGAGTGTTAGAAAGTTTTCCAACAATTGCCGTGAATCCATTTGTGCGAATTCCAAAGCAGGATGGTGGAGAAGATCGCCGCAAGACATCCATTAACGATGCCAAGAAAATGGAAAAAATTATTGCTGCCAAAAATCTTGATAACGCAGTGAAGGTTGAAATTACACAAACTGGTTTTGGTGTGCTACTTCGCGACCCTTCCACATTTGCTTCGGGCTCGGCTGAGTTGCAACAGAATGGTCAAGTTATTTTGAGCGATCTGGCTGCGCTGATTAAAGCAAATCCGGATTTAAAAATTCGAGCAGAAGGGCATACCGATGATGTTCCTATTCATTCGGATCGTTTCCATTCCAATTGGGAACTTTCGAGTGCGCGAGCCTTGAGTGTTGTGCAAATGTTATCCGAAAAAAGTGGAATTAATCCAGCCAATATGAGTGCCGTTGGGTACGGTGAGTATAGGCCGCTCGTTCCGAATACCAGTGAAGAAAATCGTAGTAAGAATCGACGTATTCAGATCTTTGTGGATTACATGGATCAAACGCAAGGGAAGTAAAATATGGCGGGAAAAGAAGAAGCAAAAGCCGAAGCCGCCCCAAGTGGTGGCAAGCCTATGGTCAAGTGGATCATCATGGGTGTGATCTTGTTGGCCTTTCTCGGAATCGAGGCGGGCATGGCTGTGTATTTTGTGAAGAAACTCAAGCCTGTTGATAAGACTATTGAATCGGTGCAGAAGGCGCAAGAACAAGCCAAGGAAGCCGAAGCCAAGCAAACGGAAATGGGCATGACTCTTGAAAAGCCGATCGATGTGACTGTCAACATTTTTGGTACTAATGGCGAACGATTTTTAAAGTCATCGGTGCAGCTCGAATGGAATTCATCGGATAAAATGTTGCTAGAAGAATTGAATTCGCGCATTCCAAAAATCAAGAATACGATCATCGATATTTTGAGCTCAAAGCCTTTAGCAGAATTAATGACAGTAGAAGGAAAGAAAGCTATTCGCGAAGCGATCGTTTCGGATATCAATGCGGTATTGCCTGCGGAAGCCGTAGATAAAGCGGGTGGTGATCCCAAGCCGTTGGGCAAAGTGCAACGTGCGTTTTTTGTGGAGTTCGTTGTTCAATAGGCGGATTGAGGTATGAGCGACATACTATCCCAAGAAGAAGTTGACGCACTGCTCTCTGCAGTGTCTTCTGGTGAGGTGCCCGTAGGCAAGGGCGGTGGTATGGATTCGCCTGCGCCCACGCCTAATGGCGGTGGTTATGCGCCAAATCCTGCGGCAGTATTGCCAGCCAAGCAAGTCGGCTTATATGATTTCCGTCGCCCAGACCGTGTTTCGAAAGATCAGATGCGCACCTTGCAGAATCTGCATGAAGGCTTCGCACGTTTGCTCTCAACCACGCTTTCTTCTATGCTCCGCACCTTGGTGGAAATTGAACTCGTAAGCGTAGACCAATTGACCTATCAGGAAGTGATCATGAGCATCAGCTCGCCTTCCTGTATTTATGTGTTTCAGATGGAACCGCTTGAATCAAGTGCGTTGATTGAAATCAATCCATCGCTTGTGTTTACAATGCTTGATCGCCTCTTTGGTGGGCAAGGTCGAGGGCTTGAAGCCAATCGTGAATTGACCGATATTGAACGAGCCGTCATTAATAAAATTGTTGAACGCGGATTAATGGACTTGAAAGAAGTCTGGGAAAACATCGGCATTTTTAGCCCCAAGATTGAGGGCTACGAAACCAATCCGCTCTTTGTGCAGATTGCCCCACCGGGCGAAACTGTTGTGTTGATTTCTCTTGAAGTCAAGATGCGCAATGGCTCTGGGTTAATGAGTCTTTGCTTCCCATTCATTTTACTCGAATCCATTATCGAAAAACTTTCTGGTGAATCTTGGATCTCTTCACAAAAAACAACAACGCAAGAGACGCGTCGTTTGGTGGAACGTGAACTTTCCAATACGCCATGCAGTGTGCGCTGCCAAATTGGTGAGACAAAACTTTCTGTGCGCGACTTCTTGCAATTGGGAGTAGGCGATGTTCTTGTCCTCGATAAACTTGCCTCTTCAGACCTTGTGGTTTTCGTGGAGGATCGCCCCGAATTCCTTGCAAAGCCTGGAGTTGTTGGGCGAAATAAATCGATTCAGATCACTGCAATCATAGATCGGGAGGTTGGCGATGTCGACGGATGACAATGGTCTTTTAAGCCAAGATGATATTGATGCGCTCACCAAGGGTTTAGGGCTTGGTGGCATGACTGCAGCTCCTGCAAATGGACCAGAAATTGATGCGGGCAAAAAACTTTTGCGCCTTGTTTCAGAACAAGCCTCAAGCGTGGTTTCCACCGTACTTTCCCGCAGCGTAGATTTTCACTTGGTTACATTGCAGACTCCTGAAGAACAAGGAGCTTTGCCCGAATCATTGATGAGTCAAGGTTTGGTGCTCGCTTCTACCATACGCAAAGAGCTGAATGGTAAATTGCATCTTGCCATCGAAAAGAAAACGGTGGCGATTCTTGCTGATCTGATGTTAATGGGGAGTGGCAATGTCGATTATTCCGATGATCACAAAGATGCGATTCAAGAAATTGTAAATCAGATCATGGGATCTTCTTCGACCACGCTCAGTAATGAGATTGGAATTTCGGTAGAGATTCAGCAAAATGGCGCTCAAGATGTTGGTGGCGATTTGCTTTCTGGCTATAAGGCTGTAGGGGAGACTAAGCTCAGTATCGAGGGCTTTCCCGAGCAAAAAGTATTCTGGTTACTCGATGACACATTATTGCAAAGTTTAAAAGGCAGCAAGTTTTCCGATAGCATGTCTTCTTCGGTCATGGACACCAGTTTATCGAGCCTTGGTCTTTCTTCGGCTCCCGCTCAAGCTGCACCGCAGGCTCCTCCTGTGGGTGGAGGAATGAAGTTTGATATGGGTGGCGGACACCCAGCCGATTCGTTCGCATCTGCCTTCGGATCCACAGGCAATAAAGCTCTCGACTTGTTGATGGATATTGAACTTCCGATTACCATCGAACTTGGTCGCACGCAAATGAGTTTAAAGCGCATTCTAGAACTTGGCCCTGGAGCCATTGTAGAAATGGAACGCTTTGCAGGTGAGCCCGTAGATATTTTGATCAACGGTAAAGTTGTCGCCAAGGGTGAAGTTGTGGTGGTCGATGAAAATTTCGGAGTACGTTTGGTTGCTTTGGTGACCCCCGAAGAACGCATTAAAATGTTGAGGTAGTTGTGCGCGGATTTGTTTTCTTTTCATTTTTGATTTTATCGCTGACGAGTTCGATCTCTGCTCAAGCGTCTTCGGTTGCTTCAATCGCTCCTGTTGCACCGGCGCCGCAAACGCAATCGACTCCAACTCCTTCTACGCCAGAACTCGACAAAAAAATTCAAGATCTAAATCTGATCTTAGACAACAATAAGGCAAGCGCTGCCGCGAATGCTGCACCAGTGTCGAGTGCTCCTAATTTTTTAGGAATTTTTATTCGTTTGGCGATCAGCTTGGGAGTAGTGCTTGCACTCATTTGGGCCTTGTATCGCGTGGCGCGCAAAGTGCGTCGTATGGATATGCCACCCTCAGAAGGCGGCAAAGCTTTGCAGATGATTGAGAACTATTTCGTGGGTCCCAATCAGAAAATATTGTTGATGCGCGTAGGCGAAACGAAGGTGCTTTTGCTCGGTGCTACGCAAACATCGATTCAAGTCTTGACGCAGATTGAAGGCGAAGAAGCCAAGATGATTATGACCAATGCCAAGGCTTCGGTCGTGACTCCTGCACAGTTCTCGGAGACTGTGAACCAGATGCTTTCTCGCTTTCGTAAGGATGGTGGAAAATGAAACTCCTTCCTCTTTCGTTCTTATCGGCGCATCGCACCAAACTCTTAATTCTTTTTGTGCTTCTTTGTGTTGGACTATCTTGGTCGCAGCCGGCTTCGATCCCTTTGCCCAAGGTCACCTTTGGTGTTGAGAAGAGTGGTGGTACCGAAGATGTTGCGGTAACGCTTGAAATTGTTGCGCTCTTAACCGTTCTCTCGCTTGCTCCTTCGATCATTATCATGATGACGGCATTTACGCGGATCGTGGTCGTGCTGAACTTTGTGAAGAAAGCGTTGGGAACCACCGATGCACCGCCGAACCAGATGGTGATGGGTCTCAGCTTATTCTTGACTTTCTTTGTAATGGCGCCAACCTTCAATCAAATTAACGATGAAGCGTTGCAGCCTTACATGAAAAAAGAAATCGATTACAAGCAAGGAATGGATCGCGCCATTAAACCGTTGCGAACCTTTATGCTTCGGCAAACGGGTGAAAAAGAACTCGCGCTTTTTGTGCGAGCCAACAAACAACCCAATCCCAAAACTATCGATGACATAAGCATGGTGGTGGTGATTCCAGCCTTTATCCTATCGGAGCTGAAGACGGCTTTTATCATAGGATTTCTCATCTATATCCCATTCTTGGTAATCGATATGGCTGTGGCTTCGATTCTTATGTCGATGGGTATGATGATGCTTCCGCCGGTGATGATTTCGATGCCCTTTAAGCTGATCTTATTTGTGATGGTGGATGGGTGGAATCTCATTGTGCAACAGACTCTCATGAGCTTTCATTAAGGGACAGCGATGACAGACTTAATGGTGATTGATATTGGGCGCAAAGCGATGATGCTCATGTTGTATTTGAGTGGGCCAATGCTAATCGTTGCTTTGGTGGTGGGTCTTGTGGTGTCCTTATTTCAGGCGATGACGCACATCAATGAAATGACGATGACATTTATTCCCAAAATTGTTGCTGTGACCTTGGTGCTGCTTTTCTTTTTGCCGACCATGGTGCAATTGTTTCGCGATTTTTTTGTGGAGCTGATGGGGCTAATTCCCACATTAGTTCCGTAGGTTTCGCATGCTGAATGCAATCGCATCAAACCTAGATGTAAGCGTGGAGACTGTTGAGCTCTTTTCGCTTGCCTTGGTGCGTATCCTGAGCATGATCTATATCATGCCATTCTTGGCGAGTTCGAGTGTTATTCCAAACACAGTAAAGATTGGCCTTTCCTTTTTCTTAGCATTGATCGCTTATCCACAATTGCCTGCGGTTGGATTTGTCATTGGCAACTCTCCCATCTTCTTTTTCATTCTTGTTCTTGAGCAGGTAATCATTGGTTTGCTCATTGGCTTCACATGCACTTATATCTTTCACTTCATCGCAGTCGGCGGTTTTTTGATCTCGCGCGATATCGGTATTTCAATGGGTGGAACGAGCGACCCAATTCAAGATGAATCTGCCGATGAATTGACCGTACTTTTACTGCTCATTTTTTCTCTTTTCTTTTTGGTTAGAGGGTACCATTACTACTTTATTCGAGTTCTCTTGGATTCGTTCCAGTATATTCCGCTGGGTCATTTTAATTGGGACTTTCTGCCTGTCGCACGTGTGTTGTGCCTTATGTCTGCCGCTGCGATAGTTACCGGCGTAAAGCTTGCGGCACCTTGCATGATTGCGTTATTGATGACGACGCTTGGTATGGCACTGACTGCTCGCGTAATGCCGCAGATGAACGTGTGGATCGTTGCGGTTCCTTTGAAAGTTGTGATCGGCATTGTAATCCTATGGGAATCGTTTCCTTTGATGACCATGCTTTTCGACGATAACTTCAAACAGGTGCTCGAAGGGATCTCGTACATGTTACGCAATGGGGCAACTCATGGCTGAAGACAACGACGACAAAACCGAAGACCCCTCAGGCCGAAAACTTGATGAGGCAAAGGATCGTGGACAGCTTGGCATGTCCATGGATTTTAATTCGTCGGTGGTACTCTTGGCTGGTGTTGCTGCGATCGCAATCTTTGGTGCAGACTTTACGCAAGCATCTCTTGGCCTTATGCGCGAGGTGTTTGGGAATCTTCGCAATGTCGCTGAGCCTACCGATCAATGGTTCTTCTTTTTAAGCGCTCATGTACTCAAAGAAATGTTCGATATGCTGTGGCCCATCTTGCTGGTGTTGCTGGGTGCAGGGCTTGCTGTCAACTTGGTTCAGGTGGGAATCAATTTCACTACGAAGCCCCTTGAATTTGATCTATCCAAGGTGTTTAGCTGGAGTGCGATTACGCAAATGTTTTCTCGCCAAGCTTGGATTGAACTACTCAAGGGAATTGCCAAGATGGTTGTCATTTCTTGGGTTGCCTACGACTGTATTGCAAAACGCTTTGATGATATTTTAGCAAGCACAGATATGGATTTGAATGCAATCATTCGCTTGATTCTCGATATCTCTTGGGAAATGCTTTGGAAAGTTGTTTTGCTATTGCTCATCCTTGGTTTTGCTGACTGGATCTACCAAAAGAGAAAGACCTTTAATGATTTAAAGATGACCAAGCAAGAGGCCAAGGACGAAAATAAAAACACCATGGGTGATCCGCAGGTAATACAAGCTCGCAAAAGAGCCATGTACAAGATGCATCAGAAATTTATGATGCATGAGGTTCCCAAAGCGACTGTTGTGATCACCAATCCAACCTTTATCGCCATTGCGATTCGCTATGATCGCGGAAAGGATCAAGTGCCCATTGTGGTGGGCAAAGGAAAGCGATTAATCGCAGAGCATATTCGCAATATTGCCAAAGAGCACAATATTCCTATCGTCGAAAATAAAGCGCTTGCGCGTGGTATGTACGATCATATAGAGGTTGGGCAAGAGGTTCCTCAAGAATTTTTTACCAGCGTTGCCGAAGTTCTTGCTTATGTTTTCAATATGGACCAACGAAAGGCGGCTTATACATGAAGATCTTTTTCATCTTAGCATTTGTTTTGGCTGGACTTTTTGTTCAAGCCTGTTCTATGTTCAGCAAAGCTCCCGCAGTGACCGTTACTGTGCAAGGGACTCAAGATAAAGTTACTGGCGCATACCTTTACAACGGAGGCTTGTTCAAGGTGTACATCAAGCTCAAAGCGGGTGTAACGGATATGAACTCCATTCGTTGGAAAACAGGTAAGGCTGATATTGCGATTCGCGACACGCTGATGTCGGGTGCAAATATTGTTGGTGACACTGTGTATCTACATTGGGAGAGCTTACCCAAGCCAACCATGCAGATTGATACAACTACGAAAACTGTTGCAGCAAGTAGCGCATCAACGAGCAAGTCTTCTTCGTCTACTTCCACGACTGCGACTACGGTCTCTGTTTATGACACCACCTATCATTACCTTGATACGATTGGTGTCGTGATCAATGGCAAAGAATCTTCTGTGGAAGTTGTAGAGATCAAAAATATTTTGCCAAAGATCGACTCTGTTTGGGTCGATAGCATTTCACAGGTCGGTGATTCTACCATTACGCTTGCCGTGCATCCTGGTGAGCGCACAGAAATTCGTTTCCGTTTTTCAGATGCATACAATACAGCGTTTCCCGTGCAAGATATCAAGTGGCCCGATGGTGTGGGAACCTTGGTAACCAAGGATCAAAAAGATTCCTTGTGGAGCTGGGTTTGGACTGCGCCCAATAATATTATCGATACTGTTCTGCCGTTGATATTAACGGATAAAGGTGGTTATGGCACTCGCGAATACAAACTGCAATTAATCGTATACGACGAAGCTGGCTCTGCATGGGTGGTGTCGGGAACGCAGTTGGTAAAGTTCTCGCCTAAGGGAAGCGAAGTCGCACGCGTGGCTGGTCCATTCAATGAATTGAGTGATTTAGTATTAAACTCGAATACGACCATTCAAAATAAAGTATGGGCCGTGGATATTGGATCGAATCGCTTATACGAATACGACACCTACGGACGCCTATTAAAACGCGATTCTGCAAATTTCAAATCCCCCTATTCTGTTGCAGTTGATGTGGATTCGCGCAGGGTTTGGGTGTCCGCTTTTGATCATACCTCTGGTGATACTACCTACAGCAAATTGCAAAGTGTAAGCGTGAATGCTGCGGACTCTGGGGCTGCTTCGATAGGCTCTTCCTATACCATTCCTGGTCCTGTGAAGGGTTTGTCGGTTGATCAGTTTGCCAAGGATCTTGTTTGGTTTGTTAGCCCCGAGCAAAACTCTGTTGGCTTTGTGCGCAGCGGTGCTGCGAAGCCGAAGATATTTCAAGATTCAACCTTTGGATTTAAACGCCCTACTGTCGTTAGCTTTGATCCTGTCGCAGGCTATGCGTGGATTGCCGATAGCTCGCGTGTGACTGTGATGGATACTTCTGGAGTTGTGCATGCGCGCATCACAGGATTTTCCTTTGCAAATTCGCTTTCTGCGGGTGGCGGTGTATGCTGGGTAACCGATATTCTCGCGGAGAAGGTGTTCCGTTTCTCTAAGAGTATCAGTGGAAACCATACGGTTAGCGATGGCCTTTCGGTGGACGGTTTTATGTCGCCAGCTTTTATATCCACCTTCACGTTAGATGGTGGTGCTTGGGTTTCTGATCGTGGTGCCGGTGAGGTTGTTCGTCTCGATGCCCAGGGCAACAAGATTGGTCGAGGAACGGGGCTTACTCTGCCAACGATTATTCGCGTACAACAGGTAATTGAATAAGGGATCTGCGACTTTCATGGAACAACTAAAAACCATGTTAGGCCTTGAGAATATGGCCAAGCACAAGGATGCGGTAATCATCCTTGGTGTGGTGGGTATCGTCGTTATGATGATTATCCCGCTGCCAACATGGCTACTCGATATTCTTCTTGCGCTCAATATTTCCATTGCGTTATTGATCTTGATGATCAGCATGTATCTCGATAAGGTTCTCGACTTCTCTGTGTTTCCTGGTTTGCTGCTTGTTATCACATTGTTTAGGCTAGCCCTCAATATTGCATCTACCCGCTTGATTCTTTCGCAGGGCGCTGCAGGCAAGGTGATTCAATCCTTCGGTGAGTTTGTGACTGCGGGCAATTTGGTGGTGGGCTTCATCATGTTTGCGATCTTAGTTGTCATTCAGTTTGTGGTGATTACAAAAGGCTCGGGGCGTATTGCAGAAGTTGCAGCCCGCTTTACTTTAGATGCAATGCCCGGAAAGCAGATGGCTGTAGATGCCGATTTGAATGCTGGCATCATCACGGAAGCCGATGCAAAAAAACGCCGCCGTGATATTTCTCGTGAAGCTGACTTTTATGGTGCGATGGATGGTGCGAGCAAGTTTGTGCGCGGTGATGCCATTGCTGGCTTGATCATTACTGCAATCAATATTATTGGTGGTTTGATCCTTGGTGTTGCCATGCTCGATATGGATGTATCGCAGGCGCTTACCACGTACACGAAGCTCACCATTGGTGATGGTCTAGTGAGCCAAATTCCAGCGCTCATGATCTCAACAGCTTCTGGTATTATCGTGACGCGTGCGGCATCTTCTGGAAATTTGGGCTCCGAAATTATTTCGCAATTTACGCAGAGTTCAAAGTCTCTCACGTTTGCGGCAGCAGTTATGGCGATGTTAGGTTTAGTTCCTGGCATGCCTACGATTCCGTTCTTAGGCATAGGCGCGTTTCTTGGATTTACCGTCTATCGTATGCAGCAAAACAGCAAAGCAAAAGTCGCAGCTGAAACGACTGAAAAAGAAAATGAAGAAACCGCAAAGAAACAAGCTGCACCACGCGAAGAAAAAATCGAAGACTTTTTGGTTGTCGAGCAGATGGAACTTGAGATTGGCTACGGTCTCATTCCGCTGGTAGATACGGTGCAAGGCGGTGATTTATTAGAGCGCATCACTATGCTGCGTAGGCAAATGGCCATGGATCTTGGCATCATTATTCCACCGATTCGAATCCGCGATAATATTCAGCTCGATCCCAATGAATATGTTGCAAAGATCAAAGGCATTGAGGTGGGTAAAGGCTCGCTCATGATGGGTTCTTACCTCGCCATGAATCCAGGCAATGTCACTCAACGAATCAACGGCATAAAAACAACTGAGCCGGCCTTTGGATTGCCTGCGTTGTGGATCACAGAATCACAAAAAGAAAATGCAGAACTTGCAGGCTACACTGTGGTTGAACTTGCGGCAGTATTAGTCACGCATTTGACTGAAATTATTCGCCGCCATGCTTCAGAAATCCTTACGCGCCAAGATGTGCGCACCCTCGTCGACAATTTGAAGAAGGGCAGTCCAACACTGGTGGAAGAGGTCATTCCAACCTTGGTGAGCTTGGGTGAGGTGCAGCAAGTACTTTGCAACTTGTTGAATGAGCGTGTATCCGTTCGCGACCTAGGAACCATTCTTGAAGCTGTTGCCATGGCTGCAAAGGTTTCGAAAGATACGACTTACTTAACAGAACAATGCCGTTTAGGGTTGTCTCGGCAGATTTGCAAAACCTATCGTGGTGCCGATAATACTATTCCGGTACTAACTCTCGATCCACAACTGGAGCAGATGCTTGAAGCTTCAGTGCAAACCACGAATCGTGGGCCACGCTTGGTATTACGGCCTGATTTAGTTGGGCGTATAATCGATTCTGCCCAAAAAATTTGCGACATTGCTTCTGCGGCAAATGAACAGCCTGTGCTCGTTTGCGCTCCGAATGTACGTTTCCCTTTGAAGAAACTGCTGGAAAGCAGTGTGCCGAGCCTTGCCATTCTTGCCTATAGCGAAATTGTCAGCGGCATAAATATTACCTCCACAGCAACCTTGAGCATCCATGAAGATTAAGAAATACCAAGCCAAGACCACCCGTGAAGCCCTGTTGCTAGTGAAGGCGGAGCTCGGGCCCGATGCCGTGATCTTAAAAATCCATGAGCCAAAAAATGTGTTGGGTAAGTCAGAGGGAGTAGAAGTCACTGCTGCTCTTGATGACTCGTTGCAGCCAGAACCCGCCATGCCCAATGCGCAAGAACCCACGGGAAACATTGGTGCTTATGACCGCAAGGGTGTTAAGAAAGTTAGCTGGCGCAATATCGATGAAGAGTCGAAAGCTTTTGATAGTGCATCGAAGAATGCCGTTGGGCTCACGGGCAAAGTAGATAAGACTATGCACGAGGTGCAAGCGTTGCGCCAAGATGTTCACCATTTGCGCGATGAATTGAAAACCAATTTGAAGACCGCGACGGCTGGTTTACCCGCAGAATTTCAGAGCCTAGCAAAAGGCCTTGAGCGCGCAGGGCTTACGCAGCCTGTGGTGCAAGATGTCCTAGCTGAACTCATGATTTCATGCCCAGCAGAAGATCGCAATGGACAAACGATTTTAGCAGCGGCAAAAAAAGTAATCGCAAACCGCATCCCTGTTTGCCCAGGCGTTCCTTCTCGCAAAGGGCGTTCCGCTGTCATGCTTTTGCTTGGGCCTACTGGTGTGGGCAAATCCACCACCATCGCAAAGATTGCAGGACGCGAAGTTCTACGCGGCAACAAGAGCGTCGCGATTATCACCACCGATTGCTATCGCATGGGCGCGCTTGAACAAATGCAATCCTTCGCAGCCGCCGCGAACATTGAACTCGAAACGGTTTTTGGCCCTGAAGATGTACAAGATGCCTTAGAACGCCTAAAGCATCATCAACTGATTTTAGTGGATACTGCAGGTCGCTCACGCAATAATCAAGAGCATTTGGATGAACTGAAAGCCTTTGTGAATGCCGTGCATCCCGACGAAGTGCACCTTGTGCTTTCGCTGAATACTCGCGATCGAGATTTGATTGAGATGGTCGAACTATTTAGACCCATGGGCGTGGATCGAATTCTTTTTACCAAGCAAGATGAGACCTTTGAATTGGGTGGCTTGTTGTGGCTTCCCATGCAGACCAAGTTGCCCATATCTTTTGTGGCCACAGGTCAACGCATTCCCGATGATTTGCTTGAAGCTGAACGCACGATGCTTGCCACTTGGGTGTTGGGTGAGGTAGCTCTGTGACGATCTCGCAACTGGAAGGGCTTCGCAACGCTTTGCAGCCTAAGACACGCAAGGCGATGAGTATTGCCATCGGTAGCGGCAAAGGTGGCGTTGGCAAAAGCTCCTTCGCTCTGTCGTTGTCTGCGTATTGGTCCAAGGCGGGTGAGTCGGTGCTTTTGCTCGATGTAGATCCAGGACTCGCAGATCTCAATATCTTTTTGGGCATTAACCCCGATACCCATTGGGGCCACTTCGTTCAGGGTGATCGTAGCTTTGCAGAGGTGACTTTAAAACAAGTGTTACCGGGTATGGATTTCATTCATGGCTTTTCGGGCATTAGTCTTGCCAATGCAGGTTGGATGCAAGGCGAGGCCGCACATAAGCTGATGGATGAAGTGGCCGTGCAAAAAGCAAGTTATGACTTTAGCGTGCTCGATGTTGGTGCTGGCTTAAGTGAACCGAATCTGGTGTTTCTTACCGAGGTGGATTTTGTGGTGCTCGTGATTTCACCAGAGCTGACTTCGCTTGCCGATGCCTACGGAACCTTGAAAACCGTGCTTCTGCGCAAGAACACTCAGCGCATTGGCATTGTGGTGAACCAAGCAGAGACCGTTGAACAAGCCCGCATGGTGTACTTGAATCTGGTGAAAATCGCAGCGCAATTTTTAGGTGTGAAGCTGCCCCTGTTAGGTTGGCTTCCGCGCGATCCGCAGGTGCCTCGTTCCCTTGCAAGGCAAAAACCCCTAGTACTTGAATTTCCCGATGCGCCTTACTCACAAGCGGTTTCCAATGTCGCAAAGAGTATTGAAACGCTCTTGAAAATGGAGGAATAAATGGAAACAGTAGCCCTCATCAAAGCTTTGACTCGTACCGTTGTTATCGTAGTCTTTTGGGTTGTAATGCTTTTGTCCATGTTGCTTGCTGATACCCTTAATGTGCAGACACTTCTTTTCATTTTAGTGAAGAGCATGATTGTAAGCTCAATCCTTTGGATCTTTCTCGCAATTGTCGTAGATGCCATCTTGAAAGTGGTGATTGCAGATGCGCGGGAAAAGAAAATTGAGAGGCTTGATGGTGGATTGTCGTACCATATTTCTGAACCCTCCAAAGATGAGCTGGAATGGCAGAAAACGCACGCCGAAGAAATCAACGAGCAAACAAAAAAATAACCCTCAAAAACCATGTTCAATTTCCTCAAATAATGGTAAAATCGTTGTTACATTGAGAAACCTATGCCTGTGGACTTAAATCAACTCTGGAATGAGTACAAGCAACTCGGAAGCCAATTGGCTAAGGATAAGCTCCTTGCCGAGTATACTCCGCTTGTCAAGTACACTGCGCAGCGCATGGCTGTGAACCTTCCAAAATCTGTTGAACTTGGCGACCTTATTGGCACAGGCGTGCTGGGTTTGATTAAGTCTGTGGAAACCTTTGATTTGTCGCTCGGTTTTAAGTTCGAAACTTATGCGACGCACAAAATTCGCGGCGCAATTCTCGATGATCTGCGTGCTCTCGATTGGGTGCCACGCTCGGTGCGGCAAAAATCGCGCAAGATGCAGCAGACATACGCATTGCTAGAACAGAAGCTTGGTCGCATGCCTTACGATGACGAGGTTGCCGAACACCTTGGGGTATCCATGTCAGAATTTGAAGATATGCTTTCGGATATCGCAACGACCACGATTATTTCCCTCGATGAGTCCATTCCTGATTCGAGTGGCGACTCCAAAACCCTGACAGTTCTTGACACGATTGAAGACCCACAGGGAACCAATCCTCTCAAGGAAATGGGCTTCCAAGAAACTAAACGGATCTTAAAAGAAGCGATTGGTGAACTGCCCGAAAAAGAACGTTTGGTCATCGCGCTCTATCACTACGAAGAATTGACCTTAAAAGAAATTGGCGAAGTCCTTGGCATCACAGAATCTCGCGTATCGCAGATTCATTCCAAAGCCATGCTCAAGCTCCGTGGTAAAGTCATCGAGCAATCGAATCGCTGAGCTTTGGGTGATCCTATCTTACGCATTATCATCGCTACTTTTCTAAGTCATCACCGCCTCTCCCCGTCTTCACCGTGCCTCTCTACGTCATTGCCGTGGAAGCGGCAATCTCCCTGCGTTCCAAAGCTCATCCCATTTCACAAGGCCTGAAAAAATAGCTTGCCCACTGGGGCAGATTCCTTAGGGAATACAAGTTGAAAGAGTAAAATTGAGAATTGAAAGTGCGGTGGGAATTGAAACGAGCTCCTGCACCACTCTCAATTTTCAACTTTCAATTTTCACCCTTCTCCGACCTTTCGCACGCATACTCACGGGTAAGTTGCGTGGGATGCTAGGAAATGCAAGCAACGTCTAACCCTTTTGCAGCAAGGCTTCGCAGTCATCGCTACTGTTCTGCGTCATTGCAGCCTCTCTACGTCATCACCGCCTCTCCCCGTCTTCACCGTCCCTCTCCCCGTCATTGCCGTGGAAGCGGCAATCTCCCTACGTTCCCGAACGCATCCCATTTCACAAGGCCTGAAAAAATAGCTTGCCCACTGGGGCAGATTCTGATACAAGTGCAAAACGCAAAGAGTAAAGTGTAAAGTGCGGGGGGAATTGAAACGAGCTCCTGCACCACTCTCAATTCTCAACTTTCAACTTCTAACCCTTATGCAGCAAGGCTTCGCAGTCATCACAACTTTCCGTGTCATTGCCGCGAAGACGGCAATCTCTCTGCCATCTTGAACGCATCCCATTTCACAAGGTCGGAAAAAATAGCTTGCCCACTGGAGCAGATGCAAATACAAGTTGAGAGAGTAAAATTGAAAATTGAAAGTGCGGGGGGAATTGAAACGAGCTCCTGCACCACTCTCAATTCTCAACTTTCAATTTTCAATTTCTAAACCAGCCAACTCGCGGTCAATGTGCGCGGGATGCTAGGGAAGACAAGTTGAGAAAGTAAAATTGAAAGTGCGGGGGAAATTGAAACGAGCTCCTGCACCACTCTCAATTCTCAACTTTCAATTTTCAACTTCTAAACCAGCCTACTCGCAGGCAAGTGGCGGGGGATGCTAGGGAATACAATACAAGTGGAAAATTGTGACGTCTTCTACGGCAACGACGGACCCCAAAAGGAAATGAAACTTCGCAACTCCCGACTTTTTTGCTCTATCAAACTTTACGCGGATCTATGCTGAATGCTTAGCCTTTAAGGTTTCAAAGTCCGCTTGGTTCAGATGGGTAATCTTTTCGATCAAATTCCAATCAAGGCCATTAGCCACCATCCCTTGTACCACTTCGATCTTATCGAGTTCAAGCCCTTCGGCAATGCCTTGTTCAAGGCCTTTGGTGAGGCCTTTTGCTAGACCATCTTGGGTGGCATAATCCAGTGCATTTTGCATACTGTTGTACTCCTTTTCGCTGTACTCAAAAGGTTGCAAAGCCTGTGGTTCAAACCTACTCTTATCTGCAATATTAAACAAGTTGCAAAAGACTTCCTCATAGAGTTCTTGGGGTTGTTCAAGCAAGTTATGCAAATTGCGGAGCACATAGAACCACTTGTCTTGCAGGGTTGTGCATTGCTCCAATGTCTTTTTGAATTTGGGTAACTCAACGCATATCATGATGAGCTTGTTGGTCCAAGGTTGGTGAGTCTCTGTATCCATAATCATTTTCCGCGTAACCACGCGCGGGTCATTGGGCTCAATGACAAAATCAAGCAACGAGATTGCGTAAACAGCTTTAATGTTATAGTCCCATCGCCCGCGCTTGCCTTGCGCTTGAATCGGCCAAGTAGAATAATAGAGACTCCGTTCACGAAAGTGGGTTTGCGGGCGCTTCTGCAATTCGATGATAATGCGACGCCCATCATTAACCAAGCAATGCAAATCAAGCGCTACGCTCTTATCCGCAGGGTTATCGGTTACGTGTTTGCTAGACACAAACTGCATGTCTACTATTTGCTCATCATCCAATAGGATTGAGTTCAGAAAAGCGATGGGAATGTCTTTGTCTGGCTCGTATCCAAATGAGCGTAAGAAGGCGAGGTCTGAAAAAAGATTCAGGTAGCGATTGGGTTGGGCCATGAAGAGTTAGACGCAGCAGACCCGAAATACGTTCCATGGATACAAGTGGAAAAATTGCCCGCGCATCCCATTTCACAAGGTCGGAAAAAATAGCTTGCCCACTGGGACAGATTCTGATACAAGTGTAAAACGCAAAGTGTAAAGTGGAAAGTGCGGGGGGAATTGAAACGAGCTCTTGCACCACTCTCAATTCTCACCTTTCCTTCACTTTTCTACTTTGGATTGCAACCAAGGAGTTCGATATGAATCTTATCTCCAAGAAAATGAGGCTGGCTGTGCTTTTGTTTGTATTCATACATACAGCAATGGCATCAGGCACGTGGGTCAGCGAACCCATGCCATCAACAGTATCTCCATTAAATCAAATACGTGATTGTGAAACAGATTCAAAAGGCAATATTTGGTACACAGTAACACTTGGGGGGCTTTATTCACAAAGCCCAGATGGAGTGACTTGGAAGTCGTACTCTGGTGTTCCTATTTCAGATTCGTCTGGATGGATGGGACTGCTTGTGGATCAAAATACGGACTCGGTTTACGTGGGTTCAAATAGAGGTTCAATTCAAGTAGGAAAGGACGGTGTATTTCATTCATTACCTTCAATTCCAATGAACAATCCAAGCAATTCAATAGCCAAAGCACGAACGAGAGATCTTTTCATGAATTCAAGCGGAAAGTTAGTTGCACTAACGGATTCTTTAGCTTGGTGGTTTGATGGCTCTCAATGGTTCCCAATTGGTATTTCAAGCCAGTATAAGGATAGTGTTCCAGCGCTTGATGTTGGCGTCAAATTGCCTAATGGAGACATTGTTGCAACTGGAAATCTTATAAGTGGCAATTCAATTTCTGCAATAAATATTTATGGATATGGGCTAAGCGTTGGACCTTCTGGAACTCTTTTTGCGGGAGAAGGACCAAGTTCACAGCGTCTGTTCGTTTCTCATTCACCATATCTAACTGTCGACACTCTAAAGCTGAACCAACCAGGAGAAAACATACTAGGCTCAAATTCAATTTGGAGCGTCTTTGAAGATGAAAATGGCTGGGTTTGGATTCCTGAAACAGGTCGAATGCTTTTCCTCAAAAATGATACGGTAAGATACGTGAAACCTGAAACTGGCTTCACTATGTACTTAATGCCACAGAAATTCATAATGACGCCAGACAGTACCCTTTGGATTTGCGGCACCAACAGTCTAATGCGATATTCCGAACATTACCAGATCCCCCAAGAAGTTTTGAATGCATATAATGGCAACGCAAGCCTCCATATACATCCTGTCAGTTCCCCTCTAACGATGAATATTGTTTCACGAGGTATTGACATATCAACACCAAATGATGAATGGACAGTAACAATCTTGTCGTATTCAGGACAAATTATTTGGAATTCCGAAATTCAGGGAACTCGACATATCACGCTTAATCCGGGCATTTGGATTGTGCATGCCGTTAATAATCGAGGCCAAACGTTTCAACGCACATTCGCGGTAGTGCACTAACCTAATTCTCTTGGAATCATATGTCTTTTAAGTCTTTTCTCTCAATCATATTTTTCCCATTAACCATATGGGCTGGATACTGTGATATTACCATCGGTGACTGGAATATTCAGATCGTTTCGATCCAAGGAAAAGTTTCCACACAAAGGTTTGTTAACGGAATCCAAAACATTCCCGTACCATCGGGTACGTGGATTGTGCATGGCACTGGCCCCCAAGGGCAGTCCATGAACAAGTTTGTGAGTATTACCAGATAATAGGTTAGGAAGGATTTAGGGTTTTTATGTCACCGTTACGTTTTGTTGCTGTTTGGTTTGCAATTGTTACCGTAAGTTGGGCTCAACCCCAGTATTGCACTATGGCTCAGGTTCGCGATTCCTTGGGCGGAATTAAGAATATTTGGGGCAATGATCCTGCATTCTTTGGTGCAGGCAATGTTCCCGCAATTTATGCGAACTGGCAGCAATACCTGACCTCGGTGAGCGGCACTCAACCAGGTACCAAGGGTGCTGATTGGGCTTGGAATTCACAATCCTCGATTCGTCAATCAAGGCCAGGCTGGCTTGCACAATGGAATCGTTACAAGGACAAAGCCTTTTACCTTTCTAAGCTGCAAGAGCGTTCCTCCAAGCTTGAATATTGGTAGCAATGTTTCATTGGATCGTAGAGCTCTCCACTTTGAACGGCTATGGAACGAGTTTTGTTCTTCGTGCGTCTAATTGGAATGCACAAGAAATCTTGCACAAAATTATTCCCTCGTTTCATTGATCCATCGAGCGATCTTGGCTTCAAATCATTGCTATTGAATCCAGCCAATAAACCCATACTCTTGGCAGTACTGAATGCGATCTTAGAGCATCTTGGCGAGACCGCCATTATCGATCTCGATTACTTGCCCACAGAGCATTTAGGGCTCGATGCCGAACACAAAAAGGTTGTGCAAGACTTGGAGTGCGAAGCCGTCGAT
>Ga0302287_10000374_pt1 | contig 23886 bp, 24 predicted proteins | sample III_Fen_E2_4_FD_200452 | JGI IMG/M metagenome (GOLD analysis project Ga0302287, IMG submission 200452) | Peat permafrost microbial communities from Stordalen Mire near Abisko, Sweden - III_Fen_E2_4 | ecosystem: Environmental > Terrestrial > Soil > Wetlands > Permafrost | place: Sweden: Abisko...
GCACCCTAGGCAGGTCTCCTGGCTCGAGGCCCCGCCGTCCGCCTTCCCGGGATCTCTCCCAGTGGCCTTTGGACGACGGGTTGCAACCTTCGTTGCACCCCTTACAGTGGCTGGTCCGCTGCCGATTCTCACGGCATTCCCGGGCTTGCGGAAGTTCTCGACTCCCGCACACCCCGCTTTCGCAGGACCTAAGGTGCCTACAACTTGGCCCCGTCCGGCGGCGATGTCAAGCGATTATTCCGTCGATCCGAATTTTGACGGAATATGTCAAATAGACGCGACGAGGCACGCGCCGGGAGTCCCGGCGACCGTCTGCGGCGATGCTTCCGCCGGGCCTACAGCAGCCGGATCCCCCACCGCCCCGCAAGGCTCCCGAATCCCCAGAGGCATGCGGCGGTCAGTAGGACCGAGAGCCCCAGCGAGGGCCAGAACCCGATCCTGGGCAGCATCCACGGGAAGGCCAGGAACATCGGAAGCGTCGGCACCACGTACCAGAAGGTGTACCAGGCATGGGCTGCGATCCGTTCGGGCGCCTGGCGTTCCAGGTGCATCCAGACCAGGGCCAAAAGGGTGACCGACGGGAGCGAGGCCACCAGCGCACCGATCCGGTCGCCGCGCCTGGCGGCTTCCCCGACCGCCACCACCACGCCGGCGGTGACGAGGTACTTCACCGCGATCGGAAGCAACCTTCGCCCCTGCGTCGCCGCAGCCCGCAGGCCACCAGCATCTCCCCGTCCTCCATCAGCGCCGCCGCCCCGCCGTCGTAGGCCAGCTGTCCGTCCACCAGCACCAGGGAGCGCGCTGCCCATTCCGAGGCCAGTTCCAGGTCGTGGGTGGACAGGATCACCGTCGTCCCCTCGGCCGCGAGCCGCGCCAGGAGCTCGAGGAGATCCTCCTCGCTGCGGCGGTCTAGCCCCGCCGTGGGCTCGTCCAGGAGCAACAGGCGCGGACGCATGGCCAGCACCCCGGCCAAGGCCGCGCGCTTCCTCATCCCGTGGCTGAGCACGTGCGGCGGAAGGTCGGCGAATTCCCCAAGCCCGACCTCGACGAGCGCCTCCATGGCCCGCTCCCGGACCAGGTCGGCCGGAAGCCCCTGGTTGAGCGGCCCGAAGGACACGTCGGCAAGCAAGGTGCCGGCGAAGAGCTGGTCGTCGGGATCCTGGAACAGGAGCCCCGCCTCCAGACGCCACCGCGCCAGCCCCTTGCGGGAGCGGTCTGCCGGAACCCCGCGCCAGCGCACCTCGCCCCGATCCGGCTCCAGCAGCCCGTTGCACAGCTGCAGGAAGGTGCTCTTGCCCGCGCCGTTCCCGCCCAGGAGCGCCACGCGCTCGCCCGATTTGACAGAAAATGTCACATCTTCCAGGGCATTGCGGCGCAGGGCAGGGATGCGCTCGGCCAGGCGTCCACCGCCCGGATAGGCGTACCCGACCCCGGAGAAGGCGATCAGCTCAGAGTCCAAGGCGGGCCTTTCCGAACAGGACAAGAATTGCCAGAATGACAGGGACGGCCAGCGCCCCCGCAAGGCCTGCTGCCTTCACCTCGAAGCCCTCCCGAGGAAACCGCACCGCGCCGTCCAGGCTCCCCCGGGCCGCCAGCCCCGCCTCGAGCCGGGAGGCCCGATCCAGGGAATGTACGAAGAGCGCTGCGGCCGCGAGCGGCAGGCTTCGGCGCAGGGCCGCGTTCGATCCGGCCCCGCCCCGGCAGGCGAGGCTGCGGCGCAGCCGCGCGAAGGTCTCGTCCAGCAGGAAGATCTGGCGGTGCACCAGGATCAGGAGGTCCGTCAGGAGCTCGGGCACGCCCCATCGGCGCAGCAGGCCCACCAGGCGCGGGAACGGGGTCGTGAAGACCAGCAGGAGCGTGGCCGAGAGCGTTCCCGTCGAGCGGGCGAGGGCAAACAGGCCCCGTTGCAGGCCGACGCCATCCAGGCCGAAGGCCGGACCGCCCAGCCAGCGCACCTCCAGGGAAAGCGGCAGCAGCGAGACCACGGCGAAGCCCGCGCCGCCCAGCAGCATCCGCCACCAGGGCCAGGCAGGCACCTGCGCCAGGCGTGACAGGAGGAACGCCACCGCAATCACGGCCGGTCCCGCCAGCAGCGAAGGAACGCACAGGGCGCACAGCCCCAGACCCGCGCACAGCACGCAGGTCTCGACGGTGCGGTCGCGCCAGGCGCAAAGGCAGGCGCTCTCCTCGACGCTACGCATCCTGGTCCTTGGCCGCGCTCCGACGCCCGCGCCAGTAGCCCAGCGCATAGAACAGGGCCCCCGCCCCGGCCGCCGCCTGGAGCCCGAAGAGCAGGCTCTCGATCTCGCCGCTGGGAGGCTCCCACAGGGGCGCGAACCAAGGCTTGTACTTCGGGTCGATCTGGGCGATCGCGGCACAGGCCTGGTCGTCGCTGCCTCCGAAGGCCTCGCCGGTTGCCGGGCGAGAAAAGGCCAAGGCGAAGACCGCCATCGCCACCGTGCCGCCAACAAGCAGGAGATTCTTGGTCTTCGTGTCCATCAGGCGGCTCCGTTCAGGACGGGGAAGCGCTTGTCGTCCCCGAGGTGGCTTTTCAGGAGGTTGATGACAAAAACTGTCAGAAGCCCCTCGCTCACGGCAAGCGGGATCTGGGTCGGCACGAAGATCATGAAGAACTTCGCCGCCGAGGCGAACACGCCTCCCTGCGCGGAGGGAAAGGCCAGGCCCAGCTGGAAGGACGTGACCATGTAGGTGCAGAGATCCGAAATGGACGCGGCCAGGAACACCGCGAGGCCGGAAGGCATGCGCATCCTGAGCGAGAGGCGATGCACGGCCCAAGCGACTAGGCTGCCCGCGATCGCCATCGAAAAGGCGTTGGCCCCCAGCGTCGTGAGGCCTCCGTGGGCCAGGAAGAGCGCCTGGAACAGGAGCACGATCGTCCCCAGCACCATCATGGGAAACGGCCCCAGCAGGGCCGCTCCCAGGCCGATTCCGGTGGGATGGGAACAGCTGCCCGTGACCGAGGGGATCTTCATGGCCGAGAGCACGAAGGCGAAGCCTGCGCAGGCGCCCAGGAAAAGCCGCCCCGACGGATTCTCGCGGTTCCATCTGTTCAATCGATACAGTCCGTAGCCCAGGAACGGGGCCGATGCGGCCGTCCACCCGATGGCGTGCTTGACCGGCAGATAGCCTTCCATGATGTGCATCAGGAACCTTTCTTCTCAAGGGTAGGAAACGCGAACCACAGGCCCGCCGTGACGCTCCAGTCGGGATCGCTTGCGATCGTGGAACCGATGCCGAGATCGATCGCGAAGGACTCGACGGGCCTGAGCTGCCCGCCGACCTTCCAATCCTGGGCCGCGCGCTGATCGCCGCGCACCTGCGCTCCGAGGCTCAAGGAACCAAGCGCGCAGTTGGGGTTGACGCCCCAGGAAAGGTCGGCGTGGCGCTCCCCTCCGGCGAAGTCGCCACCGACATTGAGGTTGACGCCAAGATCGCCGAAGCCCTTGGAGAGGATCCCGTTGAGGCTGTATTCGGAGGTCCCCAGCGCGGTCGCGAAGGACATCGAAAGCAGCTCCGGGACCAGAGCGTACTTGGCCGACAGTTCGGCGTTCTCGAAACGGCGCTCGGCCTCGGGCCAGGCCGCCCATCCCGCCGAGATCCCGAGATCCATCCGTTCGGTGAGGCCGTGCTTCAGGCCAAGGGAAAAGGCTCCCTTGTCGCTCCAGGACTCGGATCCCAGTTCGGTCTCGAAGGTTCCCGGCGCGACGGTTCCCGCGTCGTCCGTCGCAAAGGGGCGTGCCGCCCGAGCCCCATTGCACAGCACCATGGCCCCAGTGGCCGCCATCATCAGCATCCTCATAGGCTCATTCCCTTTCCCGCAGGACACCAGCCTGCACGGTCCTCAGGGACGGGAAGGGCCACCATGCACGGATCGACCAGGAAGCCTCCCCTGCAAGCCGACTCGGCGAGGGAAGGAAGGATCGAAAATCTGTCAAACCGTGTCGGTGCTCCATCGCCCAGTCCAAGAGGCGTAGTCGAAGCCATCGCTTTTGCGACAGCACCTCGGGCAGGTCTCCTGGCTCAGAACCCGATCGTCCGCCTTCCCGGGATCTCTCCCAGTGGCTCGTGAACGATCAGTTGCGACAATGTCGCGTCCTTTACAGTGGCTGGTCCGCTGCCGATTCTCACGGCATTCCCGGGCAGGCAGGGACATCCGTCCCCATCCACCCTGCTTTCGCAGACCCGATGGCGAGCAAAACCTATCCCCTTCCCCGCCTATCGTCAATGGATTTTCAGATCCTCCGAGGATCATTTCCCCTTTTCTTTCCCGGAGAGATGCGGTGCAGGCAGGACCGGCTCCGAAGCGCCACCGGCTCCGCCCATCAATATGATTTTGTATTATCATTATCAATATGAAGAAGACACCCAGATACCTGAACAACCTCCTTTTCGCCTCACTCGCGACGATTCTCCTCCTGGGCGGCCCGATCGGCTGCAAGCAGAAGCCGGCATCGGAGACCTCCCCGAACCGCCTCATCCTGTGTTCCTTCCAGCCCATGTACGTGGCCACCCTCAACATCGCCGCAGGCGTCCCCGGGGTGAAAATCGAGAACATGGCCGGCCCCCAGACGGGCTGTCTGCACGACTACCAGCTCACGCCCAAGGACATGGCCCGCATCGAGACGGCATCGATCTTCGTGGCCAACGGAGCGGGCATGGAGCACTTCCTCCAGGACGTCCTCAAGTCGCGCAAGGACCTGCCCGTGGTGGATGCCAGCCGCGACATCGAACTGATCAAGGGGACGGGGGCGGAGGGGGACAACCCCCATGTCTGGGTCTCGGTGACCGGGGCGATCGCCCAAGCCAAGAACATCACCGAACAGCTGGCGCTCCTTGACACCGCAAACGCCGCGCTCTACCGCACGAACGGAGCGCGCTACGTCGCGAGCCTGGACAGCCTTCGCCTGCGCATGCATGCGGCCCTGGACAGCGTCCCTTCCCGCGACATCATCACCTTCCACGAGGCCTTCCCGTACTTCGCCAAGGAGTTCGGCCTCCGGATCGTGGACGTGATCGAGCGCGAACCGGGCTCGGAGCCCAATGCCGCCGAGCTTGCCGCCACCGTGAGGACGGTGAAGAGCCGCAAGGTCAAGGCGCTGTTTGCCGAGCCCCAGTACCCGGCCAAGGCCGCCCAGGCGGTGGCGCGCGAGACCGGCATCCCCGTGCGCATCCTGGATCCCGCTGTGAACGGCTCCGACGACCCGCGCTCGTACATCCGTGCCATGGACGCGAACCTGCTGGTGCTGCGCGAGGCCCTGGGAGCCAAGTGACGGAATCTGTCAAACCGCTCCCGAAGGCCCTTTCGTTGCGGGACTTCGAGGTGCTGCTGGAGGGACTCCCGGTCGTGAAGGGGATCGACCTCGATGTCGGCTACGGGGAGATCGTGGCGCTCACCGGCCCCAACGGCGCAGGCAAGAGCTCGCTCCTTCGGGCCCTGGTCGGGGAGCTTCCCTGGAAGGGGCGTCTGGACAAGCCCGCGAGCCTGGGCTACGTGCCCCAACGCCTGGCCTTCGATCCCGCCTCGTGCGCCACGGTGCAGGACCTCTTCGCCCTGGGGCTCTCGAGCTGGCCGCTGTGGCTGGGCGTGCTTCCCAAGGTCCGGGAACAGGCCCGTGCCAGCCTGGAGCGGGTGGGTGCCCTGAGTCTTCTCGACCAGCGCTTCGGCACCCTCTCGGGCGGGGAGCGGCAGCGCGTGCTCTTGGCGTTGGCGCTGGTCCCGCGACCCGACCTGCTCCTGTTGGATGAGCCCGAGACGGGGATCGATCTCGATGGCATCGAGCTCTTCCACCACGCCGTGGGAAGGATCTGCGAGCACTGCCGGATCGGCGTGCTGGTGGTGACCCACAATCCCGAGACCGTTGAGCGCATCGCGACCCGCCAGGTGCACATGGAGGACGGGCGCCTGCTGGAAAGCGCGGTCATCCCATGATGGCGTCCCTCCTCGAGATCGTCCACTACGGCTTCTTCCTGCGGGCGTTGCTTGCCATCCTCCTGATCGCCCCGCTCCTGGGCGCCTTGGGATGCCTGGTCCTGGAGACCCGGATGACCTTCTTCTCCGACGCGGTCGGGCATGCGGGCCTCGCGGGCATTGCGCTGGGCACGCTCCTGGGGATGCAGGATCCGCTCCTTGCGCTGGTAGGTTTCTCGATCCTGCTTGCCTTCGCGGTCACCGGGTCGCGGCGCCAGGCGGGCCTCTCCTCGGATGCTGCGATCGGCATCTTCCAGTCCACGGCGGTGGCGCTGGGCGTGGTGCTCCTCTCGCGACACGGTGGCTTTGCGCGTTTTTCCCGGTATCTCGTCGGGGACCTCCTGAGCATCACGGACAGCGAACTCTTGCGCCTGGGGATCCTGGCGGCCCTGTTCCTTCCGGTCTGGGCGCTTCTGTTCAACCGCATGCTGCTCTCCTCGCTGGGAGAGGCGTTGGCGCGTTCCCGAGGGCATTCCCCTTGGCGCATCCAGCTGGGGCTTGCGGTCCTGGTGGCGGTGGTGGTCGCCGTGAGTCTGCAGTGGGTCGGGGTGCTTGTGATCCAGGCACTGATCGTGCTGCCTGCGGCCACGGCCCGCAACCTCGCCCGCAGCGTCCGGCAATGGTTCTGGCTCTCGATCGCCGTCGGGACCGGAAGCGGGATCGCGGGCCTCTTCGGCTCGGTCCTCTTCTCCACCGCGACCGGCGCGACGGTGGTGCTGTTTGCTTTCCTTGCCTTCCTGGGATCCTTGGGACTGAAGAAATGGAGATCGTGCCGACCATGAACGAGTTCCTGGGCGATGCCGCCATTGTCTTCCTTTCCCTGTGCCTCGAGTCCATGCCGTTCGTGCTGCTGGGGTCGCTCCTGTCGGTGTTGGCCGAGCGTTGGCTGACGCAGGACCGGATGGACCGCTTCCTGCCTGTCGGGCGCTTCGCGGGGATTCCCGCAGCCTGCACCCTGGGGATCTTCCTGCCGCTGTGCGACTGCGCCATCTTTCCGGTGGCGCGTCGTCTGATGGGAAAAGGGGTCTCGCCGGCGGCCGTTGCGACCTTCCTGTGCGCCGCCCCCATCCTCAATCCCGCCGTGATCGCCTCCACCGCGTGGGCCTTCTCGGGCACCCCGTCGCTCCTGGGAGGACGCATCGTCGGAGGGGTTCTGGTAGCTATTTTGACAGGAATTGTCATGGGCCTTGTCATGGTGCGGCCTGCGATCGCGGTGCGCCCGGTTCCGTCCGATCCCCGCCGCCTGTCCCCGATGGGCAAGGCCGGCAGCGAGCCTGGCTGCGCCTGCGGGCACGACCACGGACACGATCACGGTCACGGCGGACGCGGCTTCATGCAGGCCGTGGTCCACGAGTTCGGATCCAACGCCACCTGGGTGATCGTCGGGGCCGCGGCCTCCGCGCTGGTCCAGGGGCTGCTTCCCCGGACCCTGCTCCTGACCGAGGCCGGTTCCCAGCTGCCCGCGATCCTGGGTTCGATGGGCTTCTCGTGGCTGATCTCGCTGTGCTCCAACGCGGACGCCTTTGTGGCCCGCTCCTTCCTGGGGCCGCTGGGGAGCGGAGCGGCGATGGCCTTCATGACCTTCGGGGCCATGCTCGACCTCAAGAACACCGTCCCCCTGGTGGCGCTCTTCCCGCGCCGCTTCGCCCTGGCCTTCGCGGCCTGCACCTTCCTGGGGTGCCTTGCCTTTGCGCTGTTCTTCCAGTGGGCGGGGGCACGATGATCCCCGCCTGGCTTTCCCCGCTCCCTTGGGCCACCTTGGCCGCCGCCCAGCTCTGGTTGCTGACTTCCGGACGGATCCTGTCCTACCTGCATCCCAAGGCCGTGTCCCTTGCTTGGGCTCTGGCTCTCTTCTGCCTGCTGGCCGCCTTGGTCGAGCTTTGGTCGCTGCGCCATAGGCGCCAGAGGATGACGCTTTCCGTGGCGGCGGTGGTCTGGGTCCTGCCGCTTGCGGCCATTGGCTTCGTGCAGGAGGGAGGACTTTCCCACCGGGTGGCCCTGTCCCGCGGCCTTTCGGCCAACGTGGTCCAGACGGCCGCATCGGCCGAGGATTCCGCGAGGGAGGAAGGTCCGGATTCCCTGGGAAACTATCCCGTCACGGAGGATTCCACGCCATCGCTCGCGGCCCCGGCCACGACCGTCGCGCCGCTCCCGGAGACGATGCGCAAGGAACTGCCTGCCAAGGTGCTGGGGCGGCTGGACACCATCCCCGACGCGGACTTCACGGGCAGGGTGGGCCGCATCTGGAAGGACCCGTCTGGATGGAGGGGACGCACGGTCATTTTGACAGGATTTGTCACCAAGGACGAGACCTTCGGGGCGGGCGGATTCTTCCTGACCCGCATGATGCTCTCCTGTTGCGCGGCCGATGCCATGCCCGTGGGCTTCTTCTGCCAGCCCCTGGGAACCCCGCTTCCGGAAGGGCAGTGGATCACCGTGGTGGCCAAGGTCGGCATTACCAGCGCCCAGCTGGATGGCTGGAAGGAGACCAGGACCGTGCCGATCCTGACGATCCTGTCGTATGCCAGGACCCAGGCCCCCGAGAATCCCTATGTGTATCCGTTCTCGCTAGATTCGCTGTCGCCCTGATCGATATCGAATTCTTGATATCGACAGTGTCGTGCCCGACTATCCTCCAGGGCTCAGGCCTTCTTGCGTGCCGGTGCCTTCCGTGCGGGGGGAGCCGAGCAGTCGGGACACAGGCCGATCAGCGTGACCTCGTGGGTCTCCACCACGAATCCCCCCGGCAGCGTGTCGGCATGCAAGTGCAGGGGGCATCCCAGGAAGTCGATGACCTTGGAGCAGGCGCGGCACTGGAAGTGGTGGTGGTGTCCGCGGTCGGATGGCTCCCAACGCGACTCGCCGCCGGGCAAGACCACGGCGCGGATCTCCTTGGCCTCCTCCAGGAGCTTCAGGGTGCGGTAGACCGTGGCGATGCCCAAGGCCGGGAGCTCGGTCTGGGCCGCGCCGAGCAGTTCCTGCACCGACAGGGGGCCCGGGGCCTCGGCGATCAGGCGGCGCAGGATCTCCCTCTGGCGCGTGTTGCGCTGGATGCTGATGCTCATGCCTTCAAGATAGGCTATCCCGGCATGGCGACGGGCAATGGGCCAAACCCTGCCGCAAGTCCCCGTTCGAAAGTCCCCACCCCAAGAGTAAACGTTTACAATTGCATTTTGACCATAGAAGGATAAATCTCCCCATGCATCCATTGGAAGCAGGAACAACACGCAAAATCCTATGTAATCGTTTGCATCAAATGAAAATCGAACGTAGGTTATCAGTGGTGCTGAGGATTACCGGAGTTCCTGATCGGAGCTCCCATCGCTTCGAATCAGCCGCGCACGCCAAACGCCTTGGAGGATCTATGCACGCCAGAACCATTGCCGCATCCCTGCTCGTCACGGGCACCCTGCTCGCCACCTCGTCCCAGGCGCGCCCCTTCCGCACCGACGCGGCCGGCACCACCGCTCCTTCGGCCGTCGAGATCGAGGCCGGTTCCGACTGGTGGACCGACCAGGCAAGCTTCGGCCTCAACATCAAGCAAGGCATCACCCAGCGCCTGGACCTGGGCTTCTACATCCCCTACGCCGCCTTTCCCGATTCGACCCGCGCCTTCGGCAACGCCAAGGTATCGGCCAAGTTCGACCTGGTCCCGAGCCTTGCCTCGGTGGCCTTCACCAGCCAGCTCGGCGGCTCGAGCTACGTGCTCAACGGCGCCCTGACCAAGGCCTGGGGCCCCTTCAAGGCGAGCGCCGACCTGGGCGGCCAGTTCGTCGCCGGGGCCCGCGACGCCGACCTCTCCTGGGGCCTCAACCCCAGCTACGCCGTCGGACCGGCCACCTTGGGTGCCGAGCTGCGGGGGAACCAGCACGAGGCGAACTGGTGGCAGGTCGGCGGAAGCGTGAAGCTCGCCGACTGGGTCGCCGTGGACGCCGGCCTGGGGGACGACTTCCACGACGGCAACAACTGGCACGTGGCCACCGGCATCTGGATCGCGCTGCCCGCCATCCGCTAACCGATCGCTTGAGGATTCGGGCGCCTCCCGCCCGGATCGTTCCTGGGCACGGCGGAACGGGCGGGATCGGGCTGCCTGCCAAGCCTCCTCGGCGTGCCCGTACAGCATGGTTGCACGCCTGCGGGGTCTTGGGCCTTGCGGCCGGCATCCCTGGCGCCGCCAGGAACTATCATGACAGCAATGGTCGCCTCGGTCGTCGTCTACCCCATCTCCCCACGCGTGGTCGCGGAAGCCGCATCGGCCGAAAACCGGCTCCACCGCCACGACTACCAGGAGGTGGTGGTGCTTACGGAAGGCACCTCCGTCCACGAGATCGACGGACAGGAACTGTCGGTCACGGCGCCTTGCGTGCTTCTGATCGCACAAGGCAAGATCCACCGCATCCGCCTCGAGACGGGCACCCGGGGCTGGGTGATCCGCTTCAGCAACGAGTTCGTCCCGCCCGACACCGCCCCGCTTTTCTCCCAGTTCATGGAGACTTCCGACATCCCGCTGGGGTCCGAGGGCCTGCTCGAGGCGGTGACAGGAATCGTCAAACTCCTGGCGGGGGCGGCCGAGTGCTCGAGCTCGGGTGTGCGGCGCCACCTGCTGGCGGCCTTCCTGGCGCTCCTCTTGGACGAGAGCCGCCGGGTGGCGTCCATACGCTTGGTGGGCTCCGAGGACTACGTGCTCTTCCACCGCTTCCTCAAGGAGCTGGACAGGAGCTTTGCGATCCGCAAGGACGTGGACTTCTACGCAGCCGACCTCGGGATCTCCCCCAAGCGCCTGTCGACCCTGTGCCGGGCCATGTTCGGCAAGACCACCTCGCAGATCATCGTGGAACGCTCCGTGATCGAGGCCAAGCGGCGGCTGGCCTACGGATCGGAGGACGTGCGCCAGATCGCCTACGCCCTGGGCTACGAGGAACACTCCTACTTCTCCCGCCTCTTCCGCAAGGCCGTCGGGGTCTCCCCGTCCGAATACCGCCAGCGCCACGCCGCGTCCGGATAGTCCCAGCATCGGGTCTGATCGTGCTAACGGGCGGCCCTGGGTTTGCGGTAGGTTATGGGTGTAGACACGACAGCATCCGACACCAAACCAGGGACCAGACGTGTCGGCCGAGTTCACCGAGTCCAAGTCTTCGCCCGAACCGTCCTAACGGCACGAGGATGTTTCCCGGTACATTCAAAGCGTACCAACGCAAGGAGATCTTCATGACGACCCAACCTGTCCTATTCCTAGCCCACGGCGATCCGATGAACGCCCTCTACGACAATGCCTTCACCCGCCGCCTAGCAAAACTCGGGACGGAACTTGTCAAACCCTCTGCCGTGGCCGTATTCTCGGCGCACTGGTTCTCGCGCGGCACGCAGGTCGGCGGCGCGGCGAACCCTGAGACCATCCACGACTTCGGCGGCTTTCCCGAGGAGCTTTACCGGCAGACCTATCCGGCACCGGGCGATCCAGCCCTGGCGGAACGGATCGCCTCGCTCCTGCCCGGAAGCGCGATCGCCCCGAACCGCGGCCTGGACCACGGCGTCTGGACAGTTCTCAAGTTCCTGTTCCCGGATGCCGACGTGCCGGTGGTTCCAGTGAGCATCGATGTCGGCGCCTCCCCGTCGGAGCTGATCGCGCAAGGGCGGGAGCTTTCCCGACTGCGCCAGGAGAATGTCCTGGTGGTGGGCAGCGGCAACGTGGTCCACAACGTGGGCATGTACTTCTCCAGGCGCGACGAGGCGCCGTTTGCCTGGGCGACAGAATTTGACGCGTACGTGCGCGACGCCCTGGTCCGCCAGGACATCGACGCCTTGGAGCACTACCAACGGGCCGGAGCCTCGGCGCACCTCGCCCACCCTTCCGACGACCACCTGCTGCCGCTTTTCCCGTGCCTGGGTGCCGCTGCCGAAGATGGCGTTCCGACATTTCCTTACCAGGAGGTGGTGCGCTCGATGAGCATGCGCTGCGTGCGGTGGGGGTAGCTCTCCGCCCATCCGAAGTACATTGACCCGGAAACGTCCATTCACCAGGAGACCATGCCATGTCCGCACAGCTTCGTCGCGAATCCATCCCTTCGGGCGCCCTGGGCTGCGTCGGGACCTTCGTCTGGAACGAAGAGACCCGCACGGCCGTCCTGATCGATCCGACCGACGATCCGTCCACCTTCCTGGACTTTGCCCAGAAGAACGACCTGGCCGTCAAACGCGTACTTCTGACCCACGCCCACTTCGACCACGCCGCCGGAGCCTGCGACGCGGCCCGCGCCTTCGGGACGGTCCCCGTCTTGCACCGCGACGATTGGAAGCTCTTCCACGACATGCCCAAGTGGGGCCTGCGCTTCGGACTCCAGGCCAAGGCCCCCGACCTGGCGCCCGTGCCGGTCGAGGACGGGGACGTGCTCGAGATCGAGGAAGGCTTCTCGATCCGCGTGCTGCACACGCCGGGCCACACCCAGGGACAGGTCGCCTACGTGTTCGAGGCGTTGAACCTTGCCGTGGTCGGCGACACCCTGTTCGCGGGCTCGGTGGGCCGCACCGACCTTCCCGGCGGCGACTTCCCGCAACTGGAACGATCGATCCGCACCAAGCTCTACGCGCTTCCCGAAGCGACCGTGGTGGTGCCGGGACACGGCCCCGAGACCACCATCGGCCAGGAGAAGACGGGCAACGCCTACGTGAAGGCCTGAGTCAACTCTTCTTGGAATCCCGCTTCAGCATCGCCTCCAGCGGGCACCAGCGGGTGAAGGAGGACTGCAGGAGGTTTGCTCCGACAAATCCTGTCAAAAGAAACCAGGCCGGATGGACGAGCCACCCAAGCGCGAGGGAGGCAAGGACCATGGATCCCGCCACGCGGCGGATGACATTTTCTGTCTTGTTGGGTGTGCAGGCGTTCACGGGAGTTCCTCTTGGGTTTCGGGGAGGTCCTTGCGCAGCTCCCAGTAGAGGAGCGGCACCAGGACCATGGTGAGAAGCGTCGCGGCGACGGCGCCGGACATGAGGGCCACGGCCAGACCCTGGAAGATGGGGTCGAGCACCATCACGATTCCGCCCACCACGACAGCCGCTGCGGTCAGGGCGATGGGACGGAAGCGCACGGCACCGGCCTCGATCACGGCTTGCGAAAGCGGCACGCCGCGATCCTCAGCGAGCTGAATGAAGTCCACCAGCAGGATGGAGTTGCGCACGATGATGCCCGCCAGCGCGATCATGCCGATCATGGAGGTGGCGGTGAAGAAGGCCCCGAAGAGCGCGTGGCCCGGCAGGATGCCGATCAGCGTCAGCGGGATAGGCGCCATGATCACCAGCGGGATCGAGAAGGACTGGAACCAGCCCACCACCAGCACATAGATCAGGAGAAGCACCACCGCAAACGCGATCCCGAGGTCGCGGAAGACCTCGATGGTCACCTGCCACTCGCCGTCCCACTTGAGGGCCGTCTCGTCGAGCTTCTTGGGTGCGGTGGAGTTGTAGCGGGCCACCGTGGCGCCGTCCACCTTCAAGGAGTCGAGTTTCTTGTTCATGGCAAGGATCGCGTACACAGGCGCTTCGATGGTGTCGGCCACATCGGCCGTCACGTAGATGACCGGACGCAGGTCCTTGCGCATGCGGCTGGAGGGACGCTCGACCGTATCGACCTTCACGAATCGCGAGAGCGGCACCGTGCCTTGGCTTGTGGCCACCGGCAGGGAAAGCAACGCCTCCACCGAGGAACGGTCCCCCAGTCCCAGGCGGGCCGTGACCAGGCGTTCCTCACGAGCGGTGGGCACTTCCATGCGACCAAGCGAAGCACCCGAAAGGCCCAAGGCAAGCGTCTGCGAGAGGCTCGTGACGTCGGCACCCAGGCGGGCCGCCTCGACGGCGTCCACATGGAACACACGCTCGGACTGCGGGGCCTGCACGCTCCAGTCCACGTCCACCACACCCGGCGTAGTCTCCAACACCTTGCGCACCGAGAGCGCGGTGGACTGGCGCACGGAGTCCTTGTCGGCGTAGACCTCGGCCACCAGCGTGGACATCACCGGAGGTCCCGGCGGGATCTCGGCCACCTTGGCGCGCGCCCCGTACTTGGCGGCGATGGGCGCCACGATCTTACGGGCCGCGATGGCGATCTCATGGCTTTGACGGTTTCTGTCACCCTTGGGGAGCAGGTTGACCTGCACCTCGGAGACTTCCCCGCCTCGGCGCAGGAAGTAGTGGCGCACCAGGCCGTTGAAGTTGAACGGGCTGGAGGTGCCCGCGTAGCCTTGCGCGTTTGTCACCTCGGGGATCACAAGCAAGGCCTTGGCGATCTCAGCGGCCATCGCATGGGACGTCTCGAGCGTGGTGCCGCGCGGGGCGTCCAGGATCACCTGGAACTCGTTCTTGTTGTCGAACGGCAGCATCTTGACCTGGACGGCCTTGAAGAAGAGAAGCGAGATGGAGCCCAACAGGAGCGCCACGCTGAAGCCGTAGAAGCCCAGGCGACGCGCCTTGCTTGCCATCAGTCCTTCCATCAGGCGGCGGTAGTTGCGCGAGAAGCGGGTTTCCTTCTCTTCCCCGTGACCGCCGACCTTCACGTGCCCCTTGAGCAGCTTGAAGGCAAGCCACGGGGTGATGATGAAGGCCACCAGGAGCGATGCGATCATGGCTGCGGAGGCGCCGATCGGGATGGGGCGCATGTACGGGCCCATCATGCCCGACACGAAGGCCATCGGAAGGATGGCGGCGATCACCGCGATGGTGGCAAGGATGGTAGGGTTTCCCACCTCGTCCACGCCCGCCACGGCGGCTTCCTCGGGACTGCGCTTTCCCATCGCCATGTGCCGGTAGATGTTTTCGACCACCACGATGGCGTCGTCCACCAGGATGCCGATCGAGAAGATCAGGGCAAAGAGCGTGATGCGGTTGAGCGAGTAGCCGAAGGCGTAATAGACAAAAAGTGTCAAAGCCAAAGTCACCGGCACCGCGACCAGCACGACCAGCGCCTCGCGCCAGCCCAGGAAGAATCCCACCAGAAGCGTGACGGATACGGTGGCGATCAGGATGTGCAGGATCAGCTCGTCGGCCTTCTCCTTGGCGGTCTCGCCGTAGTTGCGGGTGATCTCGAGCTTCACTTCACTTGAAAGCAGGCGGGCACGGGCCGCCTCCACCCGCTCCAGGGCGGTCTCGGCCACGTGGGTGGCGTTGGCTCCCGGACGCTTCGCGACAGAAATCGTCACCGCAGACGAGGTGCCGTTGCGGGCGTGGTGGCTGACAAGATTTGTCGCCTCGGCCCAGGCGTCCGAGACCTCGGCCACGTCGGACAGGGCCAGATTCGTGGGGCCTCGGGTCGCGATGATGAGTTGTTCCAGGTCCTGACGGCTGGCGGGGCGCGCCCCGACCCGCACGTTCACGACCTCATTGTTCTGGCTGAACTCGCCGGCCACGAAGCGCTGGTCGCTCTTCTTGATGGCCTGTGCGATCTCGCCCGGGCTCACGCCCGAGGCCATCATGCGGGCCGGATCGAGACGCACCCGGAACTGGCGCGGCGAGCCGCCGATCACCAGCGTCTGGGCCACGTCGGGGATGCTGCGGATCTCGTCCTCCAAATGGACGGCGATCTCGCGCAGCTGATCCGATCCGTAGCGCTGCGAATGGAGCGTGAGCGCCAGGATGGGCACATCGTCGATGGTGTGCGGCTTGACCAGCGGAGGCATCATGCCCGATGGAAGCTCATCCATCGAGGAGGCCAGCTTGGCCTGCACCTTGACGACCGAGTTCTCCTGGTTCTCGCCGACCTTGAAGCGGACCGTGACCATTCCTTGTCCGTCTCCGGACATCGAGTAGACATGGTCGACCCCAGGGATCTCCCACATGCGGCGCTCAAGGCCGCGGATGGCGAGGTTCTCGAGCTCCTTGGGTTTGAGGCTCGGGGCCTGCACGAACACGTCGATCATCGGGACCGAGATCTGCGGTTCCTCCTCGCGAGGGGTGGCCAGCATGGCAAGGCCACCCGTGGCAAGCGATGCGATGGTGATGAGCGGTGTGAGCTTGGACTGGAGGAAGCTGCGCGCGATGCGCCCTGCGATGCCCATGGCTCAGCGCTCCGCCACGAGGCTCGAAGGGACGACGATCGTCTCTCCGGCCCGCAGACCCGAAAGGACCTCGAGGTCCTTGCCGTAGGCACGGCCCACGCGGATCCAACGCTTGTCGTCGCCCTGGGCCGTGCGCACCCACACCCCGGTCAGGTCGCCCTCGTGCACCAACGCGTTTGCCGGCACCAACCGCACCGCGCCGGTGCCCTGGGGCAGCAGCAGCGTCGCCGTCGAACCGCTGGAAAGCGAACCGTCCTTGTTCTCCACCAAGGCGTTCACGGTGGCCATGTTGCCGGTGGCGGTCGGGACCACTCCCTCCACCACGGCCTTGACTGCCTTGGTCCCAATGCGTCCGTCAAGCGGAATGCCGGCCTTGAGCGAGGCGGCCGCGTTCATCGAGACCGTCACGCTCACCCGCAGGCGAGAGGCATCCTCCACCCGCAGCAAAGGCTGACCGGGTGCCGCCAGGGCGCCCGGATCGCACCTGCGGGCCACGACCTTGCCGGCAAAGGGCGCAGAGAGCGTCGCGTAGCCGGCCACCGAATTGAGTTCGCGGCCTTGGGCTTGCAGTTGGGCGAGCCCTGCCTTGGCGGCGGCCAGTTGGCTCTCGGCCATGTCCAGGGTCGCCTTGGGGGTGGCGCTGTCGGCATACAGGGAGCGCATGCGCTTGGCCTGCGTCTCGGCAAGGGTGAGCTGGGCGCGGGCGGCGTCGAGCCCGGCCGCAAGCCCCGAGGAACGGGCCGACAGTTCCTGTCCGTCGATGCGCAGGAGCACCTGCCCGGCGGACACGTTCTGTCCTTCCTTGGCCGAGACCGAAAGGACCGTGCCCATCAGGCGAGTCGAAAGGTCGGCGCGCAGCAGTGGCTCGGCCACGCCGACCACTTCCTGGGCAAGTCCCATCGCACTGTCGCGCACCGTCTGGGTGGTGCCGGGTTCGTGGTGGATCTCCACCTTGGTGTCAGGAGCCGCCTTCTCGCAGCCCACAAGGGATGCCAGGGCGATGGTGCCCGCAAGCAATGCCGTCTTCTTCATGATGTGTCCTTGGTTCTTGAGTTTGCGTTTGCGTTTGCGTTTGCGTTATCGAGAAAGCGTGGCGAGTTCGGCCGGGTCGCGTCCTGTCAGGAGCGCGAGATTCGCCATGGCCGTGAAGGCCTCTTGGCGGGCGGCGGAACGGTCCAGGTGCAAGCGGGTCGCGGTGGCCTGGGCCTCGAAGAGGGTGACGAGATCGCCGACGCCCTCTTCGAAGCGGCGCACACTGATGCGGTGGGCCTCGGTGGCCTGTTCCAGAGACTGTGAGGCCAGGGCGGCGCGGTCCAGTGCCGACTCCAGGCGGGCGCGGGCAGCACGGCGCTCCACCGATTCCCGGGCGGTCTGGGCCAAAAGGCCGGTGCGGGCCTGTTCGGCACGGGCGCGGGCCGAGGCAGCCTGTCCCCAGTCGTCACCGCCGCGGAAGAGAGTCCAGGAAGCAACCACGCCCACCGACACCGAAGGATCCTCCTGCCACGGGGTCTCATGCCCCTTCCAGTCCACCCGGGCCATGCCGTTCAGACGAGGCAGGAAGGCGGCGCGAGCGCGGGCGAGGTCGGTGTTCGCAACATCGCCTTGGCTTGCTACAACGGCACGGCTAAGGCTATTTCCTGCTAAGGGCAGTCCGGCGGCATAGGTGCGAAGGACGGAATCGCTCGGCAGTTCCGAGAACCGGATCTCAAGAGGAGCCTCGGCGCCCAGCAACACCTCCAATGCCCCTTGGGCAAGCTCGGAATCGGCCCGTGCCTTGCGCAGCGCGACCTCGAACTCGCGGACCTTCACCGAGGCCTTCAGAAGGTCCGAACGGTCGATCAGCTCATTCTTCTGCACCGAGGCCGCCCGCTTCTCGTGGGCCTTGGCCGTCGCCAGCGCCGCTTCCCAGATGGTGACCGCCTCACGAGCCAGCTGCACCCCGGTCCAGGCCTCGATCACCTGCACATGCGTCTTGGCACGGGTCTCTTCTTCCTGGAGAGTCCGCATTGCCACGGCATTGCCAGCCATGCGACGGCCTTGCCAGGCGTCCAGATTCAAGAGCGGCACCTCGGCCACCACGGCGGCGTTCCAACCCGCGATCAGCTTGGGGTCGTTCAATGTGGCGGGATCGAAGCTCTGCATCGACACTCGGCGCTGCCCCAGACGGGTGCCAAAGGCGCCCAGCGGCTCGTCGGTGGCACCGGCCCCTACCTCGGCCCGCACCGTGGGAAGAAAGCCCGCACTGGAGGACAGTTTCTGTCCCCGGGTCTCGGCGGTGGCGGACTTGGCCAGGCGGTTGGCGTAGGCGTCGCGGTCGGCAAGGGAGAGAGCCTCCTTCAGGGAGAGGCCTTGAGCCAAGGCAAAGCCGGGAAGGAGGACAAGGGCAAGGGAGCGTCGTCGGCTTCCGAGAGGATTCTTTCGCATTCTGGTCTCCGCATCGTGATTGTGTTCACGGCCCTTGACGGGTGCGGAGAGGGAAAGGTTTCAACCCGTACGACGGTTTTCGCGAGATCGTCGCAAAGTTTCCTTTTCTCGCAAATGGGTGTAACTTCACCCCCTTCATGCACGTCCATGTGGGACGCGTCCACAACCAGGAGAACCGGACATGCTCAAGCTCACCGCACTGATCGCCTGCCTGACTCTCGGCGCCTGCGCCGGATCGCCCTCGGGCGAGAATCTATCGACGCAGAGCTTCGACAGCGCCGCCACGGCTTTGGCCAAGGATCCCATGTTCGTGCTGGTGGACGTGCGGACCCCGGGAGAATTCGCCACCGGCCATCTCAAGGGGGCCAAGCTCGTGGACTTCAAGGCACCGAACTTCGCCGAGGAGATAGGGAAGCTCCCGCGCGACGCGAAGATCCTACTCTACTGCCGCAGCGGGCACCGCAGTGGGCTGGCCATGGAGACGATGAAGGGCATGGGATTCCAGGACGTGCGGCACATGACGGGCGGCATCACCGCCTGGAAGGCCGAGGCGAGGCCCGTGGCGAACTGAAGATTCAGGGAATCAGGACGGTGGATGCCTTGCTGCCGACGCGCACCAGGTAGACGCCCTTGTCCAGATGCGTTCCGAGAGCCATCTCGGATCCGTTCCCGATGCCCTGCGCAAGCACATTGCCCTGCAGATCGCTCAGGCGGCACGCCGCACCCGCCGCGCCGTGCACCACGACCTGCCCTTGGCGCACCAGCACCCCTGCGGACAACCGGTCTGATTTGACAATTTCCGTCGTACCGGCATCGTACTCCGAGGTGGAGATCTTGCCCACCCCCGACCAGGTGCCCACCAGGGTCGGGACGTCGGCGACGGCATCGGCCTGGTAGGCGTAGTGCGCGGACGGCTTGAAGCTGCCCGCCATGACTTCTTCACTAGCAGAGAGCGCATCGGCACCGGTCGCTTCGCCCGCCGAGAGCACGACCTGCGGCACGCGCAGGCAGCCGACCCAGGCGTTCTTCACGAAGGTCGCCGCCCCGGCCTCGCTCACCTTTCCGAAGACCGGCTTCTTGGAGTCCTGGTAATGGTTGCCTTCAATGTAGAGGTCGGAGTTGATGCGGGCGTTGGAGCCGTTCTCGCTGGTGAGCATGTAGTTGTTGAGCATGTGCACCTTGCCGAAGCGGATCAGCGGCAGGCGCGAGAGGATGTTCTGGAACCAGTTGTGGCTGTAGGTGATGTGGCGGTCGTAGTCGTCGCTGTTGCCCTTGCCCATCAGCGAGGCCTTGTGGTGGTCGTGGAAGTGGCACCAGGAGATGGTGACGTTGCTGGTATTGTTCTTGCCGTCCACCAGTCCGTCGTAGCGATCCACGTCGACCATCTTGCTGGGGTCCTCGTTGAAGAACTCGCAGTGGTCGATCCAGATGTTGCGGGTGAAGCGCTTGGCCACCGGGACCGTGGTGTCGTCGGCTTGCATCCCGATGCAGTCGGGGTCCGAGAGGGTCTTGGCGGCGCCGTTCACCCAGGCCACCACCTTGTTCTCGTCGGTGCGCGAGATGGGGACGTTCTTCATGGTGAACTTGATGTTGCGGATGATGATGTTGGACTGCGTCTGGATGACCAGGCCGATGCGGTTGAGGAAGGCACCGGATCCGATGCCCACCAGCGTCTTGTTGGAACCGGGCTTGAGGATGTCGCCGTAGGTGGAAGCGATGCCGCCGGACGCCACGATGTTGCCGGCCGCATCCACGTTGACGGGGATCCCCGTATTGAACTCCTTGGTGACGCGGATCACGTACGGAGTGGTCCTGTCTTCCAGGTAGGCCTTGAGTTCGGCGTAGGTCGCGGGAGTGACCACCTTGCCGCCCTTGCCGCCGGTGGTGCCGCCGTCGGCGGTGGCAAATCCCATCATGGAAAAGTCGGGGGTTGCGGCAAACGCACCGACCGCCAGAAGCAGGATCGCTAGGGCCGAGTGGATCTTCATGGTTGGCTCCCTCCGTGTGGGTGCCGCACGGCGGCGCCCGGGACAGGCGCACACCGCGTCCGCCGTCCTTTCCCACCAACCTAAGGCCCTCTGTCACCCTGGCATGGGGCATTGGGTTCCATAGCGTTGAAGTCGAGTCAATCCCTTGCGATGAGCCTTCCCAGCTCCCCGAGCAGCGCCTGGGGATCGTGCACCACCGCCTGGGCCAGCGTCTCGGGTCGCGACACCGCCAGGAAGCGGCATCCACACAGGGCTGCAGCCTCGAGCTTCTCCCGCACCCCTCCCCTGTCTCCGCCGTCCTTGGTCACCAGCACCGTGGCCCCGACCTTGCGCAGGAGCTCCAGGTTGGCCTCCACCGAGAACGGACCCAGCTCCGCCACGATCTGATCCGAAGCGAGCCCCGCCCGCTCGCAGGCCTCCAGCGATTCCCGATTGGGCAGCACCCTGGCCCACAGCAGGCACCCGCACTCCCGCGCCGCCTGCGCATACACGTGCACGAAGCGCGATCCCACCGTCAGGAGCACGCGCTCCCCGGCCCGGCAGGCAAGCCTGGCCGCCTCCTCGTGGTCGCGGGCATACGCCACGTCGTCGCCCTCGCGCAGCGCCTCCGGACGCTGGTAGCGGACCAGCGGCACACCGGCCGCAGTGCAGGCGGCCACGGCGGTGGCATGCAGGACCTGCGCATAGGGGTGCGCCGCGTCCACCACCGCATCGATCCGCTCCTGCGACAGGAGAGTCACCAAGCCTTCCGCGTCGAGGGCGCCGGAGCGTTGACAGAATCTGTCCAGGGAGATGTCGAGGAAGGCCTGTTCGGTCAGGCACGAGAGCAGCACGCCGTGCCCTTGCCCCAGCAGCAGCTCGACAAGCGGACGGGCGTCGGAGGTACCGCCCAGGAGAAGGATCCGCAAGGCCATCAAGGCTCCAGGAAGGATGGACGTGGGCGCGGGGGCTTCGTGGCGCGCGGGGGCGGAGCCGCCGTGTCGGATGGCGTCGGGGAGATCAATGGGAAGCCGGCGATCAGGCCCACCATCTGGTCCTGCGCGAAGCGGATGGGCAAGGCGGGGCCCGCGTGTCCATTGAAGAAGAGCGCGAACACCAGCGTGTCGCCGCTGGCCGGGACCGCCAGTCCCACCATGGCGCTCACGCCGTCCAGGCTCCCCGTCTTGGCCCGCACCTTGGCCCCCTTGGGCAAGGTCCTCTGGAAGCGGTTGCGCAGCGTCCCCTCGCCCGGTCCCGGCAGCAGCGGGAAAACGTTCATGCTCGGGTCGCGGGCGATGCGGGACAGCAAGGCGGTCATGGCATGGGCCGAGATGGCGTTCTTGCGCGACAGGCCGCACTGGTCCACCAGATCGGTGCGCGCGGTGTCCAGCCCGATGCGGCGCAGGCGCTCCCGCACGGCACGCAGGCCGGCAGCGCGCGAGGACACCGGATCCTTGGCTCCCGCCACCAGCCCGAAGCTCTCCATGTCGTGGTTGGAGGAGCGGGCCAGGGCGCTGGCAAGGAGCGCATCCAGCCGCGCCGACGCATGGGACAGCAACAGCGAATCGGACGGAACCGAGGGGCTTCCCAGCTCGAAGGCCTCGCGGCCGTCCACCGCGATCCCTGCCTTCCGCAAGGCCTGGCGCCAGTCCGCGGCCACGCGGCGGTGCGGAAAGGCCTGCGAGGAATCGTTTGGACAGTTTCCGTCCACGGAGATCCCCGTGGACGGCGCCCCGTCGCAGTCGGTCAGGGAATTGTCCCAGTCCCAGGAGCCCGGCCACAGCTGGTCGGCAGGCTTGAGGAGCGGATCACGCACCACCAGCCGTCCCGTGACGCGCCGCAGCCCCTTGCGATGGAGGCCTTTGGCCAGAGAATCCAGGGCCGAGGAATCCCCGCCCCGCCCCAGGCCCGGATCTCCCCCGCCTTCCAGCACCAGGTCGCCCGTCAGGACGGAATCCGTCAAGGTCCCGCGCCGCAGGACCTTGGTGACCAGGGTGGTCCTGCTGCCCAGGAACGCCCTCTGGGCCGCGCCCGTCAGGACCTTCTGGGTGGATGCCGGCAGCATCCGCCGCCAGCCGTCGTGCTCCCACAGGACCGCCCCGTCGCGCAGGCGCACCACGCTGGCCGTGGCGGTGCCGCCCCGAGGGCGCGAGGCCGCGTCCATCAGGCTGTCCAGGGTCCGGACCGGCAAGGCGGAACTGCACAGCGCGCCGAGAAGAGAGAACCAAAGCATGCCAGCAATCTAGCTTGCCGAGCAGGTCGCGATCGGCTCGGCCCTGATCCCGCCCTGTTCGCCCATTTCCTTAATTTGACAATTCCTGTCATGGGCTCGCCAAGCCTCCTCGGCTTGCAGCCTGCGGGGTCTTGGCCCTGCCGGGCGACGGTCGGGGGGAGGCCGTTGTTTTTGATGCCGTTGCTCTGGAGCTTCCCGCTCCAGACCAGGGCCTAGGGGGCTGCCGCGCCCCCTAGGAACCCGCTCGCGGGGATTCCATCCCCTGCACCCCGGACTTCGCACTCCGGTGCCGTCCGTCGCGCATTCTCCGCTCAGCAACCTAGCGCGGGAAGCAATGGCAGTGCGCCCCACGCGATCAGGATCGCAACATGGGGCCCCACCAAGGGCGACACATGATGGCGGCTGCGCCGCCAGGACCAAAGCTCCCTAATTGCATCATTCCACCGTTATCTCTTTTCCATTTGGTTTCCAGATTTGCGAAACGGTGAACAGACGGCATTAGGGAGAAGAGTGATGTGAAAATATAGCTGTTCGAACAAACTCATTCGAATTAATAACAATCGCATTTAAAGTTGCAGCAAAATCACGCTCGACCACATTACCATACTCATTATTCACATAATTACAAAAGCCAACTGATTCTCCACTTTCACTCATACTTATTGACTCTTCCAAAATACAACATTCAATAGATCTAGCCACAAGAATCATTTCAGCATCATTCAGATCAACTTTGCCACCGTCACGCTCCTTCTGTAATTTTGACAATGCAGAATCAATCACCAAATAGTCATGTTCGTCAATTGGAATCTTTTTCGAATACAAAAATGGAACATGTTCTACGGCAATCAATGCCAACCTTGCAACAAAGCAGTCAAATCGGGAAAATTCCATTTTAGAGGCCTCCATTTTCGTGTATCCACACGCCAATAAAACGTCCAATATTATCAGGATTAAACATTGTTCCGCCATTTTCTAAATCCATGAAATTCTCAATAACAATCGTTTTCCCAGATCGATACAGTACATTTCCATTTGCTGCGCGATAGGCGGTTCCATTTTCCATAACGGCGCTCATCATTTTGGCACTCCCGGATTTTCTGGGCACTCCCGGATTTTCTGTGGGTAGCAGGTACGTCACCCGTAGACCATTGGCTTTTTCCTAGGCAGGTTTTGGGTATGGACAGCACCGATCTCTACCAGCACATCCTTGGTCTTCGTAGCCCCTGG
>Ga0302287_10000379_pt1 | contig 23749 bp, 23 predicted proteins | sample III_Fen_E2_4_FD_200452 | JGI IMG/M metagenome (GOLD analysis project Ga0302287, IMG submission 200452) | Peat permafrost microbial communities from Stordalen Mire near Abisko, Sweden - III_Fen_E2_4 | ecosystem: Environmental > Terrestrial > Soil > Wetlands > Permafrost | place: Sweden: Abisko...
TGCCATACTTCTTCTTTGCGATGCCTGCTAGAGTCCCTTTGGCGGGCATCCGCGAGACTTTGAACCCTAGTATGACGCGCGTTTCACTCTCCACAGCAAGTGCGATGGACACAGGCTTACACTTGGTGTGCTCAAGCGTTTCAAGCTCGTCAAACTGCACAGAATCAACCTTGTGATACGCACGCAAGACATCTTCATTTTCGGCCTCGCATTTTTGGGACAGGTAAGTCAGCTTGCGGGCCACGGTTTTGTAGGTGATTCGCAGGATTCTTGCGACCTCGTTCATGGATACCGCAGCCCCAAGAAGCCTTTGGACAAGTGGGTTTTCCCTGCGCTTGTGCTGGCGGAACTCTAGTGTTCCTGTGGCGTCAGAGAACCGGTGTCCACAAGCTTTACAGCCGTAGCGCCTGACTTTATGGGAGTCGCACTTGCGCGTGTAGGAGCCTGCGGAGAATGTATCAGTAGAGAGGCAGTCTGGGTTAGGGCATGAGTGTTTCATACTCGAATAGACGAGCAACCCACAAAACTCGTACCATGAGCGATGAAAATAATTCGTGGAGAGAGAAATCTAGCGCCACGAAAGAGGAGCAGTTATGCGGAAAAGCAGAGGCTTAACTTTTCACATATGGATTATGCAACATCTCATATCCAATTTTCGTCGTGGGCCCATGTCCAGGAATGGCTGTGGTATCTGATGGTAGCTTGTATAGGATCGTTTGGATTGAGTGTTTGATGGCAGCAAAACTTCCGCCTGGTAAGTCGGTGCGACCCACAGAACCGTAAAAAAGCGTGTCGCCCACTACCGCAAGCTGCAACGCTTCCACATAAAAAGTCACGCCGCCTGGTGTATGCCCAGGAACATGCAACACCTGCAGAACAAAACTTGGTTCAATCTCGATGATTTGCCCATGCGCCAGTGGCGTGGGGTCAATTCCCATCGCGGGCACCTCTATTCCAAAAGCGAGGCCATGCTGCGCAATCGCGTAATAGATGGGAAGATCATCGGGGTGCAATTGCGGAGTGAGCCCAAGCACACGAGCCACTGCGCAACACGACGCAGCATGATCTACATGTGCGTGCGTGAGCAGTAAAGCCTTCACCGAAAGTTTTTTTTCGTCGATGAGCTGCAAGAACGGAGTGGGATCATCGGTGGGATCAATCAAAACGGCAGAGCGCGTCGCCTCGTTCCAGATCAAGGTTCCACGACATTGCAATTGCCCACTCGGGATCGACTTATAAAGCAGCTTTGTTTCCATAGGAAAAAGTTAGCAAGGAAAGCTGCAAAAAGTATTGCATGATTGCGCTAGTGCATCCTGTTGAAGTGTCGTACAAAACCACAAGCGATGCGGCTAGATTTTTTTTGTGATCCGTTGATCTCATAGAGACTATCCATGATTCGAATTTGCTGGATTGTGCGGCAAAGCCCTTGTAACTTGGGCTCAGAGCCAATAAGGCTTACAACACAACCAAGGAGACACAATGAAAAAAATAGCCGCATACACCATTCTGGGCGCATTTGCTTGTGCTTTTGCAATGCCCACTCAATCCATTTCCCAACTTGCTTTGTCTTCGATCAAGTCCCACGAGGCGACCAAAAATATCGCCCTCGATTCTGTGATTATTAAGGACTACTTAGACTTGGATCGGTTGGTGAATGTGTTTAGTGAAACTCCTATCGCAATGATCGACGACATTAAAATTGATCGCAATTTTAGAGACATGTTAGTGCAGACGGTCGATCGAGAAGCAACAGAGCGCATGAATCAAGAGAATTGAGAAAGATTTCCCATGGCAAAGAGGGCGCTGATTTACTAGAATCCACGCATGTCTGGCATTACTCGCTTCGCCCTCTTTCTCTTATTGCTTACTGGAATCGCGATTTTGGGTTACCACACCATGATGGACAAGGTGTTGGTGATTTCGCCAGCATCGGGGCGCTTTCATGCCGTTGCCATTAATGATACTTTGGATGGTGGCCACACGGTTTCGAAACTGGTGATGACCGACTCAAGCTGGGTTTTACAGTACGAAATTCGCCAAGGAGCTCCTTACCCTTATTCGACGCTTTCCCTGTTTCCACCTGCGGAAATGGGGCTTTTGGATCTTTCCCACTATGACAGCATTGAGGTGAAAGCGCGTTTCAATAGTGCACAGCCTGCCTGCCGAATCCGCGTTCAGTTTCGCAATATCAACCCTGCATACACCCGTCCCGATATTCCGCAGACAATGAAGTACAACGAGGTTCAATATGACCCTCGCATCACGGAGTACCCAGCCAAATTTGTGTGGGGTGATTTCCGCGTACCTACTTGGTGGAGCAGCATGGTGAACGCTCCGTATGTACTGGCACGCACAGAGGTATCATATGTGACACAAATTGACATCACAACTCCCGAGGTTTTGCCGGTTGGTTCCCAAGGGTCGCTAGAAGTCGTGGCAATTAACTTGTATGGAAAGCAAATTTCCCCGACTCTTTTCTACCAAGGCGTGTTGGGCGTTTGGGTGATCATGGCTTTATTGTTTTTGATTGTGCGGACGGTTTCATATTCGCGATCTTTGCATGCAAAAGAAATTCGTGAGCATGAGCTGCTTTCTGTGAACGAGGCTCTGTCGTTACGTTCGCGCGAAATGGAAACCATGGCCAAAAAGGATTCTTTGACTGGATTATTGAATCGCCATGGCTTGCGCGACCACTTGGTGAACGCTATGGATATGGCGCGTATGGGGAAAAATACGTTGAGTGTAATTATGGTCGATATTGACCATTTTAAGCAGATAAACGACACGCAGGGGCACGCTCGAGGCGATGAAATTTTGCGCGAGGTCGCACAGACCCTGCAAAACAGCACACGTGCGAATGATAGCGTAGCTCGTTGGGGAGGCGAGGAGTTCTTGATTTTGTGCCCTCTCACTCAGCTGCAAGTGGCTGCTATGGTGGCGGAAAAGTTGCGCAAGTATGTTGAAGAGCTTAACAGTCAGGTGACTTGTAGCTTTGGCGTTGCAGAGTACCGTGGCGACGGTTCAGCCTCGGACTTAATTCAGCGTGCAGACCAAGCCCTGTATCGAGCAAAAGAATCTGGAAGAAATCAGGTGCAGCGGGCTTGATTTTCGTACCTTTGGCGCATGCAAGTGCGCATTTTGGTTGGTATAGTTACCTACAATAGCAGAGCCCACATTGAGGCTTGTTTGCGTAGCCTTGCGGCGCAGACGCTGCAACCAGAATCTATTCGCATTTTAGATAACGCGAGCGTCGACAATACTCGCGACTTTGTTCGCAATTTAACGGTGCCAGGGCTTGCTCCCTTTGAATTAGAAGGCTCGGGTGTGAATCTTGGTTTTGGCAATGCCCACAATCACATTTTGGCGCACACGGATTGCACGCATTATTTACTGCTGAATCCCGATGCAATTCTCGATCCTGAATTTTTGCAGCAAGCGGTGAACGGCCTAGAGAAATATGGTGCAGCAGCGGTCAACGGCTTTGTGCAGTATTGGCACGACGGAGCTCCAAGCGCAAATATTTATTCGTGCGGACACGTCATGTTTCGCGACCGACGCATCGAGGACTTGGGCAATGGAACTCTAGCCCTTGCGTTTCCTCTTGAGCCCCGCAAACTCTTTGGTGCGAATGGCGCTTGCGCGCTGTTTAGCATTGCGGCTCTGCGCGATGTTGCGTATCCCGAGGGGCCTTTTGATGGCGCGTATTTCCTGTACGGCGAAGACGATGATCTCAACTGGCGCATGGCTTTGGCAGGGTATCACACTTGGTTTATTCCAACTGCGATTGTATATCATGATGCGGGTTCTTCCTGCGGATTTAGGTCGGGATTAGCGCGACGCAATGCGCTTGCAAACCGTTGGCTGACCTTGGTTAAGAATGAGCAAGCCAAATTATTTTGGCACGACTTGCCGTGGATTATTTTGTTCGAACTGATTTATTGGATGATGCGCACACTGCGCCGCCCCGCGTTTCTGCTTGATCTTGCGGGAGCCAGCGTTCACTTTATGAAGCTCTTGCCCTACGCAATTCGCCGTCGTCGTATCACACCTATTCGCATAACCTTTGCACAAGAATCTGCGCTTATCGAGGCCTCAATGTATGAACGCATAAAAACGCTCTGGCAACGCTACACTGGCCGCACACAGCAACGCTCGCTGTGGACCAAGAAAGAGAGCTGAAACTTTCAATTTCAATTATTCGAGCACATCCAGATTCACGATGTGATCTTTGACCTTGATGAGTGTACGGTCGTTCTTGTTAAAATCCGTGGTGGAAATGAACGATGAAATTCCTAGATCGGAAATCTTTTGTAAGTATTTCTTTTTCAAGAAGCGATTGATCTCTTCGGCATCGGGCATGCTCATGACTTGATGCACCGTGGTGCGCGCTTCTTCGTAGCTAATGGAGCGAATAAACTTTTTGCATTCCATGATATTCCACGGAGTCATGGATAGTTCGTCTATTCCCAAGCCAACTAGGAGTAAAGTTGATAGCGGTTCGGTCACCATTTCACCGCACACGCTAACCGTAATTCCTTCGCGATGCGCTGCGAGCACAACTGCGTGAATCATACGAAGTACTGCGGGGTGATGAGGCTGGAACAAGTTCGCAATGCGCTCGTTGCTGCGATCCACAGCAAGAGTAAACTGAATCAAATCGTTGGTGCCGATACTGAAAAAATCGACCTCGCGTGCTAGCTCATCAACCATGATCACCGCTGCGGGCACTTCGATCATAATGCCCACTTCGACGTGGGGAACTTGCACACCTTGGTTGATCAGTTCTTCTGTAACTTCGTTCAAGATGCGCTTTGATTGTTGAATTTCTTGCACTGCAGAAATCATGGGGAACATGATGCGCAGATTAGAACAACCCTCGCCAGCACGCAAGATTGCACGCAGCTGAGTCTTAAAAATTTCAACCTTATCAAGGCACACGCGAATCGAGCGCCAGCCCATGAAGGGATTGGCTTCATCGGTGGCAGAGAGTTCTGGAATAATCTTATCGCCGCCCGCATCAAGGGTACGAATTGTGACGGTCAAAGGATTCAAACGGTGAATGATATAGCGATACGCTTCTAGCTGTTCTTCGCAGGTTGGATTGCCCTTTTGAATGAACAAAAATTCGGAACGATACAAGCCCACGCCTGTTGCACCCATCGCTTCTACTTCATCGGCTTCCATAGGAAGCTCAATGTTTGCCATGAGCTTTACGTACTTGCCATCGAGGGTTTGTGGATCGAGGCGCCGCGTGGTCAGCAGCTCTTGCTCTTGCCGCTTAAAAGCCTCAATCTTAGCATGGTATTTTTTGATGTCCGAATCGGCAGGATTGATGATCACGAGGCCATTGGAGCCATCGACGATCATGAAGTCACCGGCCTCAGCCTTGACAGAAATATCGGAAAGACCCGCAACCGCAGGGATCTTGAGCGCGCGAGCCAAAATGGAAACGTGCGAGGTGCGTCCACCGGTGTCGGTAGCAAACGCGACTGCTTGGCCTTGTTTCAGTTTAACGATATGCGAAGGGCTAAGCGTATGCCCAATCAGCACGGATCCTTCTTCGATCTTGGATCCTTCCATGGACATGACCGGACCCGATTCTCCGAGCAAGGCCATGATGCGATTATAAAGGTCGCTTAAATCTGCAGAACGTTCGCGAATAATGAGTTCAGAACTCTGCTCAAATTGGTTGATGAGTTCTTTCATGCGCGAATGGAAAGCCCAACGCGCGTTCAAATGTTCTTTGCGAATATCGTCGAGCACGGTATCGATCAGCATCGGATCTTGCAAGATCATCATTTGCGCATCGAGAATGCGTGCGTCTTCTTTGGAGATCGATTTTTGGATGTTTTGCTTGGCGATGTCTAAGTCGCGGATAGACTGGCGAATTGCTTTGTGAAAGAGCGAGATTTCTTTGGGGACGCGTTCGGGCAAAATCGGTTCTGCGGAGACCGAAAATTCCTGATTGACAAGCACTTGAACCAACCCCATGGCATAGCCAGGAGAGGCGGGCACGCCCGTCAGCATCAAGCGATGCTTATTATGGGTCGTAGTGCTCTTCGTTGAATCGGTCATTAAACAGTTGTTCCAATTTCTGGAAGACATCTTCCTCATCGGGTCCCGAAATTTCAAACTGAACGTCGGAACCTGGTGTGATTGCGAGCATCATCACATTGAGAATGCTCTTTGCATTAGCGCGTGTGCCTCCATGGATTAGAAACACTTCGCTCTGTGCACGGCTTGTGATATCTACAATGGCGCCTGCGGGGCGGGCATGAATGCCCATCTTGTTGATCACCTTCAAAGACTTGATAATCATATTATTACTTGAAGAATGAAACGTTTACATCAAGGCCATCTTTGAGGATCGTCTTGAATAGGGAATCCGCAGAAACAACGGTCTTGGAGAGATCGTCATGTAGTGTGCGGTCGTTAAGAAGAATGCCTACCGTATTGTCCTGTGATTGAAGTTTGCCCACAAGAACATCGACGCGACGCATCAATGAATCCATGGATCGTAACATTGACTTAGAATCTTTGGTGAGCCCTTGCGCATCGGTCACTATGCTATGGATAGGCATGCGATTTTCATCGAGGACTTCATTGACCTTGCGACCTGCGTCGTTCAATCGCCCAAGAGTCTCTTTGAGCTTGGGGTCGGTCTCGTCGATCAAAGTGCCTACGCGAGTTTCAAGCAATTCTGTGCGGGCTAACAAACCATTGAAACGCGCGCGAAATTCTGGGGTTGCGAAGGTGGAATCAACCACGCCTTTCACCACTTTCACGAGTACGCGGGTTGAATCAAAAACCTCGCCAGCAAGTCCCATGGCTTCAGCAATTCCAGCATCAAATACGCCGGGAATCGTGTCGCCTGGTTTCCAATAAGTCAAAGAATCGCCCAACAAAATACCGATCTGCCGTTCACCCATTAAACCAATATTTTGCACTCGAATTTCGGCATCTTTGGTGATCTTCACATCATCGCGTAGGCGAATGCCCACAATGACACGGGTGCCTTTTAGCTCCATGGTTTCAACCTTGCCAAGCTTCACTCCGTTGACCTTAACAGGATCGTCAAGAGTAAGTGTGCTGACTTGAGTAAAACGGAAATAGAAACGGTGGAATTTTTCGCGCGGGTCGGAGTCATTCAAGAAGAAAACACCAAACACCAAAACGACCATGGTTAGTAAAACCACAAATCCAACAATCAGATAGAGCTTTTTGTCTTTTTTCATGCGGGCTCTTATAATCTAAATAAAAAGACCTCGGACTCAATGAAATCAGGCTTGGGCATAGGCCAGAGCGGAATAACTAACCCAAGGACTAACGCTAACGTTTTTTGTGAAAGAAGTGTATGTCGACATTCATGTTGAGTCCTTCCTGCTTGATTCCTTGAATGAGGTTACGAACATCTTGCATGGTGGTGCCAATCTTGTCGTGAAGCTGTTGCTCGTTGATCAAAAGACCTGCAGTGTTATTCGAACCTTGCAGTTGCTGGGTAAGCCAGTCCATGTGGGTGACTAGATGTTGAGCTTGTTGTGCAAGTCCATCGAGTCCCTGATTGAGATCTTTTACGCCTTGAATCGTCGAATCGATCCCTGGGCCAAGCTCTGTTTTGGCCGAATCGAGTTCTGTAATCACAGAATGCAGTTCACTTCTAAGCAGTAGTAAGGAATCCCGCCATTGCCCCATATCGCGGCTGATTTTATTCACAGAGGATTTCCCATTGGTTCCTAAGTGTGAAATACGAGTTTGCACCTCTGGATTGCCTAGGGTAGAGTCCCATGTCAAAAGGCATGCTTGAATCGTGCTATCCGCGGTTCCCAACAGGTTTTTCGCCATATATATTAAGCGTGTAGAGCCCTCATCGTAGCCGCCATGCAGCGAATCTCCACTCGCATAAAACTGATTCGATTCACCAATGCGAACCTCAACCTCGCGTTGTCCAAGTAAGCCTGAATTCACCACGCGAAAACGAGAATCCTTGGGAATATTCAACTGGCTCTCAATACGCAAATGTGCAACCACACCATCGTTACGTAAGGTCACGTTAGACACATATCCGCGCTTCATGCCAAAAACTTGCACAGGGCATGTCTCGTGTAATGTGCCGACTTGGGTGAATAGCACATCGTACTCTTTGTAAGAGCGAAGTGGACTTTTGGGATGCACGGCCAACCAAAGTCCGACAACCCCAGCAAGAAATATGCAGAGATACAACGCGAATACTTTATTACCCGCGCTAAACTCTCCATTGGTGCGCATATTACTCATAGAAACCAGAGATTTGGCGATACCAGAAAATGTTGTCTTCTTCTTTGCCGCGTGCCATTTTTTCTTCAATAGCCTTCATTAGGGCTTTGTTGAATTCGGCTGCGGTGTCCACTCCGGCCTGTTTCATGAGCGCATTCATGGCTATGACTTCGGAAATCACGGTGATGTTTTTTCCTGGAAGCACGGGGATCACTACCGAGGGAATCTTGACTCCCATAATATCTTCGTATTGCGATGCAAGGCCGGTGCGATCATAGGTCACGTTCTCTTGGTAGTATTGAAGCTCGACAATGATTTCGACTTTCTTCACCTTGCGCACAGCATGGATGCCGAACATGGAGCGCACATCAATGATGCCCACGCCACGAATTTCCATGTGATGATTGATGATCGAATCGCAATGTCCAACGATGCTATTGCCTAGGCGAACAAGCTTTACCGAGTCATCTGCCACAAGGCGGTGGCCGCGCTCCACCAAGTCAAGAACGCACTCGCTTTTGCCTATATTCGATGCGCCCACGTAAAGCATACCCACGCCATAAACGTCGACAAGGCTTGCATGCACAATCACAAAGGGCGAGAACCAGCCTTCAAGTTCGCGATTTACGCCGCGCACAAATTCCGCGGTGTTCTTACGCGTGACAGCTAGCGGCACATTCTGACGCACACACATATCCAGCAGTTCTGGATGAGGAAGGAGTCCGTGGCATAACACCCACAAAGGGCATTCGAAAGTCATGAGGCGATTGAACACCTCGGTGCGCTTTTCGGGGCCAATAGATTCAAGGTAGCTCCATTCGGTGGTTCCCACCATTTGGATGCTCTGTCGAGCAAAAACATCGGTAAACCCTGCAAAAGCAAGGCCTGGCCGATGAATGTCGGGTTCGGAAATCACAGTATGGAGAGTTTCGGGCGGGGTCTTGAGCTCCAGCTCGAGCTGCGTTCCATACTGCTCAAAAAAATCATGCACCGGAAAGTTTTTCCGGCGCTGAATGATAATGTCTTTTAAACCATGGTTTGACAAATCAAACTACCACAGATGCCGTGGGCTGAGCCCGATGGTCCTTCAACTTCTCGTTTTCCTTTTTCAGTTGGCGCTCGGCGCGCTCAATTGCGATTTCAAGAGCCTTGCCCATGTTCTCTTCTTCAGCATCAGCAGAAATGGTTTGATGGAGGATACTAACAATAAATTCAGCGCGACGGACGTTTTTCTTCTCAGCATCAAGGATCACAGAAATGCCGGTAATGTTAGGATAGTACTTCTGTAGGTTCTCCGCAACTTCTTGCACGCGAGCCTGCAGATCTTCGGAAGCGTTGAAATGCCTAGCAGTAACCTTAATATTCATAGAACCTCCAATGTGACGAGATGATACACATCCCAGTTCTGTATTATACAATCATTTCGCCAAAAAATTTCAAATTCGCAAGAATTTCCGCTCAGCATTTGTGTTTGCGTTGGCATGATCCAAATGAGAATAAGCACTTACGAAAGGGTACGGAAACTGCCGAGCTTTCGTCTACTTGTTTAGCCAAGCTGTTTTGGCGTAACAAGGAATTTTGAATGAGTAAGACACAGATTATTGCCCGATACATCAACCTTTTCACCGACTGGGGCTTTCGCCGTATCTTTGGGCGAGAGTCCAATAAGAAGTTGCTCATCTCATTTTTAAACTGTGTTCTTGCGGGATGTGAAACAATTACTGAACTTGAATTCTTGCCAACAGAGCATGTTGGGGCTTCCGCAGAAGAGCGAAGAGTTGTCTTTGATATTCAATGTAAGAACCAGCGAGGAGAACGGTTCATTGTGGAATTGCAACGAGCAAGGCAAACGCATTTCCGCGAACGCACCCTTTACTACTCAACCTTCGCAATCCAAGAGCAGGGTGTGCGAGGCGAGTGGGATTATTCATTAAAGGCTGTCTATGTCGTGTCCATTTTAGACTTTTTGCTTACAGACCTCGCACAAGATGATCGAATTGTAAAGCGTGTTTCGCTATGTGATTCGCATACAGGAAAAGTTTGGTATGACAAGCTCACATTCCTATACATCGAGGTTCCTCGTTTTACGAAACAGGAGTCCGAACTTGAAACGATTTTCGATAAGTGGCTCTATGCTTTTCGTCATTTGCATCAGCTTCAAAATCCGATTGAATCTTTTCGCGAACCCGAGTTGCAGCATCTTCTGTCAGAAGCAGAAATACCTAGATTCAATACCGATGAGGATCAACAATACAAGTCTAGTTTGACGGAGTATGAAAAAATGAGAGACGCTCTAGACTACGCCAAAACCTATGCCGCAGAGGAAGGCCGAGCACAAGGTCTTGCCGAAGGTCGCGCTCAGGGTCGCGCTCAGGGTCACGCGCAAGGTCTTGCAGAAGGTCACGCAGAAGGCAGAACCGAAGGCTTTGAGTTAGGTCAAGCGAAGACAAAAATCAACCTCGCCATAGAAATGTCGCGCAACGGAATCAGTTGGGACGTAATTACAAAAGTCACAGGCGTCCATCAGGAAGACATTCAGAGCTGATCTATCGTTCATAGCTAGCGCAGATGTGTTGCAAAGCCAATGACGATACTAGTAACAGGCCACTAAAGTTTCTTGCGGATGCGGCTCGGCAGAATTCCCATGGCTTCGCGGTATTTGGTGACCGTGCGGCGCGCAAGTTTTAAGCCGTCGCGTTCCTCAAGCAGCTTCACAATCTGATCATCAGAATACGGCTTAATCTTAGGTTCCGTGGCAAGAAGCCGTTTGATCGCCTCTTTGGCTACCGACGAGCTGACTTCGCTGCCATCTCCCTGATCGACACCCGCAGTAAAGAACTCTTTAAGCTCAAGTACGCCCCAATCTGTTTGCACATACTTCCCGTTCGTAACGCGATTCACGGTGCTGATATGCATGCCAATTTCTTCGGCGACATCTTGCAAAATCATAGGCCGTAAATTGCCCGGACCCTTTTGGAAAAAGGCTTTTTGGCGACTCAAGATGGAAGTCATCACCTTGACCATGGTGGTTTTGCGTTGACCAATACTCTTGATCAAAAGGTCGGCCGCACGCATTTTTTCGCGGATGTATTTCTTGTCTTTGCTACTCGTGTGTGTGTCTTGCAAAAGCTCACGGTAGGTCTTGGATATGCGCAGGCGCGGCAAAGTGCCATCGTTGAGTCGTACCTCAAATTCGCCGTCTTCATTTTCCATCACCATTAGATCGGGAATCTTGGTGGGGGCTGTGTCTCCGCTGGCAAGCACACCAGGCTTTAAATGTAGGCGTGCAATCTCATTCAAAATAACGTGTTTCACCTGCTCTGCGCTAATTCCCAAGTGCTTACCGATTTCTGGGTATTCTAATTCGGTGAACAAATCAAAATATTTGTCGATAATTTCAATCGCAGTATCGGAAATATCATTGCGACGCCAAGCCTGCAAAAGCAAGCATTCGCGCAGATTGCGTGCTCCAATACCTGCTGGTTCTAACGACTGCAAAACATGCAAGGCTTCACGCACTAAGAGAGACGCGTTTTCAAGTTCAAGATCGCCGCGCAAAATCGCTTCAATCTGTGCAGTGTGTACATCCGCTGTCTCTATGGGCTTCTCGGCATTGGGCGGAGGGCTACGCAGGTAACCATCATCATCAATTAAGTCGATCAACCAACGCACCAACACATCTACCGCAGGCTTCAAATTGCGATCGTGCAATTGCTCTATCAAATGGTCTTCGAGCGTCTTGTTATAAGTCTGCACGCGCTCCCACGTCTCATCCGAAGCCGACTTAGAAAGATCTTCTCCATCGCGAGGAGGGTGCTCTTTGGGTTCTTGCAAAAACTTTTCCCAATCGGTATCACCAGCGATGCGCTCATCTACAATCTCAGTGTCCACATCAATGGCGCGATCTTCGGCAGTTACAATCTCACCGTCATCTCCGCCTTCTCCCGCATCATCTCCGCGCTCGTCCGCGCTATTCTCTGCGTCGGCATAGTCATCGCCGTCGTCGCGATCGTCTGCGATTTCAAGCAGCGGGTTAATCAAGATTTCTTGCTGAATCATTTGCTCAAGCTCTAAGGTATTCGCCTGCAGCAAATTGATGGATTGGATCATCTGCGGAGCAAGCTTTTGCTCTAGACGCATCGAGGTGTTTTGGTGCATCCCAAGTTCCATAATAATCCTCTTAATCCAAACGGAAGGTTTCGCCCAAGTAAATGCGGCGCGCATCAGAATCCTGGGCCAGGAATTCTGAGGTGCCTTCCGTCAACACTTGGCTTCTATACATGATATAAGCTCTGTCGGTAATAGACAAGGTTTCTCGAACATTATGATCGGTGATCAACACACCCATACCCTTGTCGCGCAATGCCGAAATGATGGATTGAATGTCTGCCACCGCAATGGGATCAATGCCTGCGAAGGGTTCATCGAGCAAAAGAAAATCGGGATCGCTCGCCAATGCGCGGGCAATTTCTAAACGCCTGCGCTCACCACCCGAACAAGAATACGCAGTATTTTTGCGAATGTGCGCGATCTTAAATTCTTCCAGCAATTGTTCTAAACGCATTTTGCGTTCGGCACGCTTCATCTTTTGCAGCTCAAGGATCGCCATAATGTTGTCTTCCACCGACAACTTGCGAAACACCGAAGCTTCTTGCGGCAAGTAACCAATGCCCAAGCGGGCGCGTTGGTACATGGGCTTGCGGGTAATCTCTACATCGTCTAAAAAGATGTGCCCTCCGTCGGGGCGAACCATGCCAACAATCATATAGAACGAAGTCGTTTTGCCCGCGCCATTGGGGCCCAGTAATCCAACAACTTCACCTTGAGTCACGCGGATTGAAGCGCCCGAAACGACTTGGCGTCCGCCATAAACCTTGAGCAAATTTTCAGTGCGAATAGTGTGTACTTGTGTTTTCACTTTTTCACCCCCGAGGATGATGTAGCTGTAGTTACAGAGCTCGCCGCGCCAAGTGTAGCAACGGATGTCGATGATTTTACCGCTGAGGATTGAGGAGCTAAAGTCGAGCTATTTGATGATGACATCGATGACGACTTATTCTTTCGATCCATCGCTTTTTTCAACGAGTTGCCTAAAGGCGAGATTTTACTTGAGCTGCCCGACGATGTTTTGGTTGTGTCGTTCTTTTTGGATAGGTCGTAAAAGACACCGGAGGCAAGCTTGCCCAACATGCGCAAGCGCTTGACCTTGCTCGAATCAAAGGTCACAAAAATCGAATCGCCCATGGCTTCATTACGGCCGGAGATCTTGCGGTCTTTGTCGGTGTACCAATATGTGCTCTTTGCCGTGCCAAGAACTTTTGCGAGCTTCATTTTCCCATCGTCGAAATCGAGGTGCAAATTGGTGCCACTCATCTTGTTCACGTAGCTCTTTAAATCCTCTTCCCAGAACTCTCCGTGGGCATTGCGGTTGACGGTCAAATCTTTCATCTTATCGTTGTCGAAGTTGGCAAAGAGTGTGTCGCCTTGTACCTGCGTATGCTTAAGCGGATCGCCGTTCGCAGGCTTTTCGTCTTGAATGCCTTGAGCGTGGCGCACAACTTGCACTTGCTTTAATTTTTCACCCTTCACATCAAGTTCAAGGTACATGGAATCGCCCAGTAATTGATTTTCTTTGAGCAGGCACTTGGGTTTTCCGATCATGGCTAAATGGTTGTGCTTGCGATCAAACCAGCCTGTGTCACAGGTTACAATCAAATCGCCGCGCGTTATTTTCACATTCCCATAGGCCGTTGCAAAATCTTTTTTGCGGTCGTAAGTAATGCGCCGGGCAACAATGGTTAGCGTGTCGATCGTGTGTTTCACCGTGTCTTTTTCATAGCGCTGCAGTTTGGGGGCTGAGATAAGATCTAAAAAATCATTTTTACGGTCGTAGATCATGTGCTCCCCAAAGTACGTTCCTTCGCCAGAGCTGTCGCGGGCAACCACATTCCCCATGGCCTCGGCCTTTTGATCCTTACGCGAATACTCTCCCGCCTTGGCGTGCATAGAGCCCTTGGGATGCAAAAACAAAAAACCATTTTCGCAGCGAACTAGGTCTGCGCTCTTGTTCCACGTGGCGTGTTGGGTTGAAAACTGAATGCTGTCGTGGTGAAATTTCACATTGCCATGCAATACCAAATAGCCATGCGTGCGATCTACATAAAGCGAATCGGCATGATCCATAATCAAAGGTTTGCTTTGCGAGAATGCAAAACCAAAAAGACATAATAAAAGCAACCCAAGCTTGAGCATTATTTGAGGGCTCGCAATTGGTGTACCCTGCGCTCAAGAGCATCGTGCTTTTCGCGTTCACGTTCCTCGGCTTCGCGCATATGTTGCTCGTGAATTTGCCGAGCTGTTGCGGCGTTAACACTTGTGCCAGTGGGGCTAGCTGCTGGCATTTGGTTCGTGTGGTTAGGTGTCGGAGTTTGAATTGTCTTCGAGGAAGAGCTTTTGGTAATCGACTTAGCAAGACTTGATGAACTTATCGGAAAAGATGACGATTTAGTGGCATTTTTAATGGAGTCTGCCGTCATTTGATCGCGGGCACTTTGATCTTCCTTTTTCATGCGGTCAGCTGCGTCTTGAAAAATACCGGTCACATTCGATTGGATCTGCCAATTGTCGAGACGCGCATCCGAAATAAATCCTTTGCCTTGCAGCACATCGCCATCTTCGCTTACTACGCGCACAAAGGATTCTGTGACCACCTTGTTCAAACGCTTGTTCCACACCAGCGAATCTGCACGCACCGAAGCTCCCTTGGGAGTTAATGCATACACATGGCCGTAAGCATGCACATAGCTCATGCGCGAATCGAGCTCGCCGGAATCCGAACGTAAGAATGCCACCTTGATTCCAACGCTGTCGTAAATATCAACCAACACTGGTTTTGCAAACACGCGCCCTTCGTTGCCCCAGCGTTCAAGGTACGCCGTCTTAAGCTTCCACGAGAGCACCTTGCCTTCGTAATAATCGAGTAGGGTTGTGTCGTTAAACACCATCAGCGGCCGCTCGGGAATCTTGCCTGGGTATGGCTCTTCTTCGACTTTAGTGCAAGCAGCAAGCAAAATAAGCACAAGCAAAAGCCCAACCCCTAAGGGACTAGGTCGAAAGCCTTTACACGTTTCTGTTCGCAAAAATCGTGCCATTGGCTCCAATTTATGAATTTCACACTGAATACACAGAGGAGAGTGGAGAATTGCACGATCTAATCCAAAGAAAGATGAAGGGTTGCAACTTATGCTCCAGAACTATCGAATTCTCAACTTGTTCTGGAGTTTCTATTCCCCCTTGGACTACCACTCTACCGATCACCCCTTGCGACAACTGTCAGATTGTGTCACGATATATGCACCGCATTTCGGAGGATCCATGGAACTCGAAGAAAAGAAAGTGTTGCTGGGAAGCCGTATAAATTTCATAGCCAATCGCAAAAAAAAAGAATGGTGGTACACTGGAGTTTCTGATCCGCAAAGTGGCGTGTATTTTAGTTTCTCGCTGATTCGTATTGCTCTCATCGATAACTTTCACTTTGCCATGTTTGATCCGAAATTTGACAAGCCTTTTGAGTTTGAATGGAAGGGATACATTGACGCAGAAAATCCTGCAGGCAGGCTTTCCTTAAGCCATCACTCTGAAGGCTGCACCTTTCAGTTACTTGGCTCAGCTGAAGAAGGTTGGCGCTATGAACTACGAGCCCCTACCGTTTCCTTTGCACTAGAAAGTAAGCCAACCATCCCAGCATTTACAAAGTATGACGAGAAATTTGACGATGAATATGCTCTGTTGCATTTTTTCCAAAATTGCGTGAATGGCATGGTGGAAACGCCTCTCGGGAAATATGAAATGACCAATGCTCTATCCTATTGCGATCATTGCTTTGGTTCGGTTCCCAAGCATTCTCGTTGGCATTGGATTGCCGTACAAAATGCAAATTGTGCCATTGCTTCTTTAATGAATTATGGGGGCCTTGCGCAGTGCTACACAGAGGCTTATCTAAACTGTGCAGAACCTGTGAATGCTTGTAAACGCTGGATTCGTCTTGATCAAGATGTTTCTTTCGAAAGCACGTCTGAGCATCATTTCGAGCACCCATGGCAAGTGACTTCTCCCGATATGGATCTGACGCTGCAAATTCAAATGCGTTGCTATAGCCAAGAGCGAATTCCACCACTGTTTCCATTTCTGTTGAGCATCGACCACTCGGAATGCTTCGTAAAAGTCTTTGGAAAAATTCGTGTCGATGGCACGTGGATTGATACCGGCACAATGTATGGTGTACTCGAAGAACATCATGGCACGTGGTAGAATAGTGTAGAGTTGCAACGTCTTGCCCACACTAGGAATCTCAAGACGCATAGCTAGTGGAGAGTTTTTATTGCTTAGGAGTTGTGATCTCGATTCTATACGACGACTATGCTCCGCCACATTTTCGTGACGCATACGGTGAATATCGAATTATTGTTCAAGTCGATACAGGAAAAATTGAAGGCCTTTTCCCTCGACGAGCATTACTCGCTGTGATGGCTTGGTATATTCAACATAGGGATGAATTAACGGAAAACTGGTTGCGCTCGCAGAAGCATGAGCCGTTAGAAAGAATAGAGCTCTTGGAGTGAATCTTGATTTTACATGTGACACAAGTTCAACGCTTGGGAGGGTATGTTCTCGCCCTAGCGTTCAATGATGGCAAGGCTTGCGAAGTTGATTTTGACTCTTCCCTTTGGGGTTCCATGTTTGAACCGCTCCGCGACAAAAAAACGTTTGATACGGTACATATATCGGATGAATTGGGAACAATAGTCTGGGATAACGGAGCAGACTTTGCCCCAGAATATCTACGCGATTTAGCGAAGTAATTCCCTTGAGCTATCTTTGATGTAGGGCACCTCTAAAAATTACTTTGCGTTCATGAAATCGTGCACAACGAAGCCATGGATGGCGGAGAAGCAATCGCTAGAGCGATCCCGCAGGGCATGATGCAGGACGCATCATGTGAAAGTCGAGCAGAAGCAGGAATGAGGATTGGTGAATACTAGAGGTTTTTACCAGTTCGAATGACGAACTTATGCGATGTGCTCTTGCCGATTTTATAGGAAATGAATTTTTAGAGGTCCCTAAAATGACTTTTGCACAAACACTTCTGCGTCAATTACCTCAAGCCACTGAGTCCTTTGAACCATTGGCAGATATTGCCTATTCGCAAGAGCTGCGTTACAAGAACACAGCTCTCGAACAATTTTGGGCCGAGAATAAGATTGGTGGCAAGCTTGAACCGATTGTGCCAGCAATTTTACCACGCGCTTATCGCACCACCACAAAGCGTCGCGCACTCTTGCACGAGCAGCATGGCTTTGCTCTTGGATTTGAAGAGCGCATTCGCGTAGGCTTCTTTGAAATTTCAAGCCTAGAACCTGACACGCACAACAAGATCTACGCGTTCTTGTTCAACAAGCTATCAAGCCCAGCTTATAAGCCGCTAGCCCGCGCAATGAACTGGTTGATTATTCGTGGCAATTACACACAACATTGCGTGATCTTCAATGTGTGCAAACTTGATGCAACCATTGTCCGCAAAACCAAGCAGATTTCCGACGCTTTGACCGAAGCAAAGCTTGGGGTAACTTGCGCAATGATGTATGTCGATCCAACGCGCTCGGAATACTATCTCGAAGCCGAGCGGCCCGATACTGGCCTTGATATAAAGCATCTCTTTGGACCGCGTTTGCTTACTCTCGCTGTTGAAGATCTGCGTTTAAAATATCCGCCTACCGTTTTTTCGCAAGTGAATGAAGCGATGGTTCCCACCATGGTGGAACATGCACGTGCCCTTTTGCAGCCTACTTCTGCAGACCGCTTGCTCGATTTGTATTGCGGCTATGGCTTATTCACTTTCACCCTTGGACGCAAGTGCAAAGAGGCCTTGGGCATTGAGCTTGCAGGTGAATCCATTGCTACTGCGATAGGCACCGCGCAATACCTGAACCTTTCCAAAAGCATTCGTTTCAAACCCGCACGCATTACTGCGGACTACTTAAAGACCGCTTTGCCACCTGTTGCTCAAGATGGAAATGAAGTGCTTTTGCTCGATCCACCGCGCAAGGGTTGCGAGTCAGGAGTCATTGCGACGCTTGCTGCACGTGGCCCTCGGCGCGTGTTGCATATCTGCTGCGGCACTGACGAGATTGTGCCTACTGTGCGCGACTGGAATGCAAATGGATATCGATTGGAGCTCGCTCGCCCACTGGATTTATTTCCTGGAACAGCGAATTTAGAGACGCTTCTTTTGCTTACCCAAAAGTAGATTTCACCATCCGCGTTTCCCTTTTCGTCATCCCGCTCAACAAGCCGTCACCCCGCTCGACAAACCGTCATCCCGCTCCAGCGGGATCTTTCGTACTGTATTGATCAATCCTATATTTTATCCAGATTCATTTATGGGGTAATTATGCCTTACTATGCAAGACATTATATTACACACAAACTATCGAGCGGCTGCGTGCTCTCTACGCTTGTTGTTGGAATCCTCTCCACGAATTCTTTTGCTCAGTGCTTAGTACCCCTGCAATACGGCACAGAGTTTACCATTGCCGCAGACCAAATCGAATTGAACACAAATCTTAGTGCGTGTAAAGTTACCGGCACTACCGTGAAGACCGTGGGACAAGGCGCCTGCTACATTTTCTACCGAACGGGTAGCGATCATTTGTATGTACAAATCGCTGCGAGCCAAGCCTCACTAACGGTTCACCCCGATTCTCTTACCAAAACTTACGGTACCGAAAACCCCACCTTGACTTGTACAACAACTGGTTTTGCCAATGGGGATAATGAATCCATTTTTACCATGCAGCCACAACTCAGTACGGTCGCCAACGAGACTTCGCCCGTGGGCCATTATCCAATTGTAGTCTCGGGCGCAGCAGCAGACAATTATGCAATCCAGTATGAAGCAGGAAACCTCGCAATAACGCAGGCATCGCAAAGTATTCAGGTGGATTCGATTGCCGCGCAAACCCTTACAGCACAAGGGCTCAATGTGCAAGGCTCCGCAACTTCTGGACTTAATGTTTCGATTACATCTAACACACCCGACATTTGCACTACAACAGGATTGCATGTACAACTACTTGCTATGGGAGAATGCCAACTCTCGGTGACCCAGGCGGGAAACCAGAATTACCAAGCCTCTAGCGCTGTCACACTTAGTTTCTTGGTCGATGCTGCTACGGTGGGGATTCGCAACTGGACTTACGCAGATGTGCGTAGCATTCGCGGTCATGTGCAAATTTTGAACATCAAAGGTGGCGTTGAGTTTACGGGCAACATCGACTCTTATGCAGAGATTCGCGCCTTAGGGCTCCATGCGGGTGCTCACTTGCTGCGCCAAAATAACAAGACATTCCTGATTCGCATTGCAAGGGAATCCCTATGAAAAGCATGATGTTTTTTGCATGTATGTTATGCGCAGTTGTCTCTAGCGCCTTTGCTACCAATGGTGTACAAGAGGGTACATGCAGCTCTGGCTGCTATATTAGCGGAACACTCTACCCTGCCAATACGCCGCAGATACCCGGCAATTGCCAAGGCTGTAACCCCGCGAACTCCGTTACCAATTGGTCTGCACTCAACACCAACACACCCGCAGACGCAGGGAATCAATGCCTCGAATCTATTTGCGATAATGGGATCCCGACGACTGCCGCATATCGGCTAGGAACAGCATGTACACAAAGTGGTGGCAAGGTCTGCGATGGAAATGGCAACTGTGTGCAATGCAACCTTGCCGAGGATTGCCCAGGTATAGATAACGAATGCCAAAAAAGAACTTGCAATTCTGGCGTGTGCGGAATGACTTTTGTCGCAGCAAACACAGTAACCCAAACCCAAACTGCAGGCGACTGTCAAAAGCAAGTGTGCGATGGAGCAGGGCAAATCATAAGCGTTGCCGATAACACCGATATTCCCGCTGACGATGGCAATTCGTGCACAAGTGATATCTGTAGCGGAGGCGTACCAAGTCTCCTCAGCAATGCCTCTGGTACCATATGTGCTGTAAATGGTGGCTCTGGTTTTTGTGATGGGAATGGATCTTGTTTGCAATGCCTTACTGCAATGGATTGTCCTAGCAATGGAAACCAATGTCAATCCCCAGAATGTAACAATGGAACTTGCTCGTTCACGGATCTCGCAGTGGGCACTTTTTGCGGGTCTGGGTATACATGTAATGGTTCAGGTACTTGCGGCACCTCTTGTGATGCAGATGCTGATTGTTATAGCGGATACATATGTAACGCAAATCATCAGTGCGTTCAATAGCCTTGATGATTCCCTATCCTTAAACTTGCCGTTCATTTTCCTTGCAGCAAATAGATTCCTGCGCTCATGCCTCGCAGATCAATGGTGGCAAGGCCGGTAGACGGCACAATGATTCTCCGTAATTGTTGACCCTGCAAGTCGATTATAGAAATGCTTGAGCCTGGCTGCGCCTGGACTAAATGGATTCCTGGCGTAACCATACGGACATGTGGACTTTGCTGCATGCGAGGTTGCTGTGTGAGTATTGAGGTTCCCACGGGTGTGCCATCCGAGTGCAACACAAGGCAGCCTCCCGTTGGACTATGCAAGAATAATATTTCCCCCCAACGCTGCACGTCGTTTGGAATGTATTCGATGGCGATTGGCCCCACGATTGTACCACCATTCTTCTGCACAAAGACTGCGGAATGTTGCACATTGTCTGCATCATAATATTGCCCTGTAAGGACGCGCACATCGCCTCGCGAAAATACCGAGCGAATTTCATAGCCCGCCTGCGTCCAATGGATTGGCATCCAACTGCTGCCTGTATCGTGAGAAAGATACAAGGTGTCCGAATTGTATTTCTCATCTTGTGCAGCGCTGAGAAGCAAGGAGTCACCTAGCAAGGAAACTGCGTACACAGAGCTATAGCTATGAGGAAACGCGGTGCTTGAGGTGATATTTTTCCAGGTTGTTCCTGCATTCCCACTGCAAAGAGTACTGCTGGTTCTTGTACTGGTGCAAAGCCATGGAGCAGGCAATTGCGGGTAAAAAGAGTTGGAGCCATCAAGGGTATCGAACACAACATTCCACGTTTTTCCGCTATCGGAAGAATGCAATAAATTATTTAGGCTGTTGGCAAAATATTGCCCGTCCACCAAGTTCAGGTAATGCCCGCCATAAAAGAACGACGCCTTGGTGTATATAGGATTTGCCACCGTAGTGCTGACTCCGGTATGTGGATTTATTGAGGTGAGACGACCATCGGCAAAGATCATTTGGATTTGCGTACCCACCGCCTGAATCCCTGCCCACCCTCTTGTGGTATCCACCTGAATGCGTTTCCATGATTTAGCACTATCTTCGCTTACATACAAATACGGGTTAGCGTAGTAGCGCCGAGCAAGCACACCATCTGAGGTGAGTACCGATTCGCGCAAAATGGCATTGCCCGAGCCTTGAGCAAAGAGGTTCCACGTGGTGCCATCTATGGTGCGATATATTCCCTCAAGCCCTTTCCACATAATGGCTGTCGCGCCAATTTGCAATAAATGGTCTCCATATAAAAAAGGACTTGTGCCAATGGAATTATCAATCCAGGTGCGTCCAGAATCTGCGCTACTTTGCACCTTGCGTAAATCATTTCCATTCGATGTTCCCATATTAAACATGAGCACAATTTTATCCTCTGCACATACCGCACTCATCACGGTAGAGAAGTCACCCATGCTCGCAATTTGCCAAGAACCGTGATTCCGAACTTGTATTTTCTTCGCTTGCACCAAGAAGGTGTCTTGGGTACAAGTAAGCATGTCGTAGGTGCTATCTGCTGTGGGGTACTTTTGCCAAGAGGCACCAGCGTTGGTGGTTGCATAAGCCTTTTCATCTAATCCAGAATAGACCAAAGTATCATGGAAACGAAAGAGCTTGGCATTATCCAATTGTGTCGGTACCGCATGTTTTGTCCAAGCGCTTCCTTGTAATTGATACAACGAATCTTCGGTGAGGATCGAGATCACAGAATCCGCAAGGAGAACGGCATCCACCCGCAAGGCCATGTAGTCATTGGGGTTGAGCTGTTGCGAAGCCATGCGCGTCCAAGTGATTCCATGATCTGACGAAAGCATTATCCCATAAAAATCCGAAAAGATGGCTGGCTGTCCATGCCAAGTGCCCACGGCCCCAGTAAATCCTCCCTGTAACATATCACTGTCAATACGCACAATAGTCCCTGGCGATGTTGTGGTATCTACGCGATGAAGTCCACCCCAACCGATCACAAACAGTTGTCCGTCGATATAGGCCCCTGAGCTAGCCCTATAAATGGGCAAAAAAGTAGGCGTAAAGGAACTCGCTTGCAAAGAAGCAAAGAGCGAAGCAGAATAAAAGAGTGAGCGTAGAAATAATTTCATGGAGTCTCCTAGATTCGTTCAAGGGTCACTTAATTGTAGGAATATTTTGATTTTCATGTCGTTTAAACCGTTGTTTTATCTGTCATTACAGGCGTTTCACGCAGAGAAATATTGTAGAGCGCATTTTGGATTGATACATTTACACAATGGACAACCTCTCGCCGTTACAACCGATCAAGCTCATCAAATACGAAATTCCTGAATCAGCAGTCAGCTACAAGCCGAACGCGCCATTCACCGCCATCGTAGTTTCCAATGAGCGCCTCACCGAAGAAGGCGCAAGTGTTGATATCCGCAATGTGGTATTCGATATCTCCGAGAGCGGCATCCGCTACATTGAGGGACAGTCCATCGGCATCATTCCTCCTGGTTTCCAAGAAGATGGACGCCCACACCGTGTGCGCCTTTATTCCATTGCAAGCTCACGCACGGGCGACGATGGACTCAGCACAACGGTGACTTTGTGTGTAAAACGCGTTTCGTTTACAGACGAGCAAGGGAAAGAAGTGAAGGGTGTTTCATCCAATTATCTTTGCGACTTGCTACCAGGGGATTCAGCATCGCTTATTGGCCCAACAGGCCGCACCTTCTTTTTGCCCAAGGACGATTCGGTCAATTTGATCATGGTTGCAGCGGGCACAGGCATAGCGCCTTTCCGAGCTTTTATCCATCGTATCTACCGTGAAAAGAAAACCTGGCATGGTAAAGTGCGCTTGTTTTACGGCGTACGCAATGCACTTGAATCTGCTTACATGAATCAGCAAAATGCAGATATTGGGCAGTACATGTCGAACGATACCTTTGAAGCGTTTCAAGCTTTTTCGCAAAACGAAGATAAGTCTAAGGTGTATGTGCAACACCATGTCGCAGAACAACGTGATGAACTTTTTCAAATGATCGACGATGGCAATTTTTCCTTTTACCTCTGTGGCATGAAGGCTATGGAAAAGAGCGTCGAAGAAGTATTCCGCGAACACGCAATCGAAGTTGGTCGCGATTGGGACGAGATGAAAGCTCGCTTCAAAGCCGAAGGGCGCTGGAACGTCGAGACATACTGAGAA
>Ga0302287_10000386_pt1 | contig 23240 bp, 20 predicted proteins | sample III_Fen_E2_4_FD_200452 | JGI IMG/M metagenome (GOLD analysis project Ga0302287, IMG submission 200452) | Peat permafrost microbial communities from Stordalen Mire near Abisko, Sweden - III_Fen_E2_4 | ecosystem: Environmental > Terrestrial > Soil > Wetlands > Permafrost | place: Sweden: Abisko...
GGCAACAGAGGCAATTGCGCGTGGTGAAATTCCCCAACAAAATGAACAAGAGTCTTGGGGTGAGTTTGATTTGTTGCGCAAGAGCCTTAACAATAGCATTCACGGCTTGCAGGGCTTGGTGGAAGCAGAACACGTCTTGCAACGTATGGCCGTCAACGATTATACAGTGAAGATGACAGGGTCATACAATGGCATTTATTCCAAAGTGTGCGAAGCTGTGAATAACGTTCAAGCTCGAATCATCAACGCAATTCATGTCATGCAAAAAATGGCCGTGGGTGATTTTGATGCAGAGTTAGAGTCCCTTAAGAAAACCGGTAAGCGCTCGGAACAAGACGAGTTCATGCCTGCCTATATTGGCGCCATGGAGTCTATTAAGGCTTTGGTTTTGGATGCAAATATATTGGCGAGAGCAGCCATTGATGGCAGGCTCGCGACTCGTGCAGATGCATCAAAGCATCAAGGCGATTTCCGCAAGGTTGTACAAGGTGTGAACGATACGCTCGACTCTGTGATCAACCCGCTGAATGTTACTGCAAAATATGTGGATGACATTTCTAAGGGCATCATTCCAGCACTTATCACAGACAATTACAACGGTGATTTTAATGTCATCAAAACCAACTTGAATTCTGTTGTCAAGATGATGGGAAACTTGCTCACAGAAACAGACATTCTCGTAAACGCAGCACTGTCTGGTTCGTTATCTACTCGTGCAAAAGCAGATCTATTCTTGGGTGGCTGGAACCAATTGGTTACAGGTATCAATAAGACACTCGATTCTGTACTAGAGCCTATCAACGAGGCCGCTGGTATTCTTGATAAGGTTGCGGCACGCGATATGTCGGCTCGCGTAATGGGCAATTACAGTGGCGACCACGCTAAAATCAAAAACTCGCTCAATCTTGCAGTGGAAAACTTGGATAAAGCTCTCGCTCAAGTTTCTGATGCCACCTCGCAAGTATCTTCTGCAAGCCAACAAATCAGCGCGGGTAGCCAGTCCCTTGCTCAGGGCGCAAACGAGCAAGCAAGCTCTCTCGAAGAGGTTTCCTCTAGCCTTGAGGAAATGGCTTCCATGACTAAGCAGAACGCCGACAACGCTGTGCAGGCTAAGAACCTCGCGGGAGAGTCGAACGATTCTGCCAAGGTGGGAAGCGAAGCGATGGGGCGCATGAGTTCTGCAATCTTGCGCATTAAAGAAAGCTCTGACCAAACCGCAAAAATTGTCAAGACCATTGACGAGATTGCGATGCAAACCAACTTGCTCGCACTGAATGCAGCTGTGGAAGCCGCGCGTGCAGGTGAAGCAGGCCGCGGATTTGCGGTGGTCGCAGAAGAAGTGCGCAACCTTGCGCAACGCAGCGCACAAGCAGCAAAGAACACTGCAGATATGATTGGTGAATCTGTAAAGAACGCTGAAGACGGCGTGAAGATCGCCCAAGAGGTCACCAAGTCATTCACTGAAATTGCGACAGGAGCAAAGAAAGTGAACGATCTAATTGCAGAAATTGCTGCTGCATCAAAGGAACAATCTCAAGGCATAGAGCAAGTCAATACCGCGGTAAGCCAAATGGATAAGGTTACTCAACAGAATGCAGCAAACTCCGAAGAAAGCGCAAGCGCTGCAGAAGAGTTGAGTTCGCAATCTGAAGAGTTGCAAGCCATGGTTGGGCAGTTCAAACTTTCGCAAGGAAGTGCAACTCCGCACCGCGCAGCTCTAGCTCACCAGAACACTCACCATGCGTTGCCTCCCCCAACAAAAATTGCACATAAAGCGCCCATGCATAAGGCCGCAAACAAGACGGTAAGCGCCGAAGAGATCATTCCTTTTGACGATGATTCTTTAAAGGAATTCTAGCTCTCTGCAAAATCGAATGCTCCGCTAGTTTTGCTGGCGGAGCTTTTTTGATGTTCATGTTGAAAACGATATTTGATAAACGTATGATCTCAGTAAGGATCTTTCAACTATGACCGAAAAAGAGCGCCGTCTTGGTGGAATAGGCATCGAAGGTCAACTGGTTGAACCAGGTGAAATAGCCTTGGTTACCGATGGCAAAATGCTGGTAAGCATTGTCAGTGTTGGTGTTGCCGTCTGTTTGTGGGAGCATGGAGGCACGTTAGCCGCACTCGCACATTTTGTGGAGCCTAGGATTCATATTCCTCTTCAAGCAACGCCACGTTTCGGCAATGTAGCCTTGATCAAAACGGTTCAGCTCATTCGCGAATACAGTCCACAAGGAAAGATCGAAGCGCAAATATTTGGTGGCGCACATCAGCCAGGCTCATCCGATCATGGTCCAGAAAATATTGAGATGGCTCGCAAAGTTTTGTTGGCACGCGGAATTCCTATTGTCTCTGAAGATATAGGTGGCAGTAAGGGTCGCAAGCTTATGTTCGACACAAAAAATGGTCATGTAGCAGTGATTCGTGTTCATCACTTACGCAAAGAGGATTGGCAACCATGATTCCTGATACTATGGATGAACGAACCTATAACTCCCTACGCAAAATCATCTATGATCAAGCAGGGATAGCGCTCGGAGAAGGCAAGCACGCATTAGTTCATGCTCGTATCGGCAAACGCTTGCGCGCGTTGAATCTAAATGATTACGATGAATATTTGCAGTTCTTGCAAAACGGAAATGCTCAAGATGAAATCGTGCAACTTCTCGATGTAATTTCAACAAATACGACATCATTTTTCCGCGAATCAGTCCATTTTGAATTGCTCACTGAAATTATTCATGCGCACACCAAAGCAGGGAAGCGACAATTGAGAATTTGGTGTGCCGCGGCATCCACCGGTGAAGAGCCTTACACACTCTCTATGGTCGTTCAAGAGGCGCTTGCTGGTGTTCCTATGGATTTAAAAATACTTGCCACTGACATCTCGACCAAGGTTCTTGCAAAATGTCGAACAGCAGAATATTCATTGGATAAGTTAACTGTTGTTACCTCACACCTGCGTGACAAATATTTCCATTGGGATCCAGACTCTCGCCTATTCACAGCGAAAGATATTTTGCGAAGCCCCTTAACATTTGCACGGCTTAATCTTATGGAAAACCCCTACCCCATGCGAGGCCCTTTCGATGTGGTTTTTTGCCGCAATGTAATGATATACTTCGATAAAGAAGGTCGCTTAAAATTTGTGAATGAAGCGTTGCGACTTCTAGCTCCAGATGGCTATCTATTTACTGGCCACGCAGAAAGTCTAACGGGTTTATCTGCAGGGATTAAATCGATTAAGCCTTCGGTGTATCAAAAAGTTCATTGAGGATCTCTTGCGCTATACAGTAGGAATTTCGGAAATGTGTTTTGGGATCAATCAAGGTGATCTCATTGTCACTCACGCCTTGGGTTCATGCATTGGACTTGCAATTCATGATAGCCAATCCAACATCGGGGGAATTCTGCACTACATGCTCCCCGCAAGTTCGTTAGATGCGGAAAAAGCCAAGAAGAATCCGTTGATGTTTGGAGATTCTGGAATCCCTGAATTTTTTAAAGAAGCATATCGCTTAGGTGCAAAAAAAGATAACCTGCGTGTTATTATGGCGGGTGGCGCAAATGTTATTGCCGGTAATCATACCTTCGATATTGGGAATCGCAACATCGTTATTGCTCGCAAGTTATTTTGGAAAAACAACATTATGATTTCAGCTGAACATGTGGCTGGCGAAATGCCGCGAACGCTCTATTTAGAAATTGGTTCGGGTCACACTTGGTTTACGTCTCGTGGCGAAGTCTTTGAATTGTAAGGGGGGAGCAGATGGGTTACACAGTCTTGCTCGTAGATGATTCCGCAACCATTCGTGGTGCAATGGAGCGAACCTTCAAGATGGCCAAATTACCCATGGAAGAAATTATCCATGCAGGTAATGGCGTTGAAGCCTTAGAGGTATTAAAGACTCATTGGGTTGATATTGTTTTGGCTGATATTAACATGCCCGTGATGAATGGAATAGACCTTGTTCGACAAATGAAAGCGAACCCTGAATGGCGAGAGATACCGGTGGCTATTGTATCTACAGAGGGTAGCAAAACTCGTATGGACGATCTCAAAATTGCAGGCATTGCTGGCTACTTACGCAAGCCTTGTAAGCCAGAAGAAATTCGGGATCTACTGCACAAAGTTCTTGGGCAATGGAGTTGATATGTCACCAAACCAATTAACCTTGATTAAAGACACTGTGGTACGCGTCCTTGAAGGTGGTGCATTTCTTTTCGTTGACGAAATAGCTCTCGAGGCGACTCCAAGCCCAGGAAGTAATTGGGAGCAACTCGGTGTTAGCATCGATTATGAAGGACCTCACTTGGGCGAAATTCGCTTTTGGGTTCCAAAATCACTTGCAAATTCTGTTGCAGTCAACATGCTTGGCCTAAGCGAAGACACCGTGGTTTCCGAACAGCAAGAGTTAGACGCAATAAAAGAAATGCTGAACATGATTGCGGGAAATTTTCTGACAGACGCCTTTGGCGTTGAAGATGTGTATCACCTTGGAATCCCCTTTTCCTTACTGCCCCAAGACATTGAGGTCAGTACTAATTCTCCCGATCATCTTTGGGTTAGCGCTGAAGACCACCCTGTTCTTGTGAGTATTCATTCTCGTTAGAGTCCATAATGCCTAACAAGATCAAAGTACTTGTTGTTGACGACTCAGCGATTGTACGCCAAGTCCTTGTGCGTGAATTATCCAAAGCAAACGACATTGAAGTTGTAGGTACAGCTCCAGACCCTTACGTAGCAAGGGATAAAATCATTCAACTCATGCCCGATGTGTTAACTCTTGACATCGAAATGCCGCGCATGGATGGGCTTACATTTTTGCGCAAGCTGATGCGCAGCAAGCCAATTCCTACGATTGTGGTAAGTTCGTTAACCCCACAAGGAAGCGACATGGCAATGGATGCACTCGACGCAGGTGCCGTTGATGTGATTTGCAAATCTGGTGCAGCATATTCGGTGGGCGAAGTTGCGCTTACTCTGATTGAGCAGATTCGTGCAGCGGCAAGAATTGATCCTTCTCGATTAATGGCATTACATGCAGCCGCACAATTGTCTACCAAGCCTTTGGGAGCCTTGCGCAAAACAACGAATAAGATTTTTGCGATTGGAGCTTCAACTGGTGGAACCGTTGCCACGGAAGTTCTGATGCGCCAATTGCCCTCAAATTCACCCGGCATTCTTATTGTGCAGCATATGCCAGAATCATTCACGAAATCATACGCAGATCGCTTAAACAGTCTTTGCGCAGTAGAGGTTCGTGAAGCCAAAGATGGTGACCGCGTGATTCCCGGTTTAGCGTTAGTTGCTCCAGGAAATTTACATATGCGCCTTGTGCGTGATGGCGCAGTATATGCGGTAAAAATGGATCAAGGTCCACGCCTGCATTATCAACGCCCCGCAGTCGACCCTATGTTTGAAAGCGTCGCTCAGGTAGCTGGCTCTAACTGCGTAGCAGCGCTATTAACCGGTATGGGCAAAGATGGAGCCCAAGGGCTGTTGCAGATTCTTGCTGCAGGTGGCCGCACAATTGCCCAAGACGAAGCAACCTCTGTCGTTTTCGGAATGCCAGGCGAGGCGGTGCGTTTGGGAGCCGCTGAATTTGTGCTTCCCCTTGAACAAATTGCAGCCAAAGCGCTTAGTCTGGTCGAAAAGAACTAGAGATAGATGCTAGATTTCAAGAAGAATTTTTCTTGGAGTTTGGTGTGAAAATCCTTACCACGATTGGCTTTGGTCTCATTGCGATTCAATCTGCATGCGCATTTAGTGCAATCGATTCTGCTTGGAATCTTGCCGCAGACAATAAGATTCCCAAAGCACTTGAACTCTTGCAGGCCCAGCAAAATAAAGGAACGCCAGCCGATCAAGCGATATCACTTTACAGTAAAGCGCAACTCTTCGAAGCCCTTGGACAAGGCGATTCTGCTGTTGCTTCTGTGCTCGCTGCGTTCCACAAAAATCCAGATGCTGATGGACTCATGTTCCATCTGAGTTATTTGCTTTCCCCTATTCGTTCCCAAGATTCCTCGGTTGTTACCACAGCTTGGAACATTTTGCATGAGCTTGAACAAAAGAACCCAGGGCACCCACTGAGAGCGGAGTTAGCATCAGAACTTATCGGCACACGTATTGGGACCATGCCAAGTGATTCCTTGCTTCAGCAGACAGATCATTTGGGTGTGATTCGAACATGGCTTATGATTGGCCCTTATGAAAATGTATCCAATTCGGGTATGTTGCATCGCCTGCCACCCGAGCAAGGAAAAGACTGGACGGGCTCGGCACTCGGGCTTTCACGCATGAAAATTCATGCGCAAGCAATCACAAATTCAAACCCCGATGGATGGTTGCGTCTCGATGAAATTCAAGGCCTGCCCAATGCGGTAAATTATTTTGCCACCGAAATCCAAATCGAAAAAGCTCGCAACGCAACCCTGAATTTTGGAGTCTCGGGAACCTTTACCGTTTGGATAAATGGGGTGAAAATTCTCGATGAGCATCTCTTCCGCAACGTAGGAGTCACGGGCTTTCGCGTGCGAACAGCCCTCAAAAAAGGCGAGAACGAAGTCGTGGTTAAAATTGGAAACGAAACCAATATTCATTCCAATTTCATGGTTAGTCTAGCAGACGAAAATGGATTGCCTCTGCACGTGAATGCTCACCAACCCAAGTCGGTAAAGGCTCTTGGGCAAAATGCAGTGCAAACATCAATCCTTATTCCCCACGCTTGGATTAGCAATTATGATCTTGCTTTCCAAAAAGATCCGAAAAACTTTTCTGCCGGAATCTCGCTTGCACGTTACTGGATTGATAATGATGGATTCGAACAAGCGCGCCCAATTTTGCGCAGCCTCGAAAAGAATTTCCCCAAGAACGGCCTAGTTCAATCCATGCTTGGTGAAGTTTATAATCGCGAAGATAAACAATCATTATCCGACCAACACTACCAACAAGCCCTGCGTTATGATCCATCTCTTGCATCAGGTTGGGGCTATGAATTTAGCCGCCGCGTAGCCCGCGAAGACTGGTCGGGGGCTGTTGCATGGTTTGAATCTCGACCACATACAATGTCACCCGAAGCTGGTGAAATTTTTTCCGCGATCAAAGCATACTTATCACTCTCGCGCGACATTGAGGCTTGGGCTTGGGTTGATACATTACAACATCGCACAACATCGCCCGACGCTCAGATCTATGCTTCTAGTGTACACATGGCCATTGGGGATCGCAAACTTTCCGTAGAATTGTTAGAGCGTATGGGGAAAAAGGTTTTAAGCATGCCCGGTGTCTTGACTGAATTACTAAGTCGTTATCGCACACTCGGTGACATGGCAAAGGCTGCAAACCTTTTAGAATCTAGGCTCGCAGCTCAACCCACCTCTACCACGGAATGGATTAGCCTTGCCGATATTCGTTTCCAAGTCAAGGATTGGGATGCGGTCATTGCAGCTGCCGAACATGGCCTTGCAGTAAATCCTCACTCTGCTAAGCTACTACTTCTTGAAGCTCGCGGGCTAGAAATGCGCGCAGGTAAAGGCGATGCAGATGCCGCTGCAATCATATACCGTAAGGCATTAGAGATTCCTAGTGTAGACTTTGAAGTTAGTGATCGTTGGCTTGAACTTCGCAAAGAGCCGACCTTAAAAGAACTGCGTCGTAGCTGGCCTCTCGACTCTTTAGTGAGCGATGCAAAAGCATGGAAAGAAGCAAAAGCATACCACTCGGTAATCTTACTCTCACAGCGTTCTTTGCGTTGGCATGAATGGGGCGGCGTAGAACAATACGTGCACTTGGTTGCCGAAGCTCGTACAGCAAAGGGTGTCGACCAATGGAAAGAAATGGATGCATGGGATCAATTTTGGATGGGAAGCGTTGTAGTAGAACGTGCTGTTACCCACAAAGCAGATGGCCGTGTAATCGAAGCAGATGTGTATGGTACGAAGGTTGTTTTCCAAGGGCTTGAACCCGGTGATCGCATTGAGCTAGAGGCAAGTTGCCATGAACGCAAAGAAGGCTCTGTGGCTGGCCAGTTCTGGGCTTGGCACTATATGGGACACTCCACTCCAGTGCTGCATTCCTATTTCGAAGTTTTTTCTCCACTAACCAAAGACTCGTCCTTTACATACAAAGTATTCCAGCAAGGCACCAATATTCAAGCCAAGCAAAGCGACATTAACGGCTTGCGCAAAAAAGTTTGGACAAGCGACAAAGTGCTGGGAAGCCCCGCAGAGCATAGCATGGCAGCTTGGGGCGATGTGCTACCCAAGATCGTTGTGTCTTCTGCAAAAGACTGGGAAATGATTTCTTCGTGGTATGAAAATTTGAGTGAAGGCAAAACCGAAGCCTCGCCTGAATTGCGCGAACTTGCCGCAGAAATTTTCGTGGGAGCAAAGACAGATGAAGAAAAAGTTCTGCGCGTACATGAAGCGATTGTGCGCAATGTGCGGTACTCCCATCAACCATTTCGCCAGGCAGGCTATGTTCCACAAGACGCAACCAAGACTTGGCTCACTCGCATTGGCGACTGCAAAGACATGGCGGCACTGGGCAAAGCCTTGCTTAAACTCGCAGGAGTGTCTTCAAAACTCGTACTATTAAACACCAACGATCAAGAGCGCATCCCTACTCTCCCTATGGATCAATTCAATCATTGCATCCTATGGGTGAATGTAGATGGGGGTCGTTATGTGGACTTCACCGCAGATCAAAATGGCTGGAAAGCCTTGCCCCGTACGGATCAACGAGCGATGTCTTTACAAATCGACCCAGAACATCGCGACTCTATTGCCAACATTCCCTTTGTGCTGGAAGGTGAATACATTGCACGAGAAACCTGGGATACCTTGCAGGCCAATGGCGACATGGTGCGGCACATGTCCACCAAGCGCGGAGGAAATTATGCGGCAGACTTCCGCTACGACTACGGCCAAGAGAGCACAGCACGTCTTCGCGACCTTACCATGCAAACATTGCAAAGCCAATATCCAGGTGTTGAACTCGAAAGGATGGATCCAGAAAATTTGGATAGCCTGCAAAACGAGTTGCGCTATTCAACGCATTTCAAAATTCGCCGTTTAGCCAATGTGAACGGCAATATGCTAGTACTTCCTCTACCCTGGTCAGATGCCTTAGACCCCATGGATTTGCCCGGTGAAGCTTTGCGTACCTACCCTTGGATTGCTTGGAAAAACGCACATTTCTGGGGCGTGCAAACGCAGGTTTGTCACATCGTTTTGCCCGAGGGCTTCAAACTCCTTGTGACTCCCAAACCCATGAAGTTTAACGGCATTTATGGTACATATGAAACGACATTCCAGTTGGATGGCCGCAAGCTCTTAGCAACGCGCACATGGTCTCCTAAGCCTTTCGAAGTGACACCGAAGGAGTATCCAAAAGTGCGGACCGAGCTTGAATCCTTGCTCCAAGCAGATCGCGAACCTTTGGTGCTTGTGCATTGAGGACGCTATGCGGTTTGCTTAACAACGACGCGACCGACCATTTCAAGTAATTCATGCTTCTTGAATAATTCAGCCTTTGGGTTCGTAATGAAATAAAGCATTTGCCGAACCATTCCAATTGTTTGGAATTCAAAGGAATCAAACTGCAGTCGATCACTTACTGAGGTATTATCAAATGAGACAATGTGTGGCCTAGGCATGTTGTTCTTACGAAGCTGATTTACGAAATACATAGCCGTAATATCATTGACACAGACAACCGCATCCAAAGATTGAGCAGGCATTTGTTTCATCAATTTGTGAACGACTCTTTGCATCTCTTTTTGCCCTTGCTCAAGGCTAGAAGATTTCTCTAAATAATCCCTTTCGCTATACCTACTTGAATCCGTGAATTCAAAAACATTCATCTGGGGCAATTCATGCAGTCTGCTCTTTAACCCTTCAAGCCGTTGGATCGACCACTCACTTTTATGAAATGGAGAAATGAATCCAATGGTTGAATATGACCTTGCAATCAAATGCTCCGCAACAAGGCGTCCCGGGGTTGCTCCAAAAGCAAGGTTGAACAAAGCAATATTCTTGCTCGAAAATTTTGAGCTCCGTGGAATATATTCAATGGGATGTTCCCACCAAACTCCAATGGGAATTCCCCATCGGGAAATTCTCTTTATAAGGGAGTATGGGTCTCGCATAAGCCAAGTAGAAACAATGATCCCAAGCGTAGAATTGGGTGATTTGCTAAAGATGAATTCTTGGGCTGTTTGATCTAAAAACATTCCTGATGATTGATCACTCTCATATCCAATCACCCTCACTTGCAATCCTCTTTCTTGCAATCCTCTTTCTTGCGCCTCGTGTCGAACAGATTTAATAAAATCGAATTCTCGTTCAGAATCAAAAATGAGCTCACCTGAAATACTGCAACGAGTTATAAGAATAATCTGCGTTTGAAATACAGATGAACGTTGCTTGATCAACTCATAACTACGACCATTACGCACAATGATTTTTTCGAAAGCTAAATCAGCGAGAATCGTTGCCATGACTCGTATCGGGATCTGATAAATCTCAGCAAGCGCTTTGATGGAAGGGAGACTTTGGAATGGGTGAAACGCCCCTTTCCCTAAGTCATCAATAAAAGTTTTCCGAGCAAGTTCTTTGGGATTGATTCGTTGAAACGTTTTAGGAATAGGCCGTTGTGATTGTGCTCCCCAAAAGAATCCTTTGCAGGGAATGCTATACAGCAGTCCATCCTTTACCAGAACATTTAGCACAGCATAAACAGTTCGAGGCGCGCAGCCATACTGACTCGCAAGCATCCGAACCGAGGCTAAGGGAGAATGCGCGGTTTGTTTTACTGCCTGCAGCCTAAGATGAGCTAGTATGATCTTTCGCATATCCCTAAAAGTAATACAGATAGTACAGATTCGCATTTATTGATACAAGACATTCCATAAGAATCGGATTGGAAGAAATATCTTATTGGAAACAACATACGGAGGAATCTCAATGCGAATCTCTTTGAGCTCATTAGTACTTCTCACAATAGGTTTTCTTCCCTTACAGGGTGGCGCGATGCAAATTGGTGCATGGGTTGGAGGACCTGATTCTGTTCTATATCCACAACCAACGCAAGAAAATGTCGATGCGTTCCAGACCATGCAAAATCGCAAGTTGGATTACATCAGTTTATTTGTTGTATGGGACGTAAATGACTTTTCATGGACCCAACCCTTCGCAGACGTGGCGGCAAACAACGGTTCAACACTATTGATCACATGGATGGCGAACGGATACAGTCTTGATGCGATTAATGCAGGGAAAGCCGACTCATACTTAAGGCAGTACGCTCACGATGTAAAAGCATACGGAAAAGAGATATGGATGCGCCCGTTGCATGAGGCTAATGGAAATTGGTACGACTGGGGTGTGGGTAAAACGGGAGCTGGAAATACGAATGCAAAATGCATAACCGCCTGGCAACACATTGTGCAAATTTTCCGAGACTCAGCAGTGACCAATGTGAAATGGGTCTGGACAACGGATGTCACAAGTAGTGGCATAGGAACATCGCTAATGGGAACATACCCTGGCGATGATTGGGTCGATTATACCTCTATCGATGGCTACAACTGGGGCACAACTCAGGCATGGTCAAAATGGCAATCCTTCCAAACAATTTTCGCTCAAGCTTATGCTCAGCTAGCCTTACATCCCCAGCCCATTTTCATTGCAGAATTTTCAAGCTCAGAATTGGGTGGCGACAAAGCTCAATGGATTCGTGACATGTTCTCAATTCTACCGACTCAGTTTCCACGCATCTTTGCTTTGATGTGGTTTAGCCAAAGCAAGAGTGCTGAGGCGGATTGGGCAGTAAATACATCTGCGGCTTCGTTGCAAGCATGGAAAGATGGCATTGCAACAACTCCTACAGCCATCCATCATGCAATTGCAGACCGTCAGCTATTGCAAAGCACACAAACAAAATTGAGAGCGAATGCGCGAGGACAATTGATCTGCAATCCATCTGCAAATTCAATCTATGGCGAACGAACATCGGTGATGGTGGACTCTAAATAGAAGGGGCTATTTACGATAGACAGTTGTATAGTGCCATGCCAAAAGGGACATTCCAGGAACTCGAAATAGAAGCCGATCCATTTGCAAAATAAACCGCTCAAGGCTTCTAGGAAAGTGGATTCTATTTTTCAGTCGGAGAAGTCGATAGCAAACTTCAAGAGAGTAGTGTAAGAAGCCAGCAAAGAACCACACAGGAATAACTTGCTCGGTAATCCAGCCTTGTTGGGAACCTAATGTATTCAGCTCTTTCCAGGTAAACCCCTCGGCTTTTTCATCAGCTGCGGAGTTCGATTTCTTGCGGAATAATTTGCGATAAATTGGACGGCAGAATGCGATTCCTTGAAGCCAAAAACGGTTGGGTTCTATGGCGAAAACCAAACGAGCGCCAGGGCGCGAGACTCGATTGAATTCACTTAATGATTGAGCAAGATTTGGAAAGTGATGTAACGTGGCAACACAAAGAATCCGATCAACTTGTGAAGGCTTTAAGAGAAGTTCATTTCCATCAAGACAACAGGCGATCACACTATTGTTTTGCGCAAGGGCTGGGTTAGATTCTTTGGCATAGTGTGCTAAGCCTTCATCAATTTCAGAAAGCAAGTAGGCCTTCATCTCTGGAAATTGGGTTACAGCTAGGTTTGCATCAAAGCCGACTCCGCACCCTAATTCAAGACATACCGATTGTTGATCGACGCCTTCTAGTAATAAAGCAATCGCCTGCGAATGAGCCTGTACATTGCGCTCTGATTGCATCTGATTTGCATCGATCCATTTTTCCCGCATTTCGCTGTGGTACACAGCATCAGCAGCTGTGACATCCGAAATGGTTTGGGGCATCAAGTCCCAGACTTGAGAAGGCGCGAGCAACATTTCTTCTATAGAAACCGGATTTTTCATATGAGCACAGGGAGACTAGAATCCGCGGTTCTTCTGTAGCCAAGTAGTAACATCTGGGGCTGGCATCGGGCGAGCGTACAAGAAGCCTTGCAATTGCATACAACCTGCTGCACGCAAGAATTCAGACTGAGCCTCGGTCTCCACTCCTTCAGCAATAAGCTTAAGCTTTAAGCTATGCGCAAGGGCTATGATCGCCTTTGAAATTTCCACATCATCATGTTCAATCGGTAAACCTTCTACAAAGGTGCGATCGATCTTAAGCGTGTTGATGGGGAACCGTTTTAAGTACGCAAGAGATGAGTAGCCAGTACCAAAGTCATCGATGGAAATAGAGATTCCAAGATCGCGCAATTGCTTCAGCACTTCAATCGCATGCGTTGGGTTTTCCATGATCTGCGATTCGGTAATTTCAAGATGCAATTTATCGCGAGGCATGCCTGTTTCAATCATAATTTGAGCAATGCGTTCCGAAAGATTGGGAAGAGCAAACTGCTTCGGCGAAAGGTTAACCGCAACGGTTAAATCAGGAAATCCAAGGGCGTGCCATTTAATTGCTTCTTGGCAAGATTTGCGCAGCACAAATTCACCCAAAGGCAAGATCAATGATGTCTCTTCGGCCAAGGGAATAAAGGATGCAGGGCTTATCAAGCCTTTTTCAGGATCGAACCAACGCACCAAGGCTTCGAGCGAACTTGCGATGTGGGTTTCGGCATTCACAATCGGTTGAAAGAAAACTTGAATCTCGTGTTGTTCAATTGCACGACGAAGCTTCGACTCCAACTGAATTCGCGTGATCGCATGCGCACGCATTTCTTCGTTGAATAGAATCCAGTTGCCCGCTCCCATTGCTTTCGCGTGGTGCATAGCTGTCGCCGCATCGCCTAAAAGTTGCCCAACATTAGAATGAGCCGCGCTACGAACCACGACTCCAATACCGGCACTCAACACAATTTCCTGGCCATGAACATTCAGAGGTTCTGCAAGCGACGCGATCACACGCGCAGCAAATTGGCTCACTGATTCTGGCGTTTGTTGCCCAGCAAGAAGCACCGCAAATTCATCGCCACCCAATCGAGCAACAGTGTCGACATCGCCTACAAGAGCAAGCAAGCGGCCTGCAACCACCATCAAAACTTGATCACCAAATAAATGTCCAAGACCATTATTGATGAGCTGGAATTGATCGAGATTGAGTTGAATTATTGCAAAGGTTTGACTGGGGTCACTGCTCGACTTTTGCATCAGCTTACCCATTTCTTCGCGGAAGAGCAAGCGGTTCGGGAGGTTCGTCAGCAGATCATGAGTGGAGTCATGAATGAGTTGTTTCTCCATGCGCTTCATTTCCGTGATATCGGTCTGCGAACCCGCAAAGCGATATGGATCACCGTTCTCATCAAGAATCAGCATCCCTTGCGCAAGTACCCAACGATAATCACCGGTCTTATCTTGAATGCGATACTCATGTCGGAAACGATTGTTGCGTTTGCTTAAATGCTCATGCAGGCGAAGCGAAAGATCGCGCTTATCTGTAGGGTGAACTAAATTCAACCAATCGGCCAAGCTATTGTGAAAATCTTTTTCGGAGTACCCAAGCATATTGAGCCAGCGAGGCGAAAAGTACAGCTCATTTGTCTTTAAATGCCAATCCCACAGACCATCGTTGGCACCTTGTGCAGCAAGCTGAAAGCGCTCTTCGCTCTCCTTTAAACGACGCTGAACTCGATGTAATTCTGACTGATCTTGAAAGACCCAGAGTTGAGCCGTTGTCGATTCATATGGAACAGAACTCCAAAATAAGGTGCACTCGCTTCCATCTTTCTGTACTTGCAATTCATGATGTGCAAACGAGCCTTGTGACTGAGATCGTTGTCGCATTTCGAGCAATATGCCCGCAGGTTCAAAACGAGCATCAAGCCAATGCACAAGTCCGTTGCTGTGTATCGCCGCGAGATGTTCTTCTGTAACGGCAAAAAAGCGGAGCCAATGACTATTGTTCGCCAGCAAGTCTCCGGCATCACTCACAATCACTACAGGATAAGGGATCGATTCGAGTAAATCATGAACCGAAGCTGCATTATGTTTGAGAATGCTCACAACGCTTGGATGAGATGACGAATCTCCATTAGAATTGGGCGCATTAACGAGTTGCAAAGAAAGCTCTTGCACGGTTCTCTGCAACACTGAAACTTTTTCTCCAGTTTCTTGCAGCCATTGCCGAACGCTTTCGATAAACCTAAGCGAACCATCATCGGAATGGGATTGGGAAAAATGAGAAAGTTGATCTTCGAGAGACGCTTGAAGGTGTTCCATTTCTGCTAAAATACCTTTTCAATTTGGATCGAGTTCATTTTCTCAAATGTCTCAAATAAGAGCAAGTTGTTTTTGATCTTGCATATCCATAAGAAAATCGGCAATACTCGATTTGGCTTGCATTTTGCATAGGAGAGTATAACTGACCTTAGACAAAGGAGACTCAATGCAAGAATGGATGCGTCAAGCAGAAGTAGCACTCAGTAAAGCTCAGCAAACATGCGATCGAATGAAACACCCTAAGCTCAGTGTGGCCCATGTTGCGCTTGCCCTGCTCGAAATTCCAGATGCGCGATTGAAGAATCTGTATAAAGCGAAGAACGTAATCGTTGCTGAATTAAAGGCGAAACTCCAAACGTTGTTACAAGAAAAGCCTCGCCTAGAAGGCGATCCCGACCCTAATGCGACCATGGAAGACGATCTTGCGAGGGTTCTACGCGCAGCAGTTCAAGCGGCAAGACACCAAGGTGCAGAGCAAGCAGACCAATCTCAACTGCTGATGTCAATTATCCGATATTCAACCGAACGTCGAGTTGTGAAAATCTTTGAGCAAGCACTCGGGAATGCGGAAGCGGTGCAGATGTGGCTCTCTGATGCAATGTCTGCTCATGCTGTTGCTGATGAAGATTCCGCAATGGCAAAATATGGTCGCGAGCTGGTGTCCCTTGCGGCACAAGGGCTACTGCCCCCTGTGATCGGACGCGATGAAGAAATTCGTAGAGTGATTCGCATTCTGTCGCGCAAAACAAAAAACAATCCAGTGCTGATTGGCGAGCCTGGAGTAGGCAAGACCGCGATTGTGGAAGGTTTAGCACAGCGCATACAGAGGGGCGACGTGCCTAATTCTCTCAAAGATCAAAAGCTTTTTGCCCTTGATTTATCTAGTCTCGTAGCCGGCGCAAAGTTTCGCGGAGAATTTGAAGAGCGCCTGCAAGCCGTGCTACAAGAGCTTGAAGAAGATGGCCATACCCTACTCTTCATTGATGAGCTGCACAACATTGTTGGTGCAGGAAAAGCAGAAGGTTCAATGGACTTAGGCAATATGCTAAAGCCCAAGCTAGCCCGCGGAGAGTTGCACTGCATCGGTGCTACCACCACTCAAGAATACCGCATGCATATTGAAAAAGATGCCGCCCTTGAACGTCGATTCCAACCCGTGCAGGTGCTTGAGCCTAGTGCAGAAGATGCATTATCGATCTTGCGAGGCATTAAAGAATCCTTTGATGTACATCATGGTGTTCGTTTACAAGATACGGCCCTCGTTGCGGCAGTAAGCCTTTCTGCCCGCTATATCCCTGATCGTTTTTTGCCTGATAAAGCTATCGACTTGATTGATGAAGCTTCTGCAATGGTAAAGACACAACTTGATACCGCCCCCGAAGCCTTAGATTCCTTGCAGCGCAAGGTGTTACAACTTGAGATTGAAGGCAAAGCACTCAGCCTTGAAAAGGATAAGCAAAGTCAACAACGCCTAGGTATTTTACGCACAGAACTAGAACAAGCCAAGGGTGAAATGAATTCATTGCAAGCGACTTGGATGGATCGTCGCGCCTTATTTGATGCGGTTCGCGCGGCTAAGGAGCGTTTAAAAGCCTCACGAGAAGAAATGGATAAAGCAGAAGCTTCTTATGATTTAACTCGCGCAGCAGAGCTTAAGTACAAGGTTATTGCAGAGCAAACAACAACAGTGGAAGGGTTAGAAGCCCAATTGCGAAAAGGCTCTAGCGACGATGTAGGACTTGAAGTAACCGAAGAGAATATCGCGCAAGTGGTTGCTCGTTGGACGGGTATTCCTGTGCAAAGGTTACGCGCCACAGAAAAACAACGCTTGCTTGAGTTAGAAACCCATTTGCACAAACGCTTGATCGGACAAGAGTCTGCCGTCGCCTCTGTTGTTGAGGCAATCTTGCGCAATAAAGCTGGGCTTGCTCGCGAGGCTGGGCCCATGGGTAGCTTCTTGTTCTTAGGCCCAACGGGAGTCGGCAAAACCGAGCTTGCACGCGCATTGGCTGCGGAGCTTTTTGACACAGAACAAGCCATGGTTCGTATCGATATGAGTGAATATATGGAACAACATTCAGTAGCTCGTTTAATCGGTGCGCCCCCAGGATACATCGGCTACGAAGAGGGCGGTCAACTCACCGAAGCTATACGTACCAAGCCTTACAGCGTGGTGTTACTCGATGAGATTGAAAAAGCACACCCCGATGTATTCAATGTGATGTTGCAAGTTCTCGACGATGGGCATTTAACCGATGGCAAAGGACGCAAGGTCAGCTTCCGCAATACCTTGGTATTAATGACTTCGAACTTAGGTTCGAGTTTGTTTGCGAATGCGAAATCGCCGGTGACTCTTGAAATGGTACAGCCCGCGCTCAAACAATTCTTTAGACCCGAATTTTTGAACCGACTCGATGAAGTGCTGGTGTTTCAATCTTTGAGCAAAAGTGAACTCGCTCACATTGCTCAGCTGAAACTCGAAGCCTTGGCAGAACGGGTCGCAAAACATGAATTGACTTTGACTTGGACTGAGGCAGCCCTCAAAGCCATTGTTGTGCAAAGCTATGACCCAGCAAATGGTGCTCGCCCAATTCAGCGCTTCATTCAGCGGCAAGTGGAAGCTCGCCTTTCGAGAATTCTCTTAGAAGGGAAAACCGTTCCAGGCACAAAAGTGGTGTTGGATTATGTGGGAAGTGAGTTTGTATGCAACTTTTAATGGGGTGGCAGAGGACGCAAAGCGGCCGACTGCCAGGGGCGCCACCGCGTAGTGCGCGCGTTGAGAAAGCGCCCCTAAAACCATTTTCTAAATTGCAAAAAGTTTCAACAAGGAGATCTCATGACCTTACAGACACGCGCACCAAAAACTGGCGATACTATTGCAACGATCAAGACCACCAGTGGTGAGTTAAAAGCAATCATCTTTACCGACATTCTCGGTGAGGCCGCAACCAATTTCGTAGAGCTTGCTAAGGCAGGCTTGTATAACGGAGCGCCCTTTCATCGAGTCATTGCGGACTTCATGATCCAGGGTGGTGACTTCACTAACAAGAACGGCACTGGTGGCCATGCGCACACAGGTAAAGGGACAACCATCGCAGATGAGTATCATCCTGAGCTCAAGCATATTCGCGGAGCGTTGAGTTGGGCAAAGACTGCTGCTCCCCGCTCTATTGGCTCGCAGTTCTTTATTGTGCATCCCAAGGATGGCACGGCGTTCCTCGATCACCCTAAGAATGGTGGCCCCGCAGAAGGTTACACGGTGTTCGGTCAATTATTCGATGGCTTTGAAGTCCTTGATGCGATTGCATCGACGAAGACTGGCCGTCAAGACAAACCTGTGGAAGATATCCTGATCGAAGATGTTGTGATCTCGATCCAAGATTAATTTCCTTTTCAAAAAGCAAAGACCGGCTCGCGTGAGTCGGTCTTCTTTTTTTGGGGATGTTAGCTTAGCTTGATCAGCTGGCCTTACTTTTTTTCGTTTTCTTTTCGAGCCGCTTTTGCATCAAGCTCTTTTCGGGCTTCTTTTTTTCTTGCTTCTTTGCGTCTTGTGCCTTAGCCATCGTTTCTCCTTTTGTGACAACGAAGTTTACTGCAATATAGAACCATGATACTAGAAGATCGGATATCTCTATAGAATCGAGACCAATACAGCAACAAGAACAGCCAGAGCTACTCCACCGATAATCCAGTTGGCCGTGCGGCTTACATTATCGGGGTGATCTTGTTGACCTTGAGTTGCTTCTGCGCTCACGCTATTAGGATCGAAAAGGCGTGCGAGGGAAGATACTCGGCCTAGGTCTTTCTCAATATCTGGGCCCACAGAATGCGATTCTGATTGAACCTCTTTCCAAGATGCAGGGTCAAATAAAGTCACGCGAACATCGACCAAACCAGGCTGAGTTGAAGGCTCGATAGAACCAAGCATTACTAGGTCTGCATTAAGCTTTTGCGCGAGCGCTACTTGGCAATCTTGGTCACACACGGCAGGAGGATTGGCTGTTTGAATTTTTGCCGAATCAATAATGTTCCAGCCTCTGATTGTCTGCAAGCGCCCCATGAACACATCGTAAATGCGCTTTGCTTCTAAATCAGTGACCTTTGCGCGATTATCAAACTGACGCACTAGCAAAACCTTTGCCTCAGCAGAAGTTGCCACCAACAACGACAGAGCAAGAACAAATCCCAATCCCATTTTTTTCATCATACAATCCCTATAAAACACATAAAATCCCATCAAGATGATACTTTCAAAAAGCACGCTTGGCAAGCACTTTCATGGGATTATGACTCAAACAGCTTCAAAGAAACTGATCATATAACCACCATGACGATCATCGGGATCACCGGTCTGATGAAATACGTCGAGAATTACTTTCGAAGTCTTGTACTCTGAGCCCAAGAGCCGAAAGAACACATCGCTTTGCTTGCCTTTTATCGTTGTCTCAAGGGCTCCTTCACCAAACAGGATTCGCCAATTCGTGAGATTGGTCAGCTGCTCGCGAGGGGCTTGGGTATACTCGACACGAACTAGGATTCCGCCTCTACGCAAAAGGTGGCGCAGGTTTCGCGAAAATACGCGCGTAGTCATCAACTCATCGAAAAGATCTTCTTCGCCAGTCGTAATGGTCTCATCTTCGGGATCCATTTCACGGAAACGCGCAAGCATTCGCGCAACCTCGTTGTCCTTGCGATGACTATAACCATTGCGGTTAAACTCTTGTAGATGCTTTACATCGGGAACAAGATTGGGGAAAATTAAGAATGCCAAATCGCAACGGTCTGCGGGCAGTTTAAAGTTCGGAAGCACCGTTTGTGCAAGGCTCACGGGCTTTGCATGGGGCACAAAAGCTTTGCGCTGATCCAGAAACTCGCAATGACCTGAATGAGTCTCTGCACTGGCCTTGAGCAGGTTTGTTGAGCCATCGAGGCCAACAAGATGCGAAGTTGGAAATGTTTGTAAAAGCTCACCCAAGAACGCTCCATTGCCGCAAGCGTAGTCGACAATCACGTGGGGCTGATGCGACCAGCTGATACAAAAGCCCTTAGAAGCTCGTGCGATATGGCGGTACGCATTTTTATGTGCGGCATCAAGACTACGCGCGTTCCACCAATGTCCAACAGCGGAATCGTATGTGGTTGCCCCTTTTGAGAGGAGCTTATCGAAATTGATGTCGGGGCGATTATGCTGAGTTTTGTTCTGGAGTTTATTCTGGGTTTTGGGCTTTGAGGTCTTCTTCATTCACCAAGCATAAAATTTGCACGGAAGATTGTCCGTAGGAATTGACTTCTACAACATTTCATAAGTGATATTGGCTGTCGATTATATAGGGGTCGTTCAATCATTCATCGAACTGACAGAGCTCTCGTTTAGTGGGATGAATGAAGCCGTTTCGGTTCCCTGAATAGTTATTCTATCTGGAAAAGAAGGAGAACTATGGAACCGAATATTTATTCTTTTGAAGCCCTTGATATTCATGGCAAAAAAGTTGCACTGTCTAAGTTTACGGGCAAGGTCATTCTGGTTGTCAACGTTGCCTCGAAGTGCGGTCACACGAAGCAGTACGCTGGGCTTGAATCGCTATATAAGAAACACCACGACAAAGGTCTTGAGATTCTCGGATTCCCTTGCAATCAGTTCGGTGGGCAAGAGCCTGGGTCAGAGACTGATATTCAAGAATTCTGCACAGTCAAATTTGGCGTGACTTTCCCACTGTTTTCAAAGATAAAAGTGAACGGCCCTGATGCACATCCGTTGTTCCCATACCTAAAAGAGCAAGCGTTGGGCGAAGAGGGAAAGAAACCAATCAAGTGGAATTTCACGAAATTTTTAGTAGATCGCAAAGGCAACGTAATCAAGCGTTTTCTTTCACGCGAAACTCCAGAATCCATCGAATCTGAGATCGAGACTTTACTATAATAGTGATGACAAAAGGCATACAAAATTATAGTTTGTGTGAATGGATAAAGACGTGAATGGATAAAGACTTATCTTGGAACATGGAAAAGAATGCCTTGCTTCTTTCAGAGCGAGACATTTCTTTTGAGGAAATTTTATCGCTACTCGACCGCGACTGTCTGCTAGATATCCTTGAGCATCCAAATAAGAATGCTTATCCAGGGCAGAAAATCCTTGTGGTGCGCGGATTAAGAACCGTGTATTTGATTCCCTTTGTGGAAACAGAATCGCAAATTTTTCTCAAGACAATATTTCTGAGTCGCAAGGTTGCAAAAAATTACCAAGGAAAAACCAATGCTGAAAGCAACTAAAGCATCAGAGGACACTGCTTTGATTGAATCTGTGGAACGAGGCGAATGGAAATCGGTGAGCCATTCGGAAAGCCTACGCCTCAAGGGTTTGTTTGGAATCGCGCATCGTAAAGATGCCCGCGTAAACATTCGTATGCCTAACCAAGACTTGACTGCTCTGCAAATGCGAGCTGCCCGCGAGGGGATTCCCTACCAAACGTTACTAGCAAGCTTAATCCATAAGTTTGTGACTCGACAAATCAGTTTTGCACCAGAATCCTGACATTGCCGCGTCTAGGCACTTGACACGCTCGAATTATTTTCAATATTTGCTCAACCCTCGGGGTTATAGCTCAGCTGGTAGAGCACCACGCTGGCAGCGTGGGGGTCAGGAGTTCGAATCTCCTTAGCTCCAGTAAATAAAAAGCCCGCCTAGCTTACGCAAAGTAAGAGAGACGGGCTTTTTTCATATCCACTGAACCGACACTACGGCGCAGGATTTGAAATCTGCACATGGATTGCATCTATTGCGGCAAGCACATCTGCACTTAGCGTTACATCTAAACTACCAATATTTTCGCGCAGCTGATCGAGATTGGTTGCTCCGATAATCGTTGAACGCATCCAAGGCCTGCTGTTCACAAAGGCTAGAGCCATCTGGGCTGGCGAGAGACTGTTTTTGCGAGCAAGTTTCGCATAAGCGGCCGTTGCTTCAAGCGCTTGTTGACTTGCATAGCGTTTGAAATGCCCGCCAAACAAGTTCAAACGAGCATCAGGAGCTGCAGTTCCTTCTGAATATTTTCCGCTCAACATACCAAAGCCCAGGGGAGAGTACGCTAAAAAGCCAACATCTTCGCGGAAACAAATTTCTGCAAGGCCAACTTCTGCGCTGCGATTCAACAGGCTGTAAGGATTCTGAATCGACACGGGTGCAGGTAAACCAAGCTCTTTCGCGAGCCACAGATATTTCATGAGCCCCCACGAAGTTTCGTTGGACACTCCAAAATGGCGAATCTTGCCTGCGCGAATTAACTCAGCTACTGCGGTAATACTTTCTTCCAAAGGAGTCCAGTAGTCATGACCATTTGCATCAAAGCCAAGCTTTCCAAAGAAGTTGGTGTTGCGATCTGGCCAATGGAATTGATACAGGTCGATGTGATCTGTTTGCAAACGTTTTAAGGAGGCGTCGCAAGCAGCAAAAATGCTCGCTTTATTTAGTCCATTATCCTTGCCACCGCGCACCCAGCTATGGCCTGCGCTATTGCCAATTACTTTGGTTGCAAGCACAACATCGTTGCGGCGTTTGGAGTGGCTGAACCAATTGCCGATAATTGTCTCTGTTGCTGTGTAGGTTTCTGCTTTGGGCGGCACAGGATACATCTCTGCGGTGTCCCAGAAGTTTACTCCGAGATCTAGCGCCAAGTCCATTTGCGTAAAGCCTTCCGCTTGAGTATTCTGCTGCCCCCAGGTCATGGTTCCAAGGCAAATTTTGGATACAGAAAGCGAGCCAAGTTTTGTTTGTTTCATCATGCAAGCAAAATACAATTCCAAACATTAATTGCCCATAAACTGCTCCCCTTCAGTGGAGGCGAATTTTTTACAAAGCGGAATTTTCTCACCGTCCATGGTACGAGTTTTGTGGGTTGTACGTCTATCGTTGCATGAAACACACATGCCCTCACCCAGACTGCCAGTCCTGTGACACTTTTTGCGCAGGATCTTACATGCGAAAATGCGAT
>Ga0302287_10000388_pt1 | contig 23175 bp, 18 predicted proteins | sample III_Fen_E2_4_FD_200452 | JGI IMG/M metagenome (GOLD analysis project Ga0302287, IMG submission 200452) | Peat permafrost microbial communities from Stordalen Mire near Abisko, Sweden - III_Fen_E2_4 | ecosystem: Environmental > Terrestrial > Soil > Wetlands > Permafrost | place: Sweden: Abisko...
ATGAGCAAGCGATTCTTTTCCAAATCGGTAAGACAAATAATCCACGAGCTCTTTGACCTGAGCGGCATCCTTGGCATTCAATGCATTCCAAGAACCCGCCTTGGCAACAATGTTATCTATACGATGAGCTTGGCTTGCACGCGCAATTCCGCTAAGTCCATATTCACCCAAACCAAATCCAACGCACACACCGAATTCAAGAAGTAAGACAACCAGCAGCGCCCGCGCGCCCTTGTATGCCAGGGTTAGCGAGCCTATGACTACAATTAATACAGCGGCAAGCATTGCGATTCTTGATTCAGTCCATCCATAATCAGCGATTCTGCGCTGTAAGGAAATTGCGAATAAAAGAAAAGGAACGACAAAACTATATGCGAATAATTTTGCCCATATTCTCTTGGGTTCTGGATTTAACCACGCAAAAAGAATACTGACTCCAAGCCCTACGGAACCATAGCCTACCACCATCGATGAAATCACTCCGCGCGGCAATTCCCAAGCAAGTAAGATTTTTCCAGCGTATGCCAAAATCACCAAAAAATACACGAGCAGCAGCGGACGCCCCACCCATTGAATCAGTCGTGAAAGCAACTGTAGCCCTTGATCTTGCAGTTCTAACAAGTCCCATCGCTCGACCAAAGAGCCCAATAGATACGTGAGGCCAAAGAGAAAGCCAGCCACTGTCATCACATACCAGTACACGTTTCCATCAATGTTCACGTCGAAAAGCACATCCACGGATCGGAGAGTCGCCGAAATACCACCCGCAAGAATTCCGCCCATAGCACAGGCAGTTACAACGGAAACAAAAATTTGCGAAAGCCATTCATGTAATGCACCCACTCGCCACCAGCTTCTTGTCCGAGCTAAAACCAAAAGCAAAAGCGCACCTGTAAAGATTGCCATGGACTGAGTCCAAACAATTGCAGGAACAATCCCTAAAGAGCTTTTCGCATAGATCCAGAATCCGTAACTAATTCCGCATAACAACGCCCCAACACCAAGAGCGTTCACTCGTTTGGGATGCATGCCATCGCGAGCAGCGACACCTTGTGCAATAAAGAGCAGAAGAGCAAGCAAGGTTCCCGATAAGCTCGCTGCAAAAACATCGCGTTCATGCGCTACCGAGAATCCATAATGGATATTGAGAATCATTAATGCAGAGGCAACAATGGCGGCGACCCATGCAAGGGGAAACTGCTGCACACCTTGTTGCAAAAGATGTGCGCCACCAGCAAGCCTTGAGCGAAGCCACGAAATGATCATGGGACTAAGGTAGAATTTACCGGACAACAGATTAACGGCTCTTAGGGCATGAATGGTTACAGCCGTAACAGCGAATCGACTCTTGGGCTCTATTTACGAAATGGCAGCCACATCAACGCTCACACGCATACTCTGCTTGCCACCACCACTAACTAGGCCGCGCAAGGGGCTAATGTCTGCAAAGTCGCGTCCAAAGGCAAGGGTAATGTGCTGCTCACCAGGAATCAAATTATTCGTCGGATCATAATCTTTCCAACCCGCAATGGGGTCAAAAGCCTGCACCCAAGCATGGCTTACGTCAGCGCCCACAAGCTTAGGTTTCCCAGGCTTTGGCAGCGTTTCAAGATACCCGCTCACATAGCGCGCAGGAATTCCTAAGTGCCGTAATGCAGCAATCATCAAGTGCGAAAAGTCTTGGCAAACACCTTCCTTGCGTTGCAATAAATCAAAAACAGTCGTGTGAATATTGGTGGCTCCCGCTTTGAATTTCCACTCGCGAAAGATCTGTTCCATGAGAACCTGAGCACAGGCATGTGGCCCCAGATGCCCGTCGCGCAAAGGGGCGGTCAATTGTTCGATTTCGCTACTCCACACCACATGCCGCGAAGGAAATGCAAAAATCTGCGCCTCGCGATTTTGCTTATTTCGCAAATCCGTTTGCAAAGCATGAGCTTCTACAAGGCTTGCACAGCCTTGAGTCCAAGTTCGAGCACGCACTTCTAACTCCAGCGCAAGTGTCACTTCAAACACCAAATGAGGAAACGTCACGGTAAAATCGTAAAGGCGATTCCCAAGTCCATCAGACAATTCACGAGCCGTTTCTGGTTCTGGCGAAACAGTTAGACTTTCTTGCAAAATATTTTGATACGCGAGAGGGCGCGGTAGCTGCATGCAGAGGTTGCGGCTACGGCTTACGTTATTTTCGTAAGAATAATAAGTGCTGTGACGAACACGAAATGTACGCATAATTACCCTTGCAGCCAGCCCGGCGTTGTTTGCGCAACGAAGTAAGAATCATGCAATGCAGAATCGAATTCTTCAAGCATCGCGGGCAATTCATCGATATCTTCAAGCGCAAGATTTGACAGCAAACGCAGCGCCAAAGCCTCAGGCCGACCGCGCGAATTTTGCTTCGACCGAGGTAATCGTTCAAGCAACGCCAAAACGCTTTCCACTGTACTCGCAAGGGAACGTGGTCGACGCGTATCGTTTACTGCTTGTTGCACCACATCTTCGCCAATCAGCACAAGGCTTGGCGGCGCACCTTGATCTACCTCTAGAATCCCTCTAAGCTCTGTTGGATTCGCAAACGCACGCACGCTCTGCAACGTAAGTAACGCTAAATGCAGCCACTCGCACTTACGACCAAGCTCCGTAAAAATTCTACGCGGATCATCTTGCGACCAATCATTGAACGTCGAAGAAAGCGCCCGCAACTGCATTGCAAGCGTATCGAGATTGCGTACCAGTTCAAGTGAATTCTCAGCATTCGACGGTTCTGCTAAACGCTGCATGATTCCCATCGCTTCCGATCCAATAACTCCTCGCAAAGAGCGACCATTCCACACTAACCAGTAAAGATCAAATGCAATACTACCCGTTGACTCTGTCGAAAAAGTTACGGCAGATAACTGTTCTTTAAACTGCTGCGATCCCTTATTCCACAAGCCTCCGCTAGCACACGACAACGCCATAGAAAGTTCTGCGGAAATTTGAGATTCCGATTCAAGCGCAAGAACTTCACGTAACCTACGAATCAGCACCAAGGCTCTTTCTAAATAGCGACCGGCCCAAAATAAGCTCTCTGCAGCAGCAGCGGGCAGTGGCGCATTACCACCTTGTGCGCCTACCGATAAAACAGCATCACGATTAAGACGTTCTCGTTCTGGCTCGCTGCTAATAATCCAAGTGTCTTTTGAGATTCCACCATCTTGGTTACTCACCACCAATTCATGCTCGCTTGCGCCAATGCGCGTAAGGCCTCCGGGCATGACTCGATAACCAGTTTGCGGATTACCACATGCAAAAGTTCGCAGCACCATGTGTCGATCAACCTTGAATCCACCTTGCCACGCGGGCACAACAGAATGCAAACATTCCTCTTGCCCCACCCACAACGAAGGGTTCGCTTCGATACGTGCACGTAGATCCGATAAGGCCGCGCGGTCGAGACTGCTTGCAAGAATACTGGGTTGATCTGGGCTTGGGTAAATATTTTTGATGACCATGCGCGGCAAATTTGCCAATACATTCTTGAGCCCTTCACTAGAGCCGCACCAGCTTGTAGAAAGAGAAGGCAAAATCAAATCTTCACCCAATAAGTGCCTACAAATATTGGGCAAAAATGCGAGGAGCCCTGGGCTATTTAATACTCCCGCACCCAATGGATTCACCACGGTTACAGTACCTGCCTGCACAGCTCGCACAAGGCCTGGAACGCCAAGAAGAGAATCGTGCTTCAAGTACAAAGGATCACACCAAGCATCATTCACACGCCGCAAAATCACATCGACAGGTCGATCTCCACCTACGGCGCGCACCCAAATTTTATCGCCACGTAACTCTAAATCTTGCCCACGCACCAAGGTCAAACCCATATAGGTCGCAAGGTATGAATGCTCAAACCAAGTTTCATGCCCTGGCCCTGGAGACAACAAAACCACATGTGGATTTTCTACGCCTGCAGGAGCAGACACCCGTAGCTCTGCACGCAATGCTCTAAACCAATGCACTAAGCGATGCACTCCCGCCTCGCGATACAGGCTCGGAAAAACCTTAGCCATTAACACGCGATTCTGTAATGCATACCCAGCCCCAGAAGGGTTCTGCACTCGATCCGCAAGCACACGCCATTGCCCATCGGGACCGCGCGTTAAATCAAAACCGGAAAGTGGGATATGCGATGTTGCACTCAATTCCGGAGGGCACGCAGAAGGAAGCCATTCGGGATGTCCAAAGACAAATTCTGGGGGTAAAATTCCTTCGGCAATTAAGCGTTGAGGGCCATATATATCCTTGAACAACAAGCTTTGCAGCTCTGCCCGTTGAATCAACCCGCGTTCAAGAGTTGCCCACTCACTACTCGAAATGACCACCGGCAAAATATCAAGAGGCCAATCTTTTTCATGAGCCTCGCTGTAAATGTTGTAGGTAACTCCATTCTCACGCAACAACGCATTCAATTCATCTTTGCGCGTCGATAGTTCCGTTGGCCCCATACTCTGCCAAGCGTTGTACAAGTAGCTCCAGTGCGCGTACACCTCACCATTGGGCGCGCGCATTTCCTTCCATGCAATAGGAATTGCTGGTGGGTTCACTGTGCGTTCCCTTGCGACGAATGTGTTGCAGGCGAGCCATTGAAAAACGTATGAAATACCGCTTCACCGACCTGGTTCAAACTGATCTGCAACTCGTTCATAAATTCATGCGTTCCCGTCTTGAATACTTCATCAATTGTCGTGAAACGCAAACGCGCAAGTAACTGACCAACCTGCTTGGCTGCTTGATTCGGAAAACGCAAAACATCCATAGGAGTCTCACCCGAAAGCAATTGCACAGTCTGGTCAGCTTGAATCAAACAATGCAGCATAGACCGCGGAAAATACTTGTCGAACAAAAGAAAATTCAAAACATTTGCGGCCGTAATTTTGTGCATTTGTTGACGGAACATAGTCAAGCCAGAAACACTGCGCAGCAATGCTTCCCAGCCTAGCACATCAACGGAACCACCGACATCAGCGAGCGACGGAAGTAATAGAAAATACTTTACATCTAATATTCGAGTCGCCTTATCTGCTCGTTCCAAGTGAATCGCCAATTGGCAAAAATGCCATGGATCTGTCTGCGAAAAACAACTATGCAAAGTGCCGTGGATGCGCTCTTGGGCAATGCGCAATTCGGTAAAGAACGGCAAGGGATCTGCGAGCACTGCTTGTTGGTCAACGCTTTGCACGTAATGGTAAGCGCTGTTGATCGCTTCCCAAATTTCAATCGGCAACTTTTCGCGCACAGCTCGCGCATTTTCACGTCCTTGAATCAAGCATGAAAAAATCGAATTTGGATTATCTTCACGCAAACAAAGAAACTGCAAAATATTTTCTCGCGTAGCTTCCGAGTACAGCGAATTAAACAAGGGCAAATCACCAGTGACTTCAATCATGGGCAACCACTGGGAAGCCAAGTCGGGAGAGCGTTCAAGCACCAAAAAGTGATTAACACTCAGCATGCGACGCACATCATCAGCACGCTCTAAATAGCGACACATCCAAAACATATTTTCAGCAACACGACTTAGCATGGCAGATCCTCCTGCAGCACCCATGTATCCTTACTTCCACCACCTTGACTCGAATTCACGATCAAGGAACCCTTGCGCAGAGCTACGCGCGTAAGGCCTCCGGGCAAAACCCAAGTTTGATTTTTCCCGCTAAGTACAAAGGGCCGCAGATCCACATGACGACCTTCAATCCCTGTGTCTAAAAGGGTTGGCACCCGCGACAATGCCAACACAGGCTGCGCGATGTAATTACGCGGATCCGCTTCGATACGAGTAAGCAATTCGGCAAGTTCAGCCTTGGTGGCCTTGGGCCCAATCACAACACCATACCCGCCCGACTCGCCCGCAGGCTTTACCACCAGCTCTGCCAAGTGTTCGCGCACATAGGCTAACGACTCTGGCTCAGAGCACAAGTATGTGGGCACGTTGTTTAGAATCGGTTCTTCGTTCAAGTAATAACGAATAATACGAGGCACGTACGCATACACCACCTTATCGTCCGCCACGCCTGTCCCTGGTGCATTCACAATCGACACCTTGCCCTTGCGGTAACTGTCCATGATCCCAGCAACGCCAAGCATTGAATCGGCTCTGAATTCGCGTGGATCTAAGAATTCGTCATCGACTCTGCGGTAGATCACATCTACTCGCTGTAAGCCTCGCGTAGTTCGCATCATCACATAATCATTCACCACCACAAGATCACGACCTTCAACCAGCTCTACTCCCATCTGCTGCGCAAGGAAGGAATGTTCAAAATACGCAGAGTTGTAAGAGCCTGGAGTCATCACGGCAACGGTCGGTTGCGAACAGCCTTCTGGAGCTACACTCATCAGCGTTTCTAGCAGGCGACTCGGGTAATCACCCACTGGGCGAATCGCATACTTTTCGAACAATTGCGGAAGGCTTTTCTTGAGCACTTCGCGCGAACCCAACACGTAGCTCACTCCAGAAGGGGTGCGCAAATTGTCTTCCAGTACATACAAAGTACCATCGCCGCCACGCACCAAATCCATGCCCGAAATATGGCACCACACACCTCCAGGCGGCTTAAGCCCTACGCATTGAAGAGTGAAATACTTAGAGGTGCGAATCACTTCTTCGGGAACTATTCCATCGCGCAAAATTTTGCCTTCCCCATACAAATCTGCGATGAATAAATTCAGAGCAGTGATGCGCTGAATTAAGCCCTTTTCAATGCGATCCCATTCTGACTTCGGCACAATACGAGGAATGACATCGAAGGGAAATATTTTTTCCTTGAGCCCCTTGTCTTGGTAGTGATTAAAGGTGATGCCCATGCTGCGCAACGTGTGCGTTGCAAGGATTTCACGTTCGCGCAAATCGGTAAGCCCTAGTTCAGTAAGCCTCTCGACTAACATGCGTGCCACTGGCCTTGGCACTCCGTTTGGCAAGATCAGTTCATCGTAAAAGGACTCTGCATCGTAACTTGAAAATGGCATAGTTGACCCCGTTTACCCGAACTTTCGCGAGAAACGTGCCAGTACGAGCACATCACTTTTTTTGATGAATATCGCTTAAATTCGTAAATATTACGCACAAATCTTCATTAGTGAAGACACTATTGTAGTTATTATCGCAATCAACTTCGAGAAATTCACCAACCCACTCACATTTATTTGCTCTCTTGTGCACTAATAATGTATTGTTCATCTGTGCAGCATAAACTGGAACTATTAGCAGCCGCAGCGAAGTACGACGTATCTTGCTCATCGAGCGGAGGAAGCCGAAACACACCGCAGGGCGGTATGGGGAACAGCGCTCCTGCTGGCATTTGTCATTCGTTTACCGAAGACGGCCGGTGCGTCTCCCTTCTCAAATTATTGCTCACCAATGTCTGTATATACGACTGTGCATACTGCATCAATCGTCGCACTAACGATATTCCCCGCGCAACCTTTAAGGTCACCGAGATTGTGTCGCTCACTATGGAGCTTTACAAGCGCAATTATATCGAAGGCTTGTTTTTAAGTTCGGGTGTTATTCGCAACGCAGACTACACAATGGAAGCCATGCTCCGCGTTGCAAAAAGCTTACGTGAAGAACATCTTTTTGGCGGATATATTCATCTCAAAGCAATTCCAGGAGCAAGCCCAGAACTCATTGCACAAGCAGGCCTCTACGCGGATCGCATGAGCGTGAACATTGAAATTCCTTCGGAGTCTTCGCTGCAATTACTCGCTCCTGAAAAATCTTTTTCCTCTGTCTTTACTCCCATCTATCAAATTCGGGAAGGCATCGCTGCGGCAAAATCAGTTCCGCGCATTGGGTGGGGAAAGAGCTTGCAAAAGCAACAACGCTTTGTGCCAGCAGGGCAAAGCACCCAAATGATTGTGGGTGCGAGCCCTGAAAATGACTTGCAAATTCTGAGCTTGGCATCGAATCTTTACAATCAACAACAACTCAAGCGTGTCTATTATTCGGGCTATGTGCCTGTGAATGCAGATCGCCGCTTGCCCGTTCTGCAAACTAGCGTCCCATTGCGCCGAGAAAATCGCCTGTACCAAGCCGACTGGCTGATGCGCTTTTATCATTTCCGCTACGATGAAATTGTAGACAAATCAACTCCATATCTCGATCAAGACTTTGACCCCAAACTGGCGTGGGCACTTCGGCATCCAGAAGTATTTCCTATTGATCTTGATCGCGCAGATTACGAAATGATTTTGCGCATCCCAGGCATTGGTGTTCGCTCTGCAAAGCTTATAATACAAGGCCGTCGCTTTGGTCGCATTCGGCTTGAGCATTTGAAGCGAATGGGAGTTGCTCTCAACCGTGCAAAATTTTTTATTGCAGATATGGAACTGCCACGCTCGTTGCAACGTCTATACCCAGAACAAGTCAAACGCATTTTACTCCCACCCGCAAAGTCAAAGCAAATTTCCTTTTTGGAGCACAGCTCACAAATTCTTCTTCCCGGTTCACTGGCTTCTTAATGTAACGGCATCTTATGAATCTCTGCACCCAATCTACCGCGATCCTATATGACGCAAGCTTTGACGGCTTACTCACCGCAATCTTTGAAGCAACGCGCCTGCATATTCAGCCTTCTCGAATTATTGCCGAGGAGCGTTATGAAGCCGAATTGTTTGAAGAAATTCACGCTGTGACAACGGATGCAAATAGCGCAGAGCGTGTTTGGAATGCCCTTGAGAAACGAGCTGGGCGAGACTGTGCAGGTATGTTGCGTGGTGCATTTCTTTCTGAGATTCCCGGAATTGAAATGGATATTTGGCATTACCAGCGCAAGCTTTTTGCGGATAAGTCTGGCATGTATTCCCAAAACATTTTAGATGAACACGCCCACAAACTTTTGCAAACAGCAAACAAAGTCAAGCAAGAAGCCCATCTACTTACTGGCTTCGTGCGCTTTCAGACAACACAACAAGGAATATCATTTGCTGCAGTGGAGCCAACGTATAATGTTGTTGAATTACTCGCGCCTCATTTTTGCAACCGCTTTCCCAATCAAGATTGGTTGATCGTGGATGCGCGCCGTGGTTGTGCAATCCATTATGAACACGGAGAATTGCGGAGCGTTCATCTTACTCCAAGCGATTTGCCGTTGATGCAAGGAAGTCTTAAAAACGAGCTGATCGATGAAGATGAGCTGCGTTTTCGTGACCTTTGGAAGACATACCACGTTGCCATCAACATCAAGGAACGCCGCAACATTCGACTCATGACTCGCCTGCTGCCTCGTAAATACTGGAAATACCTACCAGAAAAAGCATCCTCTTTTGTATAGCAGACCGCTTAATCGGCTAATTTTAGCGTTAATACAGATATACTATGGATGATTTTACGCATAATTACTGCATGAATGGTCGATTAGTACGCAATAAACTAAATATTCTAAATAACACTCGCCTAGGCCGTTTTACGGTAGTTACCGGAGCCCGCCAAGTGGGAAAGAGTACCCTTGTGCAAATGACTTTTCCAGACACGCCCATTCTTCGCTTTGACTCCATGGCCGAACGAGCTGCGTACCAAGAGTTGACCCCTGCTGATTGGATTTCACGCTATCGCACAGTCATTCTTGATGAGGTGCAAAAGGCTCCGCAAATATTTGACACTCTCAAAAGCTGTTTTGATCAAGATTCTGATTTACGCTACGTATTGCTCGGATCGAGCCAAGTGATGTTTATGCAAGGCGTGCGCGAGACGCTTGCTGGTCGCGTAGCTTTACTGAAGCTCTATTCATTTACGCTTCCTGAACTCATGGATCGTGGCGAAGTGGAACCCCAATCGCGCTTCATTGAACTCCTTGCTACCCCGCATCAAGCAACCTCAATTCTTGACGCGATGCTTGACCCAGTCATAGCACTTTCGGATCGCGAGGCTATTGCAAAACATTGGTTTGACTATTTGCTGCGATGGGGCGGGATGCCTGCATTACTCGATCCACAAATGAACAACCAAAACCGCATGGATTGGCTCAGGGATTATCAAGAACTCTATTTACAGCGCGACCTCGGTGACCTCGCCCGTCTTTCAGACTTAGAGCCATTTGCGCGCACACAAAAAATTGCGGCTTTGCGCACGGGTGAGTTGGTGCAGTTTGCAGCACTCGGTGCTCAAGCAGGCGTTGCTGCGAATACAGCCAAGCGCTACCTACAATATTTAGAACTCAGCTATCAGATTATTTTGCTGCAGCCTTGGTTCCGCAATACCGAAAAGCGTTTGAGCAAAATGCCCAAGCTTCATTTTTTAGACAATGGTGTGCGGCGCGGAATCCTACGGCGCACAGGCGAAGTGGATGGTCATGAGTTTGAAAGTACTCTTGTTGCGGAAACGATTAAGCAGGCAAATTTCGTAAACCCTGGCGCAGAATTTTCGCACTTGCGCACTTCGGATGGGCGCGAAGTTGATCTGCTCATGGAGCTTGAGAATGGCTACTACGCTTTTGAATTCAAGCTATCCGAACATACGGTCGATGGCGACGCGCGACACCTGCGCGACCTTTCTTCCATTTTGGATAAACCTCTCTTAGCGGGCTTTGTATTGAGTCGCGACCCTAAGGCGCGCCGCTTAAGTAATGGACTCGTGGGCGAACCTATTTACGCAATTCCTTCCTGGCGCTTTTTTGGTTGAAACAATGAAAAAAACTCCTCTGCAAATTCTGCGCGATGTCTTTGGCTATGCAAGCTTTCGCAGCATTCAACAAGAGATTATGGAGCACGTGGTTGAAGGCGGAAGCGCATTTGTGCTAATGCCCACGGGCGCAGGAAAATCCTTGTGCTTTCAGGTGCCCGCATTGATTCGGCCTGGGGTGGCCATTGTGGTTTCTCCGCTGCAAGCGTTGATGGACAATCAAGTGCAAGCCTTGCGGCAGAACGGTGTGCGGGCTGGCGCGTTTCATTCTGGATTGAGCAGCGCCGAAGCTATGCGAGTTCGCAGTGCGCTTGAACAAGGGGAACTCGACCTTCTTTATATTTCACCCGAACGCTTTGTAAACGATTGGTTTCCTGAGATGCTCTCCAAATTACAGGTGAGCTTATTCGCGATTGACGAAGCACATTGCGTAAGTCAATGGGGGCATGATTTTAGGCCTGAATTTTTACAGCTTGCTCGCATCTTTGCATTACATCCAAGTGTCCCTCGCATTGCTCTGACCGCCACCGCGGATGCACCCACACAAGCTGATATCATGGCGCGCTTAGGCCTGCAAGATGCTCGCGTATTCAAAACGGGATTTGATCGTCCAAACATTCGTTATCGCATCGTCAACAAAAAAGATCCTCACGATCAGCTGCTTCGCTTTTTGCGCGAGGAACACCAAGGCGAGACAGGCATTGTATACCGCACCACCCGCAAGAGCGTCGAAGAAACCGAAAAATTCTTGCGTAAAAATGGAGTGAATGCGTTTGCATACCATGCAGGCCTTGGCGACCGCGTACGCTCTAAAAATCTGGATACTTTTTTACAAGAGGATGGTGTGGTGATGGTGGCCACTATCGCTTTTGGAATGGGCATCGACAAGCCCGATGTGCGCTTTGTTGCTCACTTAGATTTGCCCAAGAATGTGGAGTCGTACTATCAAGAAACAGGCCGCGCAGGCCGCGACGGCTTACCCAGCAATGCTTGGATGTGCTATGGTATGAAGGATTTGATGTTGCATTTGCAACTGATTGCAAGCTCCGATGCAGACGAATCCTACAAACAGGTGCTTCGACGCAAACTCGACGCGCTACTCGCCATTTGCGAAACGACAGGTTGCAGACGCCAGGCGCTGCTGGCCTATTTTGGTCAAGAGCTTGCGGAGCCCTGCGGCAACTGCGATACATGCCTTGAACCTGTGGAAGGCTGGGACGCGACCATACCTGTGCAAAAGGCTTTGTCGGCCATGGTGCGCACCGGCGGCTGGTTTGGCAACAAGCACATCATTGATATTTTACAAGGCGAAGCCACCGACAAGGTGAAAGAACGTGGGCACCATGAGTTGCCAACTTTTGGGATCGGCAAAGATCTGGATGTTCGCACTTGGGGCTCCATTCTGCGACAAAGCGTTGCACAGGGTTACGCCTCGCCACCCGAGGAACGCGCATGGTCTTTGCTGCCCACGCCCACGGGCATGGAGGTTCTGCGTGGCAAGCGCATGGTGACTCTGCGTGCTGAACCAGAAAGAGCAAAGACAGACCGCAAGAAAAAACGTGCAAAGAGTATACTCTCCCAAGACATGAATGATTTGGATGCAGAACTTTTCAGCACGTTGCGCCAACTGCGTTCACGCCTCGCCAAAGAGCACCAGGTGCCTGCCTACGTAATTTTCCCCGATGCGACCTTGCTCGACATGGTGAGCAAAAAGCCCACGACCGAAGCCGGTCTATTGGAAGTCAGCGGCGTGGGACCACGCAAGGCCGAACGCTACGGCCAAGAATTCTTGCAGATGATTCAGTCGCAGTAAGCCTCTATTCCATTTCTTCGAGGCGCTTACCCTTCGTTTCCTTCACGAACATCGCCACAAAGAAGAACGACAATACGGCAAACAACGTGTACAAACCATATGCCGCAAACAATCCGAAGGCAGTCAAGATGATGGGGAACGTCATAGTAATCGCAAAGTTTGCCACCCATTGCGCCGATGCTGCGGTGGATATGGCGGCTCCGCGAATCCGATTATTGAACATCTCACCAAGCAACACCCAGACAACAGGCCCCCACGATACGCCAAAGCAGAAGATGTATAGATGAGCAGCAACCAACGCCAAGACAGCCTGCGTTGAGCTCATCGCAATCACACCATCAGCACCCTTGGAGAGCGTAAATAGAACAGTCAACATGCCTAGCGTTATGGCCATGCCAGCAGAACCAGCCAACAACAAGGGTTTGCGGCCAATACGGTCTACCAAGGAAATCGCAACCAGCGTCGATACAATATTCACTGTACCAGACAGCACATTGATGAGCAAAGCCTTCGACTCGCCAAAACCCGCGGTCTGCCAAAGCACAGATCCATAATAGAAGACCACATTGATTCCCACAAACTGCTGAAATACACTCAAACTAATTCCCACCCAAACCACGGGAAGAATCCGTCCACCCACAAAAATATCGCGGTAACGCGGCTTACGTTCTTGCATTACGCTCTCACGAATTTGGGTGATGGTTGAGTCCAACACATCAGGAGCCAGTAGGCGCGCAAGGATTTTCCGAGCCTCTGGTTCACGCTTGGCAACCATCAGATAACGCGGCGATTCGGGGATCAACAAAATGAATCCGAGAAACAGGAGAGAAGGCACAGCTTCGCTCCAGAACATCCACTTCCAAGCCGCCAAGCCAAGCAGAAAGGGCATAGACGAGCCCCCTGCCGCGCCAGCAATCACATAATTCACCAAAAAAGCAGACAAGATGCCGATCACAATCGCAAGCTGCTGTAGGGATGCCAGTCGGCCACGTATTTTTTCTGGTGCAATTTCAGAAATATACGTAGGCGCAATCACGCTCGCCGCTCCTACAGCCAAGCCCCCAATCAGGCGATACACAATAAATTCCCACACCCCAGCTGCAAGCCCCGAGCCCAGCGCACTCACCAAAAAAAGCACCGCAGTCAACAGCATCACAGGCTTACGGCCCAAGCGATCCGCAAGATTCCCCGCAAAGAACGCCCCCACCGCACACCCCAGCAGCATTGACGCCACCGAAAATCCCGAAGCCGTCGCAGATGAATGAAACGCCCCTTGCAAAGCCGCAACAGCACCATTGATCACCGCGCTGTCATAGCCAAACAGAAATCCGCCAATGGCCGCCACGGAACTCAAGAATACCGTATACAACATGGACTGATGATTCTTCATAATGTCATCATACCAAAGAACCAGCTATGCAACCATCACAGCTTTGAAGTAGGGTTCGCACGTTCAGAGAGAAAAGCGGAACAGATTGTCCCACAAATCTGGAATATCCCAAAATGGTCAGCCGAAATAACATCTTTTCTACTCTTTTTAGCCATTTAATATAGGCATGATTCTTGCGATTACTAATATTGAACAAGATCAACACACCCAATAGGAGTTCACATGAAACTTTCAAACCTGATCCTCGCTACTCTCATCGCTGGTTCCGTTGCTTTCGCAGCAGAGACCGCAGCACCTTCCGATTCTTCTGCTAAGCCAGCTAAGGCTGCTTCGCACAAGAAGAGCGGCAAGAAGATTGAGAAAGCTGCTGCTGACACAACAAAAGCTGCTGCTGACACAACCAAGGCTGTGAAGAAGTCCAAGAAAGCTAAGAAGTCCGCTGCTAAGGCTGACTCGACCGCTGCTAAGTAATTAGCTTTGATCGAATTTTGGAGACTCGCTTCGGTGAGTCTCCTTTTTTTGTTCTTTGAGATTTGTCACAGCGCATTACTCGTAGCGCCGGTCCACATAAAACCTACTCGGGGTCGTGAATTGTCCAAGCAAGAAAGCTGGTTACAAACGGTAGCCATATGATGCAGTTCAAAACAGCCACGGCACCGAAGCGTTCCACTAAAATTCCCACCAGCCCAACTCCTAAGCCGCCTAGACCGATTCCAAATCCGAGCATTAGTCCCGAAGCAAAAGCAGCTCCACGCCCCACAGTTGCTTGAGCAAGAACAACAGTAATCGAAAATGAAGCTAAAAGGCATGCGCCGGCAAGCCCTAGCAAAACAATACCAGTGACGCTACCGATGGTCGCAAAAGCCGCAGCAAATAAAGGACTTGCGAATAACAGCGACAAAGCAAGCACACGACGTCGCCCATCTTGTTTACGGAAATGATCGGAGAGTGCTCCACCAATTAAGCCTCCCATAGCACCAGCAAAGAGCATTACAAACAACAAGTGACTACTCGAACCAAGCGAATAACCACTCACTTGCAAATACAAGGGCAAGAATGCAATCAAGCTAAAGTATGTCCAAGAGCGTAATGCAGCAACACCCATAATGCGCAGTAGTGGAACCGCGACACTACGCAAATGCGTAAGACTCGGTATTGCGCTATGCGACGAGTCAGAAGCGGCTCGCATCTTTGCAACCCGCTTCGAAATCCAGGCGATTAAAAGCACAGCAAAAATTCCAGGCACAGCGAAAACAGGACTTACCGACAAACCATAGGCTTGTACAACAGGAACGAGTAATAGAGGAGCCAACGCCCAACCCACGTTTCCCGAGGCAATAAACAGCGCTTGCCAAAAACCCTTGCGCGCTCCGCTTGCTTGTGCCACCATAGCAGAAGCTTGGGGATGAAAAGCTGCGGTGCCTAGTCCCGCAAGACCTACGATACACAATAAGAGCCCATATTGATGCACCAACCCCACTAACCCAAGCAGGACAGCCATCCACGCGGTTCCGACATTTACCAACCACCGTAAGTTCTTTCGATCCACCAGATATCCAAATACCGGCTGCAAGAGCGACGAGGTGATTGTGAATACCGATATCAAGAATGCAACCTTACTCACGGAGAACCCAGCAAGTACTAGGAACGGCAAGAGTACTTGCAAGTAATTCATGTACCAATCATTCACAATATGAGCCACGGAAAGAGAGAGAATCAAGCCCACATTAGGCCGAGGATTTACAACCGGACTAGATAAGGATGAATTTTGCATAGACTTTTCCTTTTTCATAAACGATACGCACTTTTTCCTTGCTAGTCATGGATTGAATTCTCTTGAATTAGCACAATATTATCTTATGCTTTATTTTGAGTTATTTTTTAATAATGATAAACCCCGCCTCCCTCGTAAACGAAAAAACCTTACGTAAATACACCGACTTACCCACCGAAGGACTTCCACTGGAAATTGTGCGCAAACACGGAATTGTGTCTGGCCCTATGTTTGACAGGCATTGGCACGACCATTTGCAGTGCATGTATTTCCAGAAAGGCCACACGACGATGCATTGCCATACGGGAGAAATCAAGATTCGCCCGGGAGATATTCTGGTACTCAATTGTGGCGAATTGCATTTTTCTGATTTTCTCGGCGAGCCACTGGATTTTATTTTGTTCAAGCTGGACTTGTCATTCTTGGCTAGCGCAATGATGGATGCCTGCCAAACGAATTACATCCAACCGCTCGCAGATAATTTGATCTTATTCCAAAATAAAATTCGTAATCCCGATGTAGCAACATGCCTAGAAGAGATCGCCAAAGAATATGAGCAACGCTCGTTCGGCTTTGAACTAGCCTTAAAGGGACTCGCCTGCCAGCTACTGACCGTGCTGTTACGCAAGCACGTAGAACAAGTTCTCTCGCCCACAAAATCAGAGCAAATAGCATCACGCTGGAAACATCTTGACAAAGTCTTGCGCTATATGGACAAGCATTTTGCTGACGAGATTCATTTGGATGAGTTGGCAAAAATGGCTGGTATGGGTACGAATTATTTCTGCCGAGTCTTTTTGCAATTGACGGGCTGCACCTCAGGTGAATACTTGGGGCGACAGCGAATTCACAAGGCACAAGAACTATTGGGCAATGAAGAGGACTCCATCAGTGAAGTCGCTTTTGCCTGTGGATTTTGCGATAGCAATTATTTCAGCAGGACATTCCGTAAAGTCACCGGCATGACGCCTACGGAATACAGAGCGGAAATTCACACGTAATTTCAGGGACAGTGTTCAAAAGTCCACCAAATCGAAAAGAAGTGTAGAATGGAGCCTGCGATCACAAAGAGATGCCATATCGGGTGAGTCCAGGGAATGCGCTTCAATGCGTAAACGATTGCACCAAAAGTGTAAGCGCAGCCACCCGCAACCAAAAAGGTAAAGCTGGTAGGCGAAAGCGCGGTCTTGATTGGGCCAGCAACAAAAATCACGATCCAACCCATGAGCACAAAGAGCGTTGTGGAAAGGATTTTATTGTTATTAAGACGCAAGGACTCCATAACAACACCAAGCACCGCACAACCCCAAATGATTCCAAACATAGTCCAACCTAGCGCCCCACGCAAAACAGAAAGCGTATACACGGTATAGGTTCCTGCAATGAGCAAATAAATGGAGGCATGATCTAGTATTTTGAAAACCGTTTTTGCCTTATGGTTGGTTAGTGCGTGGTACAGAGTGGACATGAGATACAGCAGAATCAGAGTTGATCCATAAACACTAACAGCCACGACCCCCTGAGCATCGCTATGTCTTACCGCCCGCACAATTAAGATCACAAGCGCAGCAATGGCAAGACCAGCACCGATTCCATGCGTAATCGAAGATGCAATTTCTTCTGCAAGCGAATAGGTGCGCTTAGCTTTGGACATTCTAGCGATCTGTGTCATATCGTCTCCACGCTCAATTCAAAACGCAACGAACACTGAGGCCATAGGCTTGACTCACTTGACCTGTCGCTAGTGTTCCTGGATAAACCAGTAGCGCAATGTCTTTTGCTGTTCCGCCCAAGCCTGCGGAGCTCGTCCACCAATAACTATTTACAAAATACGAATTGAAAGTGACTCCGTCGTAATATCCGCCTGCAGTTACTGCAAATGAATTTGCCTGTAAGCCTGTTTTTGTTGAACCAACTGCAGAGGAAAGTTTTTTCCATTCGGAAGAATCAGGCAAATGCCAACCACTAGGACAAACCGTATTTGCGGTAGACCAATCATATAGCCGGCCATACGTAGTAGAACAAGTCGAAGTAGAAGAACCATCCGCACACCAAGACGCGCCTGTTGAAGGCAGATAATCAAGGTTACGAGCAATCCATGTTTGAGTTCCAATATTCACCGTACGATATGCATGCTGATCACGGGCATCGACAAATCCGGGAAGCACACAAATCTTTTTTGTTACAGAACTAACATTGCCTTTGGTATCCGTAATCTGCACGGTAATACTATAGGCGAGTGTCGTTGAAGAAGGAAGCGTAAGCACAAGATTTCCAGTAATGGCTCCAGCGATGAGAACACCACCATTCACACTCCACGCCACGTTAGCAATCGACCCTCCATAGGTTCCAGGAGTAAAATTGGCTTGCAACGTGACACGTTGTCCATACACGGCGGTATCAGGAGCGGAAATAGACAAAGAGGCCCAATCTCGATTTACATAAACCGTTTTTTGACTAACCGCGCTCCAAAGTCCCAAAGCATCTTTTCCCTTAACAGAAACAACCCAATTACCCGCAAAAGGGGAACTGAAAAAGGCCGAATCCCTCAGAGAAGTCACGGTTTTAAAAGTCCCTGTACCATAGAGATCCCACCACAAACTATCGACGCGATTTCCATCTGCATCTGTAAAAGCAGTATCAGGCACGAAAAGCTTGATCGTATCCGTAAGCCCAACCGACGCAAGAAATGGCACAGAACCGATCATGGAAATTTTGGGAGCTCGATCAGGCAAAAATCGAATGGGAACCAGCACAGTATCTTTGACCCCTAGCCGATCCTGACACCAAACCCGAACGGTTATGATTCCCCCAGAAATAATAGGTGGAGCCCGAACGATTTGTGGTATTGCAGTTGGAGCATGAGTCTCAAAAATTCCGTCACCATTGAGATCCCAATTCAAGGTGTCGATTTGATTCCCATCTGTATCCACAATTGAAGCAAGAATCGAAGTCGTATCGGAAGCAAAAATGGTATCTCGGCCGATTCGTTGAATTTTGATTTGGGGCGGTCTATTGATACGAATATTTATGCTGTCCGGTTGTGAAAAAACTCCATCACGACTTTCCGCACGAACATACAATGTATATACACCACCTAACATCCATTTCTTTTGCACAGAATCTGCACGAGTTGAATCAGTCCAAGTTACACCATGATCAAAGCTCCACTCGTATGCAACCACGCTCCCTACAGAAATAACACTCTTCGCTTTAATCGTAATTGTTAAGTCGATTGGATATATGGAATCAGACAACGAAAGCAGGTTTACCGAAGGTGGATTCCAATTGGTTCCCGCACTATCGAGAGGATTATCCCACTTCGCTTGGGGAACGTCGGAACATGAAGCAAGCAAAGACAGCAACAAGAATAAGCTCAGTCGCGCAAGCTGGTTTATATGATGTTGGGTAAAGATTGTTTGCATCATCCATACTCTCAAAATGCGAAGGTTACGCCAAAGCCCAACGCACCAAGCAGCGCAACGATAGAGCCCACATTCCTCTTTCTTTTTGCCTGCGCTTCTTTATCAATTTCACTTTGGTAGGCAGCCTTGTACGAAGCAAAATTTGTAACAACACTCGCATAAGCGTCAAGAGATTCTTGTGCTTTACTGCGATGATCAACGACAGACAGCGCCTGCATAAGAGCATAGCCCGCACCCACAACAAACACGGTACCCGCAACGATTCGAGGTGCAAGCATAATTCGGAAATGATGTTCATTCGCGACACTATCTTTCCATTGCTTGGAACGATGCAGCTCGTATGCTCGATCAATTACTTCGCCAGCAACAATCGTAACATCATCATCTACAGGCTCAAAGCCATTCGCAAATACTTGGATATCGTGAATGCCTGGAAGAAAATTGGTCGATAAAAATAAAGCGTGCCCAATCTCATTTCCATCGACTCGAATATGCGCTTTTTGGTCTAACGTGATATTTAGTGTGCCCAAACGCTTCTTGAGCTTCACCACCTTTTGAGTAATGGCACCAGAAACAAGTTCCAACGAATCTACCCACGGTTCAAAATCTTTGCGCTCAATGCGCAACAGATGCCGACCCGCAGACAACTTTCGAAGGTACGCCACAGTGTCTGCGAATTGTACTGAGTCCAAGAAAACCCTAGCGTCTGCGGGCTCAATTTGGATATCAAGAGTCGCTAATGGCAACGCCGAATCAACCGTTAAATGAACGGGCTTCACTTGGACTGCAATTTTGTGAACCAATTCTGGAACCACATTCAAAATGAATTGATCCAATGTTCCTTGCAACTCTTGTTCCTCAGAGATACGCGCGGAACTATCTGCGAACTTCACCAATTGCAATTGCAGAGTGTAAAAATCTTCGCCTAGAAAGTTCGAATGCTTCACCGATCCTTTGATGAGGTAGTCAATCCGTAAACCAGAATCAGGAAGGGTTGATACCTCTTGTAACGAGTCCTGTTGGCCTAATGAAGATCGCACAGCACCAAATACCCGATTTGCATCTTTTTGAGAGATCCCATTGGTGTCGAAACTAGACACAGCAACAGTTGGCAGCGCATGGGAAATGGAATCAGACTCCCCTGCGTACAAACTCATGGCTAAACAAGCGATGAGAAAACAAAAGCACCTTAATCGAACAGGCATGCAATCAAAATAGAAAGTCCTAGGAACTTTGAAGCCATAGATTCTGTTTCAGAACGCAAAACTTAATCCTAACCCAACAGCACCAAGCAACGCAAAGACGCCACCGAAATTTCGATTTGATTTATCCCCATTAAAATTTTCTTCGATTGCATATGCGAGCCCCCCGACCAGAGCCGTTCCCGCACAAATTCGTTCCGCCCAGTGGCGCTTTGAACGAGAACTCTGCGCAACGCTATCTTTCCAAGCTTGCATGGGGATCAACACATAGGAGCGCGTGACATAGCTCCCACGTTGTATATCGATTTTTTCTTGTATCGGCTCAAACCCTTCCGCGGAAACTTGGATGTAATGTACTCCCGCAGAAACGTGTTCAAGCCTTGCAGGAGTATGTCCAACATCATTTCCATCAAGCTTCACTAGGGCTCGTTCATGCGTTTCTACCATCAATTGTCCAAAAAGAGGCTTCAATTTAACCACCCGCTGCGTGGTATTTCCAGCCACTAACTGCAGCGTGTCATTAAAGGGTTCATAGCCTTGCGCTAGAACTCGCAAAGCCAGATTCCCAGGAGGCAGAAGATGCTTGTCCATTTGCGGCTGCGGCTCGTCCATATTTCCCAAGTACACCATAGCATCAGCGGGTTCCACTGTCAAATCAAGGGTTGCCTGCAATTGCAACGAGTCATTCCACACGGCAACGACTCCAGGTTCAATCAGCAACGAGCCTTCGTATGCAGCAAAGCCCTTCGCAGAAATATTCAGCTGGTGTTGCCCCATCTTAATGCCATCGAGCTTGAGAGGAGTTGATCCCAATAATTTTCCGTCGAGAGATACCATCGCTTGGGGTTGGCAAAAGACCTTGAGCCCTCCGAGCCCAGTCTGCAACGGAATCGTAACTTTCAATAAATCATCAGGAGCAAGAGTCACTGCGCTTGAGCCAACTTGATCATTCAATCGCACATTAATATTATGCACACCGACAACAACACCACGTATCGTCAGAGGAGTAACACCATGCTGAAGCTTTCCATCCACTAAAACACTTGCCCCTGGTGGACTGGTCTCTATCACCATGTCGCCCAAACGTGTTTGGGTTGGTAATCCAAGTACTTCACGACTGCGCACCACGGCCGCTTGGTTTCCCAGCTTACGCGCAACCTCTGGAATCACTTTGGATAGCATTCCGCTAATAGGGCCTTGGTAATCTTGGCTTACCGTAAAAAGAACTTCGCCCGTTTGCACATCGAGCATGCGCGTACTCACAGTAAATACATCGCCACCTAATAGCCCAATGATGCAGGCAACCATGCGATCAACACCCAGCAGTTGGCCGACCTGCACCTGACATTCGCTAGACGTGCAAGCCCCACTCTGTTGAAAGCTCTGCTCTTTTAAAATGGCTTCCATTTGGCTACGTTCCATCACACGAAAAACACCTGTATTAATCAGCTCTGCCCGCAAACGATCCGTTAAAATTCCAGCATCGCTTTTAGAAACTCCGTTTGCCTCAAACTCGCCCACAGCAATAACCGCCTTGGCAGGGCTGGACTCCACAGGATCTTTGGCATACAACAATCCAAATCCAATTACACAAAGAAAACACCACAATCGCATCATGCTCATAATTGCCTCAGCCAACAAATTATCAAAAATGAGCAGGGGTTCAATAATTGTGTGAGCAAAGTCACGTATGCACAGAAACTCGTTCGCGTTGGAAAATCACCCCCAACAGAATTGCACCCAACAGGGTAGAAGCAGCAACAACAAGAAATGCCACCGACAGTTGGCTATGTTGGGCTATTTGTCCACCCAAAAGCATTCCGACTCCAACACCCAAATCAAACGCGGTAAAAAATGTTGAATTCGCGGTGCCTCGTTGATGATGGTCGCCATGGTTTACGATGATCGTTTGCACTGCGGGGAAACTCATGCCGTATCCTAATCCCAAGAAAAACGCACATGTGAAATAGCAAAAAGAAAATGGCACCAAGCCAAGTACAAGAAGGCTTATCGCAGCAACGACACCACCGACAATTCCAACATGAACACACAAACCGCGATCGAGTAATTTACCCGTAAATAAGCGTGCAAGAATAATTCCTACCGCTAGTGCCACAAAAAAGAACCCCGTGTCTGCAATGTGTTGTTCCTTGCCATACATGGATGCGTAGGCCAAAATCATTCCGTAAGATACGGTGATAAACAGCAAAGCAACACCTGAAGGAATTCCCTTGATCAATAAAAATCGGTCGAGGGATATTGCGCGCGACACTTGCGGAGCCTTGCGCGGAGCCTTGATCAAAAAAGCAAGCAACAAACCCAAAACTCCACTTGCAATCGAAGCAATAAACACATTCACAAAAGGTCCATGTTCACTGAAAAGGATTCCGACCATTGGACCAAAAGCCATCGCAATATTCATCGACATACCATAATATCCAATCGCTTCACCTCTTCGCTCACTGGGAGCCAAATCGATGGCAAGCGTATTGCCCGAGGTTGTGATGGTACCCCACACAAAACCATGCAGAAGACGCAACACAAAAAAGCCAGCGATCACAGCAACCCCAAGGTACGCCACCGAAAAAGCAACAAATAGCGCATAGGAAATTAGGTACAAAGATTTTCGCGGAAAATGGTCGATCAAAAAACCAGAAAAAGGGCGCATCACGAGTGCGGCAATCACGTACACCGACATGACTAAACCCGCCATAGCTTTCGAAGCATGCAAGTGTGCGGTCAAATAAATCGGCAGTGTCGGAATCAATAAATAAAAAGCAAAGGCCATTAAGAAGTTGGCAGCAAAAGCGAAGATAAAATCTCGAGTCCAAAGCGGTGGCTTAATCATAAGCAGCAAAAGTAGCTATCGAGATTATGCAATCGACCCATTACCCTCTTCCGTTGCTGTTCTACT
>Ga0302287_10000390_pt1 | contig 23058 bp, 23 predicted proteins | sample III_Fen_E2_4_FD_200452 | JGI IMG/M metagenome (GOLD analysis project Ga0302287, IMG submission 200452) | Peat permafrost microbial communities from Stordalen Mire near Abisko, Sweden - III_Fen_E2_4 | ecosystem: Environmental > Terrestrial > Soil > Wetlands > Permafrost | place: Sweden: Abisko...
CCAGTTACCTAAGTCTTTCTTTTTTTATTGTTATTGCGCTGATTTGGTCGAAAAAAGAAAGACTTAGGTAACTGGAGCGTAGCGACCGAAGTGCGATAGCACCGCGACAGCTATGCAGAGAAGGCGTGTCGTTGGACGAACGGCTTTAGCCGCGAAAGCCTGAACGAAATGCTAAAGGACGGCGATTTCTAAACTACACTGGAGTAACCTATTAACAATACTATACACCCGCTTTTTGTCAACGTCCGATGATTTCTTGTAAAGATCACGAATGGCATCAGTCAACGAAAACAAAAACTCGTCTTCTGACTTGATTTCCTTGCCATATTTAGCATATTCGGCGCGTACATTCAGCGTGAGGAAGAAATTATCCCGTAGTTCTTGATCTTTCTCGAGTATATTATCAGCGTAATCGCACCAGAATGGATACGCCTCTTCAAGAGGAGTTTGATCTCCCATGTTATATATAAGCATATTAAGACGTTTCTTAGCACGGTCAAGATTAGCCAACGTCATCTCATCACGGGTCTTTTTTTCGGCCATCGTGATGAGTTCATAGACACCAGCGTTAAAATCTTTAGCAAGCGCAGGTTTGGTACGTAATTTCACTTCGGGTAACATCAGGTGAAACCGGTTGATCGGTGATGCATATACTGGTAAACAAGTTAAAATTGAATAAATATACAAGGTACTGTAAGCCATATACGTGATGAAAAATAATCTACCATTGGTCACTAACATAGTCGTCGAAAGTAAAGTCCCACATGTTAAAGACCCGGAAATCGCACGGTTACTCCCACGAAATCTAACGCCGGAGAAGATGACCTTTAAACTCGGCAATGTAAACTCGGCAATTGCCAACGGCTTACAAAAGACTATCTGTGATGAATTGCTTGTTGCCGCAATGTATGTACCGTTGGAAAATATCACATCAACGGATCCGCATATCATTGAGGAAATGTTAGCCAAACGATTTCGCATGATTCCGCTTGTTCAAAAAACGTCACGCAATGCCAAGTTTTCACTTGACGTAATTAATGACGGCGCGCTTATCCGCGATGTTAAGTCGTCGGAGATGAAACAGGTCGGCGCCAAACCCGGCGCAAAGTTACCATTCAATGAGACATTTACACTATGTACACTTGCACCAGGATGCAGTCTTCGAATCATCGACATACAGGTCAAGGAAAACTACGGCTATGTCAAGGGTAATGGTATGCATGCGGTTGCATATGGAACAGTAAGTCTCACTGACGATGTTAAGCCGTTTGACATGGACTTGTTTTACGCGAAAGAAAAACCCGTCGGCGTACCGGTAGATGCCGGTGTACCATCACGAATGGCTAACCCGCGCCGATTTATCGTAGGATTCCACACCAATGGGACGATGCACGCCAAGCAAATAGTCGTTGATGCATGCGCGGAAATTATCCGCCGAATTAAGACAGTCGATGGCATGCTCGATCAGATCACCATTGGGACCATCGGCAGTACACTAACGATACCCGGCGAAGCTGACACAATCGGCAATCTATATATGAAAACAATCTGTGACCTCTACCCGGGCGTCGACTTTGTCAAGTATACTGTGTCTAAGTTTGAGAGAAGTGTCGATATTGTTGTGCGATTCCCTGACTTTGATATTAAGACGCTATTTACGGAGACATCCGAATACCTTATTCGGGTTTACAATGCTATAGCCTCTGCGATTGCGTAACGGCTTTCGCGCCTAAAGGCGCTCGTCTCGTCAGAGACGACGCTAAAGCGCCGTCTTGACTTGACACGCCATTACTGCATACGCGTCGCGGCGCTTGCGCGCTTCGGTCGCTACGCTCCAGCTATCCAACGCGAGTTCTTTTTTTTCAACAACACGTGTAACAATAACAAAAAAGAACTCGCGTTGGATAGCTGGAGCGTAGCGACCAAAGTGCGATAGCACCGCGATACGTATGCAGTTATGGCGGTAGTGAGGTAGCGCAACGCTGCAGCGTCGTGGACCGAACCGCACGGCTTTAGCCGTGCGCGCCATAACGGAATCGTAGCTTACAGTGTGTTTTTACCGAACTGTTCAAACTTCCAGTCGGTACGTAAGCCCTCGGTTATTATTTTCTCAAGATTATCTAGTTCCTGCGTGAATAAGACAGCGCCACGAAATCGTCCGCGTGCCGCGAGTTCTTCCAGATCGATTACTTCTTGATTGAGCTTGTCCGCGGTCTCGCGATATTTACGCATTCGCTCGGCTGTTTTCTTAAGCTCGGACATTCCAAGGAGATATTTATACTTGGATTTCCCACTATGAAGCACCACTCGATCAAGATCGGCCGTCGGCGTAAACAGTGGAGCATTTAATATTCCGCTGGCGACACGGTCAAAGTTATGATCGGTTAGTATCTCAATCATCTCGGCTTCCGTCTTACCGGGAAGGTTAAGACTTTGTACTTGTTCAGTGTACCTGATGATGTTGGCCATCATTATCTTCTTAAGACGGAGTATTTCAAGCTGTCTGTCAATACGCAAGCCGAAGAACTCCTTACGTTTAGCAAACCATGTATGAATAACATCACCGTATGATGTATATTCAATGACAGTATTATCTGGACCCATCAAGTTAATATGCGATTTCATGTGATCACGAAGCAGCAGAAACTCTTCAACACCATCAGTAAAGCACGAGTCGCCGAGATCCATAATACGGTCAAGCGCACCCGGCGCAAGTTCCACGGTGATGTCAACAATAACATCGTCGGATTTACCGCTGTCCACAGATACAATCAGCTCAGGATGTTTAGCGGCCTTTTTACGAATATCTTCGAGGTATTTCAACGTCCATGTACGCAGCGGGAGCTCGGTTATACGAATGCATGTGGTAGGGCCCGCCGTCACAACATGATATCGGCCGACCGAATAAGGTTTGCCGCGAATATTACGAAACTCTCCCTTGTATTCGTACTTGCCGCTGCGACAGGCCACGGGCATGGTTAACATCGGAGTTAGATCGCCGGTAGCAATGAGTATACGAACATTGGCAATAACCGCGAATACATCGCGTGCCCATGTATTTAATGCCCATCCGTGCGCAGGCAAGTTCGAAAACTCGCAAATTGCCAGCGGCAACAGTGGTACAAAGTACTTAGGCTCGCCGCGTTTGCCTTCGTCGAACAGAAATTGCAACATGTAGTAATCGATCGGCGGGAATAACGCATCAGTAAGCCGTTTGTTCAACAACACATCGGTATATCTGGGCGCGGCTGCTTCCTTGCCGCCGCACATGCGGTTGCCAAGCTGCGATTCCGGACAGAGTATCGGCAGTTGATTACCGCCGACTGCGACAAATGCGCGCTTTTGGATCGAGTCCATAAGTGACGCACCGCCATGGTGATAGTTTTCGTGTTCGCTGATCGGCCCTGACACTTTTTCTACCCGCGTCAGGTTCACATGCGAACAATATTTGAGCAGTCCGTCCAAGATCTTTCGGCCGGCCTGATTTTGCCCGTCAATAGCATGATCGAGCTTTCTGTCAAGATTATCACGCTGATATTCATCAGTGTCATACTCAAGATGATTACTAACAGATATGCGACGGGTCTCAGCCTGCTTTATGATTAACTCGCGTGGTGGCTGTCGTGGCGCTTGTGATAGCACCCGTTTACGTAACTCCGGCTCATCACCACAGTATATTTTAACTAGTTCAGCGCTACGTTCATCTGCGTAATACGTATGTATATGTTCGTAAAACGTCGAGAACATATGCTTGGTTTGCGCGGCTGAATGAGTACCTAATCCCTTGTAGTAGTTGACACGGTACTTAGATGCGATGTCTGCGTTATTCCGTTCCCAAGCTTCGTATTCTGGTACTGTGTAGAATGCAAGAATTTTACCTGTGACTGGCGTTGCTCGCATAATCGGTGTGGCAAACCATTCAAGATAGCCCGCATCAATGAGTTTTGGCCACAACGTCATGAACATTGCAATAAGTAGACCAAGAATACAACCTTTACCATCCAAATCTTGATCTACACATGCAGTAACATGATGATAGTACAGCGCGGCCATCTCGCGTTTGTATGTTGGCGATGCCGGATCATAATCATAATGTATACTAAGGCCGGTCGCGGCGAGAAACTCTTTGATAAACTCATTACCTGCGAACATTTTGGACGCGCGTACATGCTTGCGACCGTCAATACGCGTTACTTCACACTCACGGTGAGCATTAGGAAAGACACCCCCGGTCGACATTACGCCATTGTTTGTCACGCCGATGGTGCTCGTAATCCCCGTGGTGACCTGTGTTTTTGCAGATTTACCCTCGACGAGGAGCAGGCGACATGCCGCTGGGTTCTTTCGGCATCCACTGGCCGGTTTATATCGGTCGGATTCGCCGGCCGGCGCTGCTTGTCGCGATTTTGGTACCGGCTTGTTAAGCAGATGCGCAAGTACGGCAGCTTCAATGTTGGATGTAATCTTGCCAACGAATGCTGATTCGAGCGTGTACCCGGCGAACAAACGCTTGTCCGTGCCGAGTATATCTTTACGTTGGCCGGTCCATGCCGGCTTTGGTACCTTCGTGTTGAGTAACACGAAGACATTACTGGCAACCATCGACGGAATAAACTTGATATTGTGCGAAGTTAGCGCTTTTAGTGTACGTGTACGCGCTTCTTCTGTTATCATGTCCATGATTTTGTCAATGTGTTTTCCAGCGTTTACGACGATACCATTCACGTTGGAAAGATGTCGTTGCTCATAAGATTGTCCAGTAATTACCACGCAGACCTCCCATGGGTATTTGTATTGAGGCAGCTTGAGTATCGTCGGTGTAATTGTTGCCGTGTGTGTGGGACACCCAGGAAACATCAACGCGGCAATGTCAGCGATGCTCTTACACGGCACTGGCATATCATTGAACTTGACCACGCATGGTTTGGATCCGCGGGTTGTCGCCACGGTGTATCCGATGTATGCGGCGGCGAACCACGCACGTGTACGTATAATGTCAACAAGATCGGCATTAGCAACTGGATCGAATCCGGATTTATACCCGAATGTTCCCTTGTAGTCTGGCATAAAGCTAAGCAGTGTATGTGGAATTGCCTTGTCACCGAGACGCTTACGCGTTGCCGCATTAGCTGGTCCGCCGATTGGAACGACCGTAGGCGGATCTTCGCGCGACTTATGGTCGTGCCAATGCTGAACAAAGTATGTCTTGGCGGCTCCACGTTCGTCTATATCGACGGTTTCGACTGCGGATGTACTTGAAAATAGTTGCATGATCTTCGCGCCCATACCATTAGTACCTCCGACAATACTATCATCGGCTTGTACACGGTTACTACCCTGAAACACACGCCCGAAGACAACAGTCGGTATATAGAGTTCACGGCCTTCTCGTGCCAATGACTCAGGATGGATAGCAACCGGGACACCGGGGCCATCATTATACACGCGTACATGCCCAGTGCTATCAATAGATATGGTAATTACGGTCACCGGGTGTTTACTGCCGAGCATACGAATAAAGTGGTCACATGCATTAACAATAATCTCGTCGATGATCTTCCACCAGGCCGGCGAATAACGCACGGTCGTGTATTCGGCACGGTGTATGCCTGTGGCTGAGTCATACCGTATTACAAACTCGGACGTGTCAGCTTGTTGCTTACTACCACATGCCCAGTCCTTTTCCAGGATGCTGTCTTCGGCGGTTGTCCACGGGAACTGTGTAGCTAGGTCGGTAGTCATTAGCTATTGGTAATTACGCTATACGCGCATTCAAATATGATATTGCACGACGCTGCGCGTCGTGCGAGCACAAATATGATTTTACGTGGTCTAATATGTATACACATGGAGCCGGTGCCCACACATACACCCACACACACTAATACCCTCAACGACGCCTGTTTACGCGGGGACGTCGCTGCAGTAACGGCGCTGTTCGCCAAGTCATCCGATTATAAGCTGGCTAACGAATATGCATGTGAGCACGGCGGCGCCGTCGCAGTGGAACTCGCACGATTGGTCTTAAATTACCTAAAATCGTTGGGTAATGCGGCGCGCGGATATAGTCGGCGGTATTGGGTCGATTTTAACTCGCATGGTCTAATCGGACTTTGCCGCCGAGGTAATCTCGCTGAAATTAAGCATTCGTTATCGCGCCGGATCGATAACGATCGGCTCATTATGTATTCCGATTGTCTGTACGTGGCAGCGTATCGAGGGCATGTCGACGTCGTTGAGTTGCTCGTCGCGGACACGAGATGTACCCGGGAGCATATTGACCATGGAATCTCCGGCGCCCTCGCGGGTTCATTCGCCGGAGTGCATCACGATCATATAGCTGTCATAGCGGCACTGCGAGCCAGCGCAACCTAAAACTCATTATTTTTTGTAATTGAATTGCTGGCCATTAATATGTAAATGAAACGGGCATACAATGACGCACCTGAGGAGGTTGTTGCGTTAGATGAACCCAACGGTGATGTGTCCATGCTGACCGCCGATGTCATAATGATGATATTCACACTTGTTATTGATCGAGCGTCTCTCTGTACTGTCTGTAAACAATGGTGTAATTTAGCGTTGGTAACTTCGCGGTTAATTTCTCCTGTGATGACATTATGGGATGGCACGCAATGGAACAACGAGCCAGTGTATTCAAATCTTGACATATGGCAATGTCCCGACGAGATATCCCCATATCAGGATTTACATTTGGCTCAGCGACTCATCTCGGCGCCGTGCATATATCGTGCATGTGCCGCGGGCGTGCATGAAGTAATTGTCGCAGTGACCAACACGGCGACTCAATGTCAACATGACACCTGCTTGCTAATATTTGGCGACGATGCACATAGAGATTCACGCCTGTTCCAACACGATGTAAATGTCATACTCGCATGCACGCACGGTAGTGTGCAAACGGTACGTATGTTAATAAAAAAACTGCCAACGGGACATTCATTCAGGAACCACGTTGATGTGTTATTGGCCGGACTCAAACGCGCGGCCGCATCAGGTCGATTGCCGATCGTTCGATTATTACTTAAGCTGATTCCGCGTGATTGTGGTTGCGATATTTTGGAAGCAGCAGCGCATGCATACGCTCATATTAATACTATTGGATACATTATAAAGCACGTTAACCGCGAATACATTACCGCGAGAAATTTGCTGCCGATTGCGCGGGCAATGGCGCGGTGCGACACCACCGACAACATCTATTTATTCCTATCAAAAATAAAGGGCGCTTCCCACGAATCCGCATGTATGCTTCTCGAAGGCGCTTTTTGGATCGCATGTGGGATACATCAAAAGCATGTCAATGAATGTCCACATGTGTTCCTGTTTGGTATGATCACCGGTGCTGTGCACATGGACAATGTTGATTTATTTGCACGTCTACTTCCGGATTTACAATCCATGGCCAGCCGCTTTCTCATACACGCCGGCGAATGTAATAGCGTCGGCGTTGCCAAATACATAATCGAAAACAATAAAATACCAATCGCGGCAATCAATGAAGCGCTCGCCGCGGCATGCAATGGCGTTGTAACTAATGCAACGGCGGACTATTTATCCTCCGCCGGCGCAACCTCATGTTACACGTGCGGATTAGAACTACACACACATACTCATGATGAAGAAACCTCGGGTGTATTCATGTTCTTGTAAAAAAACGTATTATTTTTTATGATGTAGCTACATGCATACACCAACAGATCCAATTATAATATGGCAATACATATATAGTAACCGATCAATGGAACAAGTTGGAGAAGCCAAAGACAAAATCCTTGACGTTGCAAGTAACCACCCTGTTGTATTACTCATCGTCATTGGTGTGCTATTTATCATCATCGTTGCGATGTATTTCGGCCTGTTATCAGGAACCAAGGAACATACAAAGAATAAAACGAAGTCGGTACCCGCTGACGGCGACACTGATATAGATAAGCTGATCGAGGAAATACATAGCAAGCAAGGAACAGCTTAATATATAGATATCTGCGCCATTGTATCAACCCGCTTGGTAAACAAACTAAGAACACCAAGATCATTAATATTAAGATCATCATTGTTTTCCTCGACCTCACGTCGCAAGTATCCGCGCAGAGATTCCACACCAACAGATGTAATTTTTTCCCGCATAAGAATATGATTAAACACATCATAGTTACGACACGTAATACAGCATGTAAGGATTGTTAACACGTTGTATAACCGTGACAATGATGCCAAGTACGTAGCGAGGTTGGTATCATTACATATAACGGCACTTGACATGGCTGCAGTTATGTTTAGTGGTAACTTACGCGCGTACAAATCACGTACATGTATGTTGCCGCGGTACCATATCTTGGGAATTAATGCGGCGCGTGCATACACTGCCAAATGATAATTCGCAGCAATAGTCGTATGCATTTGTGTTGTTGGACGCGCCCCACCCGCAATTGCGCGGTAAACTGGACATTCCATTGCGATGGTAGTCGCGAGTTTACCAAGTGCATTACTCGTGCATGCGAATTTGTGACGTAACCATGTATCCGCACGACAGAGTAATTCGAATACCAGCTCCATTACATAGTGATGCGGCAATTTTCAATTGTGCTCGCGGCGCTGCGCAGCTTTGCCGCACGAGCATACAAGCACAAAAAATCACTTATGCTCGCTAACACAGTTACTACAATTATCGCATATTGTTGCCCCGAGTTCACCCATATACACGATTACATTCTTACGGTCATAATTGCATGCGTTACATAGTCCAACATTGCGTAATTGTTCAATATCATGATGCTGTAACGCCCATGGCATAATCAACTTAACCGCTGCGATATGTCCGCCGGCGCATGCCATACTAAAACATTCCTGCGGATAATCTTCAGTTATATGCGCCGGGTCATTAGTGATAGCCTCTAGCAAATACTTAATAAGATCATCGTGTCCATAGTAACAGGCATATTCTAACCATTTGTTATGCGTAAATATTATCTTGGCAAGATCAACACTGCCTCCTTTACACACTGCTACACATTCGTCATGATAGTATACATCAAATAACGATTGGTCAACCAATGCCGCTAATTCTGCATCACCGCGTTGTAGCGCACCAATGTATATTGCACACGCAATTCGTTTATCATTGACGATGCCGCGGATACGTTCAGCTGCATCGGCGCCACCTAGACGCACCGCACGCGATATTGCTTGATCTCGTTTTGCACGATTGACATAACCGCAGTCATACAACGCTAATAATTGATAGAATACTTCCCGATGATATTTCGCGGCGGTGCGGAACGTCCGCTCTAATCTACTGGGATTAAATCCGTGTGTAAACCATCCAATTACATCCATGTTCCCTCCGGCCGCTGCAAGGCACTCCGCGGAAACGTTGTGACAGTGGCTAAGCCGGCGTATAAGTATCGACGATGAAAATGCATAGAGTACCAATGGTAATCCGGGAAGTTTACTTACAGATGATTTGTGCTGGCATACAGTTGCCACACAGCCACATGCATCCCACCATGTCATTATGGTCACGCCTATACACCTGCTTGCAAGCGCACGAAATATCTCCGCGGTGATCAATGTGTTCCACTGTTTGCATACCGAGTGCATGGCTACGGTTGTTAGTCCGTCGGCGCGCCGGTATATCTCAATGACTGCGTCCGATATCATTACATGGTTGCCAAGCACAAATTCAAAAAAAAATGTCATGATTGTTAGTTTGTTAGTTAGTTAGTTAGTTAATAACATCGGCTGCTTAGTGCCCGGCCATGATTTTGCTGAGGGAGTTATCGGGAAGAGGAACATTATCAGTGTTGGCTCCACGGTTTCCAATAGCGGCTTCTCCAGGGGTATTAGCAACATTGGTCATCCAAGCCCAAGCATCATTACCGACAGGAATACGACCAGCACAGTTAAATCCAGTATCGTGTAAAATTTCGTATGGGATAGTTCCCGGTTTTGGAGCAACGATATTTTGCTCGGAGGCAATAATACCAACTCCCTGGTTTTGGACATCATTAGTAGCTCCAGTGTCGTCACGTTGAACGGCTCTTAGGGTTTGTCCCGGGTTGAAAGATTCCTTGTGCATGTAATGGTAAACAATAACTAATGACATAACAACAAGTGCACCAAAAACAAGTTGGTGGTTATTTTGGACGAATGCCTTAATACCCTCGTTGAGATCATCAAGAAATCCCCCAGTGGCGACAGTGAATCCTTGGTTAAGGTCGTAGGCTGCTTGGTAGTTTGACATATGAGCGCGGTCACGTATATATTCGAACCTAAAAAAATATAATAATAATTGAATACGTGAAGCCGATATCATTATATACTTGCAATGACAGACATGTGGGAATATGAACCTGGTGTTGTGTACGAAAATTTAGTCCGTATGATGGAATATCGCGGCGCCGTTTTAGCTGCGCCGGCATTAGATCGTGGTCAGGTCCAGCTCCGAATGAACCAACATGGATACGCTACGCTGGTCGCGGACAGGCGAGCCTTGCCTTCCGACCCGCGCGGTGACGCGCATATACATGTAATTTTGGTCGCACCGGGACATGATTATGCGAGCAAATCGCCAAAGTTTAAGACACTACTTACTGGAATACCAGCGGCGACGCAACCGCTTGAAATAATAGTAATAACCGCCAGTGGCATCACACCACATATCAAAAAGGTCATTGATGAACACAATGGCAAACCAGCGAATCTTAACCTTGGTACAATATACGAATACGATTACAGCTATTTTGTTATCGAAATGCCCCGTCATAATAGCTGCGAGTTGCATGAAATTATGCCGACGGCTGATGTGATTGAATTCTGTAACAAGTTCTACTTGGCAAAAGAAGACTTCGCCAAGATTAACGCCGGCGAGGCACATGCGATCTGGCTCGGTCTGCGCCCAGGCATGGTGGTTAAGGTATCACGCAGCAGCAAATCCGCGGGCACTTCGACCACTTATAGATTATGCACCCGCTAGTTGTAGGTTCGCAATGCGAACCTACAACTAGGCTCGTCCTAGCGCTGGGCGGCGGAGCCGCCCAGCCCGTCGGTACTCGCTCCAAATAATGCTCGTGTAAGTTCTTTTTTTGCATAATAACATCAACATAATTGTAATAAAAAAAGAACCCACATGGAGACTGCTTAAGGCGATTAGTCGTTGGGGATGGGCGGCTCATACGCCGACAGGCACTAATCGTGCCTAGCGCCAGACGAGCCAAGGCATATACGTAGCCGCAGGCTACGTATATGCCTCAAGGAACCGTTCATACATACCAAATTGGCGGTTTATATTAACAGGGTCATTAATCTGGCGCAAGAATGTGCATAATTTGCTAATCTGTGGCAGCCATGGCTTTACGTAGTTGGCTTCCATTTCAACATAATTGTAGTCGATGCGAAATAGTTTCCATGGGACCATGCCTATGTTAATTGCGACACCGGTGCTGCAGAAATCCATGTACGCGTCGAGTTCAGCATGCATATATGAGACTTGATCCTGCACGTCAATGGGATTAGACCCGCCGGTAAATAATATCTTGCCATGATATGCACGGATTTTGCCTGTATCAAGTGCCTCCATAAGCTGGGTAAATAACGCAGGTGGCGTGCTACCAAGATCATTTACCATAAAACCATTGGATTCATCTCCAAGCTCACCAAAATAATTAAGCGCAGCAAGTACCGCCGGGTGCGCCTGATGTTCCGCAGTGACATAAAATCCAATAATGCCAAATGCTATCGGGAGATTACCTGACGATTTATCAACGAGAGTGCGGTCGTAGGCCGCATTATACCCGAGGTCTTCCCAGGCACATCGACGAAATACCGCCTCGACGAACAACCCGCGTGTTGGCAGTTCTAGTAAATCTAGTCCCATTTTGATCTGCGGGATATAATATTTAGGGATCTTGCCATCAGGTATCCGACTGTACGGACATTTAAACTCAAGTAGAACAATTTGCGGGACGCCATCATCGACTATTACCGCAATACCATCGGGGGAATATGATGTGTCCGGTAGGCGCTCTCCACCTGGCACGAATAAATCTTCGCCGTGTACAGTTGTGTTTTTTTGATATTCGACGACACGTTTGATCACATCTTCGAAAAGATTACCCCACTGTGGTTGAATACTACTTTCAAAGTCAGTATATCCAATACGCTTACGTATCAGCGAGTTAATACTCTCGTAAGGATTCTTGCCTTGTATCGTAGACAGCGATGACCCTCCGATCGTATATTTACGTATCTCGAGCCATTCATCGGTATGCTGACGTATACCATTGGCATATGCTGCTTCCACGTACTTGGTGACCGTATCAACAAGCGATTGTATTTCTTCTTCCGACATCATAGTTGCTGTCATGGTGTCTAATATATTAGACCCGCTGAGATACCTAGATACTTAACCACATCAACATAATCATATTTCCCGGCCATGGAAATGCGATCAGATGCGCCAAACTGGCGCACAAAAACCGGAAAAAAGCAGATATACGAGCGTACATCTCACGGTATCATTTGTGCGCGACATCATGACCGTAAATTACAGGTACTTACCGTGCGCAAACGCTATACATACGCATATTCGATCTTCGTTCACGGTAGGTATAACTCATGTGACCGTGCGGCCATTGTCAAGTATTTCAATGGGATGACCGTGGACGAAAAATATGATATACTATCGCTTAATTTCAATCAAATGTGGTATCGTATTTGGCTCAACAATGTCAATCGTAAACCTAGCTATTTTCATGCCAAGAATAAGTTCGAAAGTACATTCGTTGCCGATGGCGGTGCACTTCTTAACAGGCTCATGTCAAAGACCACTCACGGTACATTGCTTTGGGAACTACCAAAAGGTCATAAAAAGAGTCGCATCGAAACATCTGCGCATGCGGCTGTACGCGAATTTGCCGAAGAGACACTCATTGCCAAAGGTAGCTACAAGTTATGGCTGAATGCGTCACGAACGCAGTCTTACATTGACGATAACATCAAATACACAAATACATATTTCTTTGCGTATACCAAACATAACATCGAGCCACGTATTGATTTTAGCGCACGCCAACAGATTGAAGAAATATCCGATATCGCGTGGATGGATATCGAAGAAATTCGTCGCAATGACACAACCGGCCGCCTTATTGAAGTTGTTAAACCGGCGCTTAATTATATACGTAGAGCGTTACGCTAAGCCACAGCGAAGCTGTGGCTAGGCTCGTCTGGCGCTAGGCTCGTCTGGCGCTAGGCACGCAGTGCCTGCCGGCATATGAGCCGCCCATCCCCAACGACTAATCGCCCCAAGTAATGCTCGTGTGGGTTCTTTTTTTCGCATATCAATGTTAACCAAATAATAACAAAAAAAAGACCCGCATATGGACCACTTAAGCGAAGACCGACGGGCTGGGCGGCTCATATGCCGGCAGGCACTGCGTGCCTAGCGCCAGGTCAAGCCTCCTGTTGATCGCGACGCGATCAACAGGAGCGAGTGCATAACAGCGAGCAGAGTAGATCATGCATAACTTGGTCGTTGAAACGCCCGATTTCTTCCTCGGACATACTTACAATGTCCATGTCGAGGTTTTCCCGCGAGCCAAATCGTCGGCTTCGTGCCTTATTTTTATAATGGCTATTTGATGGTGCATACAAGAACGAGCTCGCAATATAATTACGATGGTCTTGGCTGCCGATGAATTTGGCCGGGTCGTGGTAATAATCACACTTGCCACTTTTTATGCACTTGTTCTGGTGGCGACAGTCCTTGATCTTCTCCGGGTTTTTCTCATCGGTGTATATGCGGCCGATATTACCGTGGAGTAGACGACCAGCGATCTTTATCGCGAAATGATCAGCGTTAGATACGTAGTAAAGATTACCATCCGCGACTACTTGTTCAAACGTCGGCACGGAAATTGCATTAAGGGAAAGTGCAGTTGTTATCTTAATTTCCGTGTGTGCGGGAGGTAACACGCGTATTTTTGCCGCGTCTGTATACTGTTTGAGTGTGCGTGAGCCTGTCGGCTGTTTACGTTTTTGGATTACTGTCCATGTGGGGTCGGACGCACCATTGGTACTTAGCGGCGTACTTAGTGGTGTACTTGGTGATGCACTTAGCGGGGTACTCAGCGGCATATGCCCGGTAGCATGCTCTGACACATCCACGGGAGTAATTTCTGTAGTAGTATTTTTGATAAGTGCGTTTATCGCAGCGAGATCACGGCCACGTTCACGGCGTGCAGTCGCGAGTTTTTCGGCGAGTTTCGTTGCGACTTCATCAAGTGCACGGCTCCATGCCTCTAGGTTTTCTATATGTTTGTCACGTTCGCCAAATACTTTCACGTTGATAGTATCGCTGGACTGTGCGATTAGAACATTATCAATGGCAGCGCCGAGTTTGCTTATCAGCGAACTGGTCATGGTGCTTATACACGTGCGTGGTCAGGATCTAATACATATTGTATGTGCTGTGTTTATATATATCTGTGGTTATATACGCGACCAATCGCAACCATCCCACAACCATCCCACAACCACTCCACAACCACTCCACAATGGCATATCTACCAGTCACTGACAAGAATTTCGCCGAAGATCTACTCAGACGCAAGGAAATGTTCTCACTGAAGGCGTCCCCGGAACATGATTACCGCGTTGGGAATGCAAACAACCGGGATCTAACTGAGAGTGCATCGCACCATCTTAAGCTACGTTCTTATCAGCTATTCGCGCGCAATTACATGAATCCGGATACGCCGTATAAGCGTTTACATCTATCTTATTCCACCGGCGCAGGTAAAACTAACGCCGGATGTTCTATTGCCGGCGAGTTTATTACAGCGTACCGCAAGATTTACGCGATGGCTGCGGCAAAACAGCGACTGGCCCGCCGACGGCAACAACATCACGCCGAGCTCGCTGCGGCATCGCCAACCGTATTTATATTGGGATTCGGCGGGACAAAGGCTGCATTTGTCCGCGAGCTAATGGCGCACCCGGAGTTTGGCTTTGTAACTATTGGTGAACTTGATGAGTTGGCCCGGCGCCGCACCGCGGCAGCATCGGAACAACCAGATGATGTGCGTCACTATGTCAGTTACTACGCGTCAATTAAAAAACGTATCACTAACAAGGCTCGCGGTGGATTTTACAAGTTTTACGGCTATGATGAATTCGTAAACAGATTATTTTACAGCGATACTGTGCGTCTGATTGACATTGATGCGGATCATAAAACGCGGTATCATGCCGCGGTACGCGCCGGCGAAGAGCCGCTGACACTCGAGGAAGTGTTCCATGAATATCTCGCTGACGGTCGATTACAGGTCAATGCTACGTTGATGGCGAGCTTCGAAAATTCGCTAATAATTTGCGATGAAATCCATAACACGTACAACACCGGTGCAAAGAATAACCGCGGTATCGCTATACAGTATCTTATCGACCACGTGCCGACGCTACGCTTTCTGTCACTGTCCGCTACCATAGTCAACAATTCGCCGACCGAAATCGTCGAAGTCATCAATTATCTTGTACCGGCGGGGTCCAAGATAACCAAACGTGAGTATTTTTCGGACTCGCGAACATTCCGCGATGGTAAACTAGCGGAACTCGGACGTTTAACGCGAGGATATATCTCATTTTTGCAGGATATAAACATCGCATATTATCCTGAGCGTGTATTCGTCGGGGAAACACTATCATACAATGGTGTGCCGGTGCCTTACCTTAAATTTACGCCATGTCCAATGTCTGAGTTTCATCAGCAGACATACAATTGGTACTGCGAACATAAGGATGACATGGAAACCCCTGCGGATACAATGTCAAATATATCTACTTATTCTACTTATCCCACGGACACGCCTGTTGATCGGCCCGCGGATGAGGTAGGCGAACCTGCTGAACTTGCAGACGATGACACCGGGCATAGTTTAGTTCCCACAGATGGATATTCGATGTATGACATGGTGTTTCCTAATCCTGATGATCCCGCGCATGGATTGTTCCGATCTGCCGACATTCGCGCGAAATTGCCGACGGCACCACAGTCATGGAAAGACGCCAATGCAATTACGACCAAACAGACTACAAACATATCAGGGGCAAATATCATTACTGGCGAATTTTTACAAGCGAAACACATTCACAAGTACAGTTCCAAATACTCGAAGCTATTGCAAAAAATTACAGCCATTGTTGCAATGTCGAATGGTGATCCAACGCGCGTACAAAAAATAATGATCTACCATGACCGCAAGATTATGTCTGGATCGTACCTGATACAAGAAATGTTATTGCAAAATGGGATTCTTGACGAGTTTAGCTCGCCGATCGATTCAACGCGATGTTGCATATGTGGATTAACCCTAGCTGAACATCCTGTGGAAAAACATGGCGGTGGGGGTGGCGGTGGGGGTGGCGGTGGGGGTAGTGGCTGTGGTAAGGGTGTTGATGGGTGTGACGGTGGATCATGTCCATACGATATAACTGAAAATACATATCATGGAGGCGATTCCGCACAACTACATCCGCATGCATTCACACCGATACGCTTCATTATGGCGCATTCCGATATTGATAAACCAACCATGGACGCGAGTTTAGCCAAATACAACGCCGCGGCTAATTGTCATGGACACAATTTTATGATATTGGTCGGGTCAAAGATCATCAAAGAGTCATATGATTTTAAGGACATTCAATGGCTTATTCTTGTGTCGATGCCCGTAAACATACCCACAGCAATACAAATATTTGGCCGGGCGATACGTACTAACTCGCACGTAAACTTGCCGCCGGATCAACGCCGCGTAAACATTGAGATATTGGTTACAGTAGTAAATCCCGCGTATGCGCACAATGATATAATCAGCCCAGAAATGCACAGATACATTGATAAGCTTGCCGATTACAAGACCATCCAGTTGATTGAACGTGAGATTAACATAAATGCAATTGATGGAGATCTTCACAGAGATATCATCGCGCCGCCGGGACTCGACCGCACGCCAACAATTGGGAATTTATATTATGAACCCGCGTATAAAATACCTGATTACAAAGCGTCGGATCTATCCACGGTCACATTTAATGCATATCGACACGCCCGTGATGAAATTAACACGATCACCTATTTGATCAAACGGCTATTCATGATGCAATATGCATGGACGTGTGAAGAATTATTTGCAGCGGTGCGCAAACCGCCGGTTGGCATCGAAGTAAACCCGGCGTTATTCAGTGAAGATAGCTTTATTATTGCGTTGCATAACTTGACAATGGTTGATGCCGGCGATACTATTGGCGCGACTGATCAAATGCTCACGCATACAAATATCATCGATGGTTTGTTCGACTATAACGAAAAACGCGTGTTTGCCCCGGCAAATAAATATGCGTTGTTGGATAAATCATCCACTGCAACCACTAGCGAGTCTTTACCATCCACCGCGCCATCCACCGCGCCATCCACCGCGCCATCCACATACATACCCCACCGTATACAACAACGCGGCGAATATTACATTATATTCCCGATGGAATCCGGCCGAACTGTTATTGATGCGGATGTATATATGCGATACACAGCCAAGCCGAGTATTACTCACATAAGCATTAATGCATACTTGAATGAAGATCGCGAGAATATTAACTATGAGACCAATCTGTCCAAATTTGTTGCTGAATATAATCCAAAAATGTCCGAGATGGATCTCGCGATGATGTATTCTGATTACCCGGATGAGTTTCAGCGCCGATATCTCGAAGAAGCGATCGTAATGAAGATGGGATTAATAGATACACCCACTCATACACCCGCCCATACACCCCCAGGCCCACATCAGCGCATCCTTGACATCATCGAAAAATTCGGAGCGATTGTAACTGGCGAAGAAGTATTATTATATCGGGATGTTGCCAAGCATTATACTACTGCGATTTCGAAAACGCTTCCTATCGGTTATGAATCCGCGAAGGTGGTACGATTGTATGAACCGGCAACTGCCAAGTGGTTCGAAGTAAACAAACTCGCATTGAATCGACATGTCGTTTACAAAGAAAACAATGTAATTGTGGGTTATTATGAATCCGCGGGTGATTCTGTGCGATTTAAGTTACGTAAACCTGCACATGTGCTTCGCGCTGAATTATCTGCAGATACGCGATTTTTAGAGCGTGGTATGGTATGTACGACTCGTGGTAAGCAGAGTCTGCTTGAGTTACTCGCGGGCCTTGGCGTGTCGACGAAAGGTCTCGATGAGAATGACTCTCGCGTACGTAATTTGTGTGAAATGGTGAAACTACGATTATTTGAGCTCGAGTTGAAAGAGCGACGTAAAGGCACGCAATATAAATGGTTGTATTCATGGTGGACTGAACCTGTGCGCTTTCGTTAAGACACAAGCAAGGCTATGTCTGGCTAATGCATCATTTGAATAACTTAGAATATCATATATAGAGTGTATTACCTGTTGACCTGCCATGAAGTTCGTGACAAAGATCGAATTTGGTCTAGACATTAAGAACTGTATCGGCGTTTATTCCAGCGAGAATGCGCTCATGGACATTATAGTTAACAAGTACGAACGCAGGTGTATCCGCGGGATGTACATTGAGCGTGTCCAAAAAATAGTCGCGCAATCTAACTGTATGATTAACAAATATGGGTCGCCGATTGGTCATGTGTCCGTAATTTGTGAAGTACTCGCGATCAAATATGCGCGCGGCGAGGTTATTAATGGTTGTGTCATTGAGAACATTGACAAGTCAGGGTTAATTGCATGCCGGGCGGGACATGTACAGATATTATTATCATGCAACCAGATATTTGAGTCGATGGTACGCGGCCAGATTATGTCGGTGCGTGTTAACCGTGCCGCATATACACCAAACATGGAAACTGTTGCGATTAATGCTATTCCTTATCTACCTGCGCGTAAGTTTACCGCATATGCAATTGTACCGGGCGCAGTTGACGAAGCCATTCTTGCTGATGTCCGCGCGCGTATAACTGAAGAAGAAACGCTTGCAGCGCAGTTAAAAATCGACCACGCATCCGCATACACGCTATTTGAACGATTATTGTTTCCATATCCAGACGTAATCGATGGAGCAAAGATGCCGCTGATGGAATTTGCCGTCGATGCAATCGCGGGCAAGATCACCAAAGGATATGTTTCGCGTGACCCGCGAATGAACCCTTCGCAGTCATTTGTGTACTTGTACACGGATGCACCTAATGACCCATATGCTGTTATACGTGACAACATCGTGCTGGAAGCGGTCGTTGTTGAATTGCTCGAAGATTATTGCGCGCATTTACGCACAATCCGTGAATATATCGAGTTGTATCCGACGGATCAAGTAAAATCACACGTTAATTTGTGGGCAATCTACACAAAGAACAAAAATACGCAAAGCGCATAAGCGCATGATTACCTACTTTGTTCGAGGATGCGTGATTGTACCAACGCAAATTTCTTTTTTGTGAAACATGCTAAACAAATCACTGTGGTATTTGTACCTGATATACCCGATACCATGGAGACAATAAGCATCAGCGATGCAGATGCCCTCGGGGCGGAACTAAGTCAAGCTATACTTAATGCTATTATTACCGGCGAGTCATCTGATACAACCGTGAAAGTGGCGCAGCCGACTACTGCTGAGCAAATATCGTATGTAATGAAACATACTAGCTCGCTAGACTTGAAAGATCGCAAGGCCATTGGAAGTATTCTTATCATGAATGATCGTAAGCAATCATTATTGCCGTCGGCCGCTGGCACAATAATAAACTTGGACTTATTGCCGACCTATATTATCGGCCAAATGTACGAGTTCGTTTCGTATAAAGTAGGCGCCCGTGCATAAATACACACTCACACGCGCCTCCACACACACCAATTCCAAGTACAGTTTTTTTGATATACAGTTTTGTATCACGCATATATACGATGTCCGACGACGCGATCTACCGATACTTTGGAAAGAATCCATCTTATGAAGGCGGCGCCACACCCCATGATCATGCCGCAGGATCTAAAACCGCACCTAAAACCGCACCTAAAACCACACCTAAAACTGGAGGCACGATTACTGTTCTACCATGCGGAGTGATTACATTTTCTGGATCATTTACGCCGGCGTTTGCTGATTTTGTTGGCTTTGTCGGTGGTCATGATAGTGATCTCGCCGATGAGATCGCCGCGATGGCGGATTCAGATGACAGCGATGCCACCAGTGACATCGCCAGCGATGCAGCCAGTGACACGGGCAGTATTCTTGTATTTGGATTATCTGACAATGATGTCAGTGATCGCAGTATCAAGTTGGCGCCACGTATGGATGAAATCATGATGGGCATTCATGAAACAATCGGACAAAGTATGGCTGCGGATGATCCCGACGATATGGCCATGGGTATACTCACGGGCACACCCACGGGTATATCTACAGATGCCCCATTTGATATTACGACGATTTAGATTACATCATCATAATAAGTATCTAGATATCTGAGAAACGCATCACCATGACAACATTAAAACTAGCGTTTACGTCGGAGCGGGAAGTGACCATCGACGAGATTGTCAACGAAGGTGACGCCATGTACAAATATGTTAAATCACGATTCGGTAAAATATCAGCCGAAGCCCTCAATGCTGAGGTGGCGCGCGATCATCCACAGTTCACTAAGTCGTATCCGCTGGTTACCCGTTATATGTGTGACATGAAGCAATATAGTACACGCGCGTTACGACAATGGCTTATGCGAATTAAGGAAGCGCCATGGAAATCCGAAGAAGATTACATTGAGGCGCAGGCCGACTATGTTTATAAACTTGTTTGCGCTAAGAATCCGCGGGGAAGCACCACTGACAAAAAAACAGTCAAGGAGAATTTACGTAAGTTGCTCATGGCCGAGCATAATGAGTTTAAAGAATGCGCCGGGAATGCCGAAAAGACAGTAACCGCGCGGGAGCAAATGTTAGAAGATCGTAACACCGACGAGCTATACTTGCTCATGAGCAAGTTCAGCATGGAAGACCTCGCGTCCATTGGTACTTTCCGTGTGGAAACCGATCTTGAAATGGCACCGCGTCAGCGTATCAGCGACATGGTATGTGTCACTGGCGGTAACACAATCGAATCTGCATCATCGCTATTTGGATTGTAGTTGGGATGCCTATCGGCATGACCTTAGGTATACTCGCCAACTACCAACCAGCCCCCACCAACTACTCTTTTTTTTTGCGAGTATTATTCAATCATAGAATATATCGCACTGTCATGTATTACAGCATGCAGGCACTCGACATAAAGGATTTTATCACGGACAACCGTGATAGTTCTTGGGAAAAGACCATAAGTAAGCTCCGTTTTATTGCCGCGATTAAAGAAGGCCAAAAAATAGATGTTAAGTCGATGCAATTCATCGATACTAGTTACTCCGGGCGAGCCTGGCGTACATTGTTCTCGCGCGGTGAATGCCGCGAAGGTACCTTAGTGTTTATCAAAGAGACCTTTGGCGATGCACTAAGCGCATGTTCTAAGTATGTTGATGATAACGACGAAACCTTTCGCCAACTCGGCGCGACACTCGGAGTGGAAATCAAAGAAGCACTTTATGGATTAACCGCGCTAAAGAAAACATATTTTGATGATCCGGGTTATCTCGGACGGATAGATTCGCTAATTATGGTAACCAATATTAAGTTGACTGAAATCCAACAATTGCATCCGGACATCGTCATGACAAAAGCGCAGGGCCGGCCCTCTGGCAAACACCAACATAACAACGGCGGTACATTATGAATCAATAACCACGGTGATGTCGTAAAGACATCTGTCAATGTGTTTGTTATATATATTTGCGACAACGTCGCCATGTATACGTCGTTGTTCCGCAATATAGGAATGTTCCGCTGCGATACCAGCGTCTGGCACATAAGACCTCACCACCGCGAGCATATTCGCACGTTCTGTGTCATATCGCTTAACCACATTCAGCACAATTACGAGTTTCATTTGCAGATCATACGTGATTAAGTTTTCCCATTGTGCCGATTCTATATCGCCGGCGGTTACCAATATATGCCATTGCGTACTCCAATGAGTAGATGACTTGCATGCAGCCGCCGGGTCAACAACGACTACGCGCAACGGCATGTCAGCCACACCAATATACTGGATATGTTTTTTTCTCTTATGATATCCCCATGGTACGCCAGTCAACGTCACGAGTATGCGTATGAGCTCGTCATAGATAACCTTGCCGCTAGAATCACCGAAGATAAGTTCCGGTTTCTTTGTGCGCGCTGACATTAACACGGGATTGCCACCGTGATATATGCATCCCTCAATTAGATATTTAGATCAATATGTATACGTGAACCCAAATGGAACTTGTTAACGCTGATGTGCCAAAGGAATGGCAAGATTTACACGATGCTCTCTACAGCAAGATCAAATCTATGGTAGCTGGTCATCAATGGGATTTACGAAAAGACCCAACTACAGTTCGTATTATTTTACAATCAGCTATGGTTGCTGTTGAAAAGCTTAAACAACCGAACGGAACCGCATATACCGGCGCCGAGAAGAAACAAATCGTAATTAAGATCACTAAGTGGGTCATTGACGACCTCGCCAAGGACAACATTATTCCGCGTGATGTTGCTGACGAAACCATTGCAAACATCGACTTTTTCGGTGGTATTGCCATTGACATGGGTATTTCTGCAGCCAAGGAGGCCATAAAACTCGGTGAAGCCGCGATTGAAAAAATTAAGGAAGCTCACGCTGCCAATAATGCCAATAATGCCAATAATGCCAATAACGTTCCGGTTGATAATGGTGTTGCTACCGGCAAGTGTTGCTTCTTCTGCTGAGCATTACGTGGTGACGCTGCCGGTGCTACGCACCCAGGTGCTTATGCGCGCTTCGGTCGCTAAACGCTCCAATTACCCAACACGAGTTCTTTTTTCCAATACATACAATAATAACAGAAAAAAGAACTCGTGTTGG
>Ga0302287_10000392_pt1 | contig 22918 bp, 16 predicted proteins | sample III_Fen_E2_4_FD_200452 | JGI IMG/M metagenome (GOLD analysis project Ga0302287, IMG submission 200452) | Peat permafrost microbial communities from Stordalen Mire near Abisko, Sweden - III_Fen_E2_4 | ecosystem: Environmental > Terrestrial > Soil > Wetlands > Permafrost | place: Sweden: Abisko...
TGCAAAGGCCATCCAAGCATTCGACGAACTGGTGGCAACGCCTCCATCGCCATTAGAATTCACAGTGCCCCATTCAGTAATAAACAAAGCCGCACCATTATTCATTGCAGTACGCGCTTTGGCCATTAAATCACTACCGTGGCTGCCGGCATAAAAATGCAACGTGTAAGCAACATTAGGGTCGTTAATTTTATCTGTAGAAGCAGCATCGACATCCTGTGACCAGTTCGGCGTACCAACAATGACTAGGTTGCTTGAGTATTTGCGAATCTCTGCAATCACACCTACTGCATAATTCTTGACCGTGCTCCAAGGAATATTCAGCGGTTCATTATAGATCTCGAAAATCACATTATCGTTCTTGCCATATTTTTGCGCCATGGCACTAAAGAATGTTTTTGCTTGGCTCGAATAATTTTCTGCATTGGAACTATGGAAATCCACAAGCACATAAATTTGATTTGCGATGGCGGCCTGAATCACCGATTCTACTAAAGCCTGCTGGCCTGAAGGGTCGCTCGCATAACCTCCACCAACATCAACACCCATGGCTGCGCGAACAACTTCGCACTTCCAATCGGTCATCAAAGTCTTCACAGCATCGGCATTATAAAAACGCTCGCCGCCCCACACACTCCAGTAGAGACTCATTCCGTGCACTTGTACTGGCAACTTGCTACGAGCACCTATGATTTTATTTCCACTCACCTTTAGCGCACCGTAGTAAGGAACAGGGCCTGTACCGGGATTTGTAAGAGCACTACTTGAACTACTCGATCCATCGCAAGCCTTGGCATTCTTGCCTAAGGAAACCCATGCAAGATTCACAGTCTGATTATTACCACCCATGTCTACATAAAAACGGAGTCCAGAAACCGCTTCGCCACAGTAATGCAACACCGCTGCTTGCCCATTGGCTGCAGTATGTTCTAGGTACGCACCACTAAAAGAAATTTGATCCGACAAATAATCGGTGTAAGGATCGGTAGACATGCCAAGGCCTACATTCACACTGCCACCCGCACGCGTTGCGCCCCATTCCAGTACGTATTCGTAGCCTGGTTCAAGCGTGATTCCATCTTGATACAGCTTGACATCCCAAGGGTTTGTACCACCATTGGTGATATTGACATTCACGTGATAACCCCATTGATCAGAGCCCGGAGTCGCTGTGAAGCCTGTGCCCGCAGTGCTCCAGCCCGTAAGGCCCGCGGAGAAATCATTATTGGTGAGCAATTGGTCTGCAAAGAGTGGCGAACTCAATGCAGCAAACATTCCGAGCCATGCTATTATTTTCGTTTTCATGATGATCTCCTTGAATTAGCGCAATGAGGAAATATGACGACCAAGTAAGTCAAACCGTTGATGAGACTGAAGGTTGACATTGAGTTGCGTTCGTTTGTGTGTAATCACTTGGGTTGGACTTGTGCCAATATCGATGTAATTCAGGTTGTATAAGGATCCGCCGGCAGCGCCGACAAAATCCAGTCGCAACGTATGCAGCCCCGCAGGGAGTGTTAAAGAATCCTTTACAGAATCCCAGACTTGCCAATCCCCCGTGGTTGGGATGGTCACCGAAGTCAGTGTTGTACCACCATCGATAGAGATCTTGAGTGTGCCACCTAAGCCTGCAGAAGCGTAGCGAACCGCGATCGGATACGTTGCAGCGCTCGAAACCTGCACGACATATTCTACGTAGTCTCCATTTTCGATGTAGCCAATGTCGCCAGTGCCATCTATATCCTGAGACTTTTCGCGCTGAATTCCAGATTGATTGGAATACGCTTCTGCTTCGAGACGGCCCGGCAAAGCAATGGTATCAATAGGAGTTGGTGGAATAGTAGGGCGCACCCAGGTTCCCGTGTTCATGCCACGGATATAGCTTCGTCCAAAAGTGCCCGCGGTAGTGAGGTCGCTAGCAGCCCACGCCCCAAGGGGTGAAGCACCAGACGCTAACGCATCGGAGGATTCATCTTTATCGTTTACCGCCCACATGGCAGAACTCAATTTGTGAGAATCCATCCAATCGGTCCAAGCCAGCACCTGAGTCAAATCAACGGCCTGCGTATGATCACCACCAATGTATCCATTATCCCAGATGCCCCATTCAGTCACGAAAATGGGAATGCCTGCGTTGATGGCCTTGTCTCCAATGTCTCGCAAAGGCTGACCATGAGAGCCCACATAGAAGTGAAATGTGTACGCAACATTGGCATCTTGAATGGTATGACCAATCACTTCATCTACGCGTTGTGACCATGTGCGGGTGCCTACAATCACAAGGTTCGAACTCGATTTGCGAATTTCTGGAATCACTGCTTCTGCATAGGGCTTGATATCATTGAGCCACGAGACGGTGTCCATGGGCTCGTTCCAAATTTCCCAGATGACATTGGGAACATTGGCATACTTCGCAGCCATCTCCGCAAAGAAAACCTTCGCGTCTGCTGTGTGTTGGTTCGCATAGCTATCGTGCCAATCGATGATCACATAGATGCCATTGCGTACAGCAGCTGCAACGATTGTATCGACCTTGGCCTTTTCTGAACTAGGAGTCACGAGGTATCCATCGGCTGTGCCATTTACTCCCATGGCTGCTCGCACGAGATTAATTTTCCAATCCGAGACAAGCCAATCCATCACAGCACCGTTGTAGAAATTGCACCACTGACTCCAGAACATGCTCATGCCACGCAAAGCAATGGTATCACCGTTTTGATCAAGCAGCGCAGAGCCTTGCACCTGTAAACGCCCATGCTGTTGCACAAAGGTTTGTGCTTGAGTTGCTGCACAGAGCAGCAAAATGGATAGCCAGAGTTTTCGCATTCATTCCTCGCAATTTCATTGGATCGTTACTGTGAAACTATTGCGGGAACGATTTTGAAATTCATGCTGGCAGAACACGCAGGAAAACATTGAGTTCGCTCAAGCCTTCATACTCGGCTGCAAAGCCTTTATTTATAAGGGAAGTCACGCTTTATTCGACGATCAGAATCAGCGCTATTTGAGGAAAACGATTTGTGGGAAAAGGGAGAGAAGTCAGGGAAATTAGGCGTAAAAGGAAAATCATCGTTAGTGCAAAACGCAAAGTGTAAATCGTAAAGTATTTCCACCGGTCGCCACCTTGTTGGTAGCTTTTTGCCGAGAATGCAGCTACCGGAATCCCACTGTTCCACCGCACTTTACACTTTACTCTTTACTCTTTCAACTTGTATTCGAATCTGTCCCAGTGGGCAAGAAATTTTCCGAACATTGCGAACAGGATGCAATTCGCTCGGGCGCAAGGGGACTCCCGCCAAGCGGGAATGACGGAACCGGAGATGCAATGACGCCGGTGCCTATTTGCATGAGGCTTTGGTGTTGCATGTATTTCCTAGCATCCCGAGCAACTTGTCCGCGTATGAGCGTGCGAGAAGTCGAGAAAAATAGTTGGACACCGGGGACAGTCGAGGAGCAACGTTATGAGATAGAGCGACCTTTGTTGCGATAGGTAGAGCGAGGAATCTGTCCCACTGGGCAAGCTATTTTTCTGGTCTGGTGAAATGGGATGCATTCGGAATGCAGAGAGATTGTCCACATAGTGGATAGTGCTCCACTAAGGGCAGAGCCCTAAGTGGCCACTCGGCCGTCTTCGCGGCAATGACACAGAGAGGTTGTGATGACTGCGAAGCCTTGCTGCATAAGGGTTAGAAGTTGAGAATTGAGAGTGGCGCAGGAGCTCGTTTCAATTCCCTCCGCACTTTCCACTTTACACTTTACTCTTTCAACTTGTATTTCCTAGCATCCCGCGCAACTTACCCGCGAGTGAGTGTGCGTGAAATTGTGCAGAGCGATGCTGGAGTGGGCTTGGAGAGAAGGACCGAGGGTCAGTCGAGCCTCGCGTTTTGAGATGCGCTTGCGATCGGACCCTGGGCCTCTCACCACGGCCGCTCTGGATGCACAGCGCAACGATACTCTTGCAGATGTGATGCGTGGGCAATTTGTCTTTGCGTGAGTTGGCGAATGGTTCAGCCGGAAAACCCATGCAGGTGAAATGAGTGTGAGATTGCCGCCTTCGCGGCAATGACGGGAGACGACGTGGCTATGACGGGAGACGACGCGGCTATGACGGGAGACGACGCGGCTATGACGGGAGACGACGCGGCTATGACGGGAGACGACGCGGCTATGATGGGAGACAACGTGGCTATGACGGGAAATAGTGTGGCAATGACGCTGTAGGGTCGCACGGAGGCATGGGCATGGGGTTGCAGGCGCCACTGATCATAAAGCAAGCAGCGCTTCAGTTTCTGCAAGTTCTTCGCTCGTGGGTTCAGAAAGGATTGCATCTAAACTATCTGCGAATACTTTTTGCATGGCTTTGTGCACAGATGCAAGGCTAGCATCGACTCCAGGGATCTCACTCAAACAAACGGAATGCGACTGCAGATCCTTGCGCAGCAAGGCTTTCTGGGCTTCAGGAAACTCGAGAAAATCTACGAGATCACGATGCGCATGTCCTAAAAGAATTGAGCCATGTTGCAAAAAAGCGTTGCGACTGCGACGTTGTGCCGAACCCACTAACTTGCGACCCTGCCATACAATTTCTGCGCGCGATGCACTTGAAAAACATGGGGGTTTGGCGAGATGACGTTCACTGGAGACTTCAATTGCCGACGAGTCTCCGCGTTCAAGAGAACCCGTGAAGCCTACGTGCGCAAGGCCCGCGAGCAATTGCTCTGCGACCCAGTCATAGGTTAAGCCTAAGGTTTTGCCCCAAGACGCAATGCTTTTGGGGGCGCAAATCGAGTACGTTAATTCTTCTGCATGAAACACCGCGCGGCCACCCGTTGGGCGCTTTACCACATCGAAGCCAGCCGCTTTTACGCGATCCACTTGCAATTGTTCATCGGCGGCTTGAAAGCTTCCAAGCGTTATGCACCAAGGGCTCCAAGTGTAGAAGCGAATACATGGCTCTGAAAGACCTGCATCAACACGACGAATCAAAACTTCGTCGAAGGCCATGTGCCACGCACCAGGCTTGCCAAAGGTATTAAGGATACGAAAGGTCATTAAATTGACTAGCTGTTATGGCTAACAGGCAGAAAACCCAAGCTGCGCATAGCTTCGCGGGCGGCTTCTTGTTCTGCCTTTTTCTTCGAAGCTCCTCTTCCACTGCCATGAGGAACGCCATCCACAAATACTTCCATGTAAAATAGCTTTTGATGTTCTGGGCCAGCTTCCTCGGCAAGACGATATTCGGGCATGCTTAAGCCCTTGCCCTGCAAGCTTTCTAGGAGCAAACTTTTGAAGTTGGTATGCTCATCAGCATTCACAATGGTTGTTATGCGTGGAAATAGGGCTTTCTCTAAGATCTTGCGACAGGGCTCAATGCCACCATCTAAATACACAGCACCGATTACCGCTTCAAAGGCATCGGCAAGCAGGCTTTCTTTATCGCGGCCTCCTGCCTTCACCTCACCTTTGCCCACACGTAAGAACGAGCCGAGCTCCCATTGGCGTGCAGATTCAGCAAGGGCTTTGCCACTCACCACGGCGCTTTTCTTTTTGGAAAGATCGCCTTCGGGGAGCCGCGCAAATGTGCGATAGAGATGCTCGGTGACAAGCATGTTCAGCACCGAGTCGCCCAAAAATTCGAGGCGCTCGTTGGTCTGATAATATTCAAGTTCGCGCCCGACGATCCAACTGCGATGCACCATCGCTTGGGCAATTAACTCAGGGTCGCGGAAAAAATACCCAATGCGCATCTCCAGTGTCTCGCCCGTCTTCTTGCGGAGAAACTGGGACAGCAGCGCTTGGAAAACCCGCACAGGTCGCGCAGGAATTGGTTTCATTACTTCTTGATCGTGGGTGTTTTTATGACTCATGAAAATCAGGGCGTTTCAAAAAAAATGGCAATTGGACAGGATCCAATTGCCAAATTCGATCCTTGGATCTAATTAGGTCTTGGACTTAACGTAGTTGAGGGCGTCGGAAACCTTTACAAGCTTCTCAGCGTCTTCATCTGGAATCTCAATGTCGAACTCGTCTTCGAGAGCCATCACCAGCTCAACGCGGTCGAGTGAATCAGCACCAAGATCATCGACGAAAGAAGAGTCGATCTTCACTTGGTCTTCTTTTACGCCGAGCTTCTCGACGACAACTTTGGTCACCTTTTCCAGCAGTTCTTGCTCTGTCATTTATGTACTCCTTGATTGATTTTGTTGAAATCTACTTAATTGAATGGCGATCCCAAGGGGAAAAACCCTGGTTTTTATGCGTTCAGGCCACCATCCACACCGAGCACCTGGCCCGTAATGTATGCGGCTTCGTCTGAAGCCAAAAAAGCTACAGCATTGGCGACGTCACGAGGTAAGCCCATCACCTGAAGCGGAATAGCTGCCGTGTACTTGGCAACAGCCTCTGCAGGGAGCTTATCGGTCATGGCGGTTTTGATAAAGCCTGGAGCCACCGCGTTTACGGTAATGCCACGGGAAGCAAATTCCATGGCATTGGACTTGGTGATACCAATCACACCAGCCTTGGATGCGGCATAGTTTGCTTGGCCAGCCTGGCAGCGAATGCCGTTGAGTGAAGCCATGTTGATGATGCGACCCGAACGATTGCCCATCATGTGGCGAGCAATAGCACGTGTGCAAACAAATACCGAGCGTAGGTTCACTGCGATAACGCTATCGAACTCATCGTCCTTCATGCGCATCAACAATTGATCGCGTGTGATGCCTGCATTGTTGACGAGGATCTGGATCTTGCCAAAGTCTGCAACGACTTGCTTGAAGGTCGCTTCGACGGCTTCTGTGTTAGAAACGTCGCAAGCATAACCTTTTGCAGTCACACCAAAATCTTTGATCACATCAGCAACAGAAGAACCATCACCAAGCTGGATATCGATGATCGCTACATTGCAGCCATGGCTCGCAAGTACGCGGGTAATTTCAAGACCTATTCCACGAGTCGCACCCGTGATGATCGCGGTTTTGCCTTTCAAGTCTAGCATAGTACCCCTTAAGCCTTGAGGGCTTGGAACGATTCCAAGGTTTCCACTGGAATGACCTTGATGTCGCGGTTAATGTTGCGCATAAGTCCCATAAGCACTTTGCCGGCACCCACTTCGATTCCCTTAGAAACACCTGCAGCAATAGCATTTTCCATCGCCTGGTGCCAACGCACAGGAGATACCAACTGCTTCGCCAATAAGTCCGCAAGTTCGGAGCCCTTGATGACAGGTTGTGCAGTCACATTTGCGATAAGAGGAACCTTGAGGTCATTGAACTTTGTTTTTGCCAACGCTTCCTTTAAACCAGGAAGTGCGTACTCCATCAATGGGCTGTGGAATGCACCGCTTACAGGAAGAGGAACAACTTTCTTGGCGCCCTTAGCGAGAGCAAGCTCGCCAGCCTTCGCCACGCCTTCCTTGGATCCTGAGATCACAACTTGGCCTGGGGAATTAAAATTAGCAGCAACGACAACACCAGTCTTGGATGCTTCCGCAAGCACTTCATCGAGAGGAGCACCATCAAAACCAATCACAGCAGACATCGCACCTGGCTTGAGCACACCGGCTTTCGCCATCAGCTCGCCACGTACACGCACTAAGCGCAAACCGTCTTCAAAGGAGAATCCACCTGCCGCAGCAATAGCAGAATATTCGCCCAACGAATGACCAGCAACAAGGTCGAAAGCAATGCCTTCGGACTTGAGAAGCTCGTTAACCATAGAGGAGCAGACATAGAGCGCAGGCTGAGTATTATCAGTGCTTTTCAGCACATCCTCGGGGCCTTCCTGCATGATTTTGGAAAGCGAAAATCCGAGAACCTCGTCGGCGCGCTTCAATAAGTCAGCGGCAGGTGCAAATTGATCGGCGAGCGCCTTGCCCATTCCAATGTATTGAGCACCTTGACCTGGGAACAAAAGAATCGTCTTGGACATTTGAACCTCCAATAAATGTGGAAGGGCGGTAGATTCCCACCGCCCATTCGTTTATTTGCCTGCAGTACCAAGTCGCTGCCCGATCTTCTCGGACACTTTCGCCTCAGCCAGCGTATAGGCTACGATCACTGCTGTTTTAATTGCGAGCGCATCAGAACGCCCATGAGAAATAATTCCGGTACCGTTCAGACCCAACAAAAGTCCACCACCATGATTGCGGTAGTCCCATTGCTTTTGGAATTCGCGACCGGCAGGAGAATCGATAACACCAAAAAGTTCGGTGTGCAATTCATGGAAGCCCTCGATCAGCTTCAGCACGACATTGCCCGTGAAACCAGGAGTCACAACCACATCGGCGTGGCCCATCAAGACTTCGCGGCCTTCGATATTGCCAATAAAATTCAAACCAGAAGTCTTCAAAAGTTGATGCGCTTCTTGAATAACTTCGGTGCCCTTCTTCTCTTCTTCGCCCATGTTGAGCAAAGCGACGCGAGGGTTGGTCTTGCCAAGCACGGCTTCCGCATAAACGCTTCCGCAATGAGCAAAGTCCACCAGCATCTGAGGCTTCTCATCGACATTCGCACCCATGTCAAGCATGACAGTGGAACCCTTGTGAGAAGGCATATTCAAAGCAATCGCAGGGCGTGCGATATTGCCGAAGCGACCAAGGATCATAAGGCAAGCAGCCATCATGGCACCGGAATTACCCGCGCTGACGCTCGCTTGCACTAAGCCTTTCTTTTGCAGACCAACGCAAGTAACGAGGCCAGAATTCTGCTTGGTTTTTAGCACCTGCGTGGGCGATTCATCCATCGCAACCAGCTCAGGAGCATTGACCACAGAGATCCCATCGCCAGAATAGCCGACGCGCGCAAGTTCCGCGCGAACAACATCTTCGGGACCACAGAGAACAATGTGATAACGACCAGCACTTTCCTTAGCGGCCAGAACCGCACCTTCCACAACTTGGGCAGGTGCGTGATCGCCGCCCATGGCATCCAGGGCAACCTTGATCATCCGTGCAACCTCGGGTTATGGGGTCAGTTAGTCGTGCTTAGGACGAACAACTTCAACGCCAGCGTAGAATCCGCAGATTTCGCAGACGCGATGCGGACGCTTCACGGAACCACAATGGTCGCACTTTGCCATCGCTGGGACAGCAAGCTTCCAATGGGTGCGACGGCTGTCGCGGCGTGTCGTTGAGGTCTTTCTTTTTGGTACGGCCACTTTGAACTCCTTTCGCAGCTTACTGAGGTTTATTCAGTTTCTGCTTCAACTCTTTGAGTTTTTCCCACCGTGGATCTTCCTTAGCCGCATCGATCGAGTCACCCTCGAGATCCGTCCAAACAAAATCCTTAGCGGGGTCTTTCACCGGATTGATCGGCTCCTGGAGAACAACCAGTTGCCGAACGCACTCGGAAATTTCCACACTTTCTTGGAGGGCGGGGATGCGGAAGCGGAATAAATCCTCATCCTCATCCTCATCTTCCAACACCTGCTCGTGAACCGTCTGGTCTTTTTGGACCTCAATGTGAACCTTCACCTCGAATGAACGAGTAAAAGGCTCCAAGGATCTAACGCAAGTCAAAAGCTGTGCTCCCTGCATGGTGCCCTCGAAACGAAGCAGGTCTTCACCAACAACAAATACCGAAAGATCGAATTGCAAAGGGCCGTCAAGTCTCAGTTCTTCATATAAACTAGGACCGTCGGACCTTTCAAGGACCAATCGGAGTTCGTGCTGGGCTGTGCCCAAATGTTCCAAGTCCATTTTCAAGGTGAGCCAAATATACTTGGGTGAAAATGATGCGTCAAGCAAAGGAGGGGGAAAATGAGTTGCAAAGTTCGATAATGTGGAGAGTTCTAGAGTTCAAAAGCCAGTGGAGAGTTCTAGAGTACGATAGTGGAGAGTTGCGACCCTTCTTTTCCATTGGGCTAGAAGAGGCAATTTTCCACTCGTATTTTGTACTCGCATTGGGTTAGATGTTTCAACTATCCACTCTCCATTAGCCATTCGCTTGGAGATGCCTAGTGCGGACTAGATGATGCAACTCTCCACTTTTCCCACTTTTCCCGCTACGCATCGCCAGCGGCTCGCGCAAAAATCCCAAACCGACATGCGCGATCCCATGGCGTAACCATTCGCCCCATCGTCTAAAAATTTCTCAAACGCTCCCTTGGACTCGGTTTGCAAGAGCGATCCGACTAGATTTGAAGTGCTCGCACATAAGGATTTCATAAGGGTTTCATGTTTATTGCCATTTCCATTCTAGGATTACTCGGCGTTGTTTATGCCACACTTGATCTCGCATTACTTGCGGGCTTACTAAAGCTTGGCCGCTCGCGAATACTGAGGTTACCGCAAAAGAAAAATCTATCCATCTCTATATTAGTATGCGCCCGCAACGAAGAAAGGAACATTGCACAAAGCCTTGCATCCCTACTCTCCCAAGACTATGCTGGCACCTTCGAAATTCTAGTAGCCAATGACCGCTCTACCGATGCAACCGGAGCAATCCTTACGGAGCTTGCAAAGGCCAATCCTCGCTTACGCGTACTCAATCTCGATGCCACCCCGCAAGGCTTTACACCTAAAAAATACGCAATCACGCGACTCGTAGAAATTGCCCACGGCGAAATTCTTTTGCTCACCGACGCAGACTGCATTGCTCCTGCCACATGGGCTACAACAATGGCTGCGTGCTACCAAGAAGGTATCGACTGGGTTTCAGGCTATTCCTATTTCTATACCGAGAAGAATAAGTCATCGTTGTTGCATGGCGTCGACGCTCTCGATTTTTTATCGCACAGAACCATCGACGCCGCTAGTGCGGGGCTAGGATTCCCCATCACCGCCTGCGGGCAAAATGTATCATACCGAAGGTCTTTATTCTCAGAGCTGCAAGGCTTCGCAGGCGTTGCGCACGTGGTGAGCGGCGACGATGATTTGTTGATGCACAAACTTAGCGCCAAGCGTCCAAGCGCCATTCGCTATTGCACACAACCAGCAAGCTTCGTTTATTCGCAAAGCAAAAATACTTGGCGTGGCGTATGGGAGCAACGCAAACGCTGGGCCTCTAAAACCACGCAATACAACGCTTCCGCAGTGATTGTACTCAGTTCCATTTTCTCGTTTTATCTGCTGACTTTATTTGGACTCATCGCAAGCTTCGCCTACGGAATCCTTGCACACCAGTTCACATGGCTTGGTATCTTTGCACTGGCATGGCTTTGGAAAACCTTATGGGATGGGCTCGTGATGGCCAAGGGCATACAGCTCTTTCACGAAGTGCGCTTAGCAAAATGGTTTGTGCCCACCGCTATCTTGCATCTGCCATTGATTGTGGGAGCAGTGCTCAGCGGATTGTTCGGTAAATTCACTTGGAAAGATTCGAGTACAGGGCGGGTGAAACCGTCTTAGATGCAATCAATTTTTATTGATCTGAACCTTCACTACCAGAGACTGAATATTGTTCTCGGCGAATTGGCGGACTTGGTCTTCGGCATCTTCCTTTTTGGTAAAAGAGCCACCGCGAAGCTTGTAGAATGGGGAATCGAAGACGAGCTGAATGGTTAAGCCCGTGCGGCGTTGTAAGTCGGCGCGACGAGATTGAGCTGCATCGAAATCGGCCAAAGCATCGAACTGAACCATGTACACGTAATCTTTGGTATTGGCTTGTTCGGTTTCGGAAGATTTGAATCCCGAAGACTTGGAACGAAGGGATGTATCTAAGGGCGGCAATTTGTATTCTTTTCCTTGCATGAGCGTGTCGATCACGTTGGATTGTGCGAATCCCGAAACGACAAAAAGCGTAAGAGCAAGTGCAGCAAAGAAAATGGACTGAATACGCATACAGAATTTCCTCGGACAAGACTTTTAAAACCAACTTCAAGATAGAAAATATGTTCCAGCGCTTTCGTAAAACCCTTCCAGATCACATAGGCCTTGGCCACTGGCTCAAGGTGCTCGTGATCTTCGTCTTTATCATTGCGCTGACTTGGTACGGCAAGTTCCATAAGGGCAAGCCCGAGCCAGCCCGCGTTCACGGAACACTCGCTTGGGTGGTGCCTACTCAGCACGGCCTTTCTACCCTACTCGTACTAAGCGATGATGGCGTTGACACCAACAATGTACGCACAGGCTTACGCATTTGGGTAAACCCGCCTAAAACCCCGCTGCTTCTCGAAGAACAAAATCATGCTTTGTTCCGAGGAAAGTCCATGGTTGCCATTGGCGATTCTCTCGCTCCCGAAACCATTCGCCAGCTAGGCAGCATGATCGACACCGGTGGATTCTTACTCGTGATTGGCCACCAAGCATGGCTCGAAGACCAGATGCACCCTCTCGTGAGCCACATTCGCTTTCGCCAAAGCAACCCACACCGTGAACCCTGGGGGTGGTTGGGAGACCTTGCGGGAGAAGGCTTTACAGCCGAATTGCGCTTTGGAATTTCACAAGATAAACACCCACCAGCATACGATCACCAGCTCACTGTTGCTTGGGAAGGGTACCGCATTCGCGTATGGGGCACCTGGGACGCCGCCCGCGCCGATGATCTTAAAGACTCGCTATCGGTAGGAATTCTCTCTGCCTGTTCCGATGCATGGCAAACGATCCCCCACCTCACCGATACTGTTGCCGCCAAAGTCATGTTTTATTGTGGACAACAAAAGTCACCAAATAGCGACACCCGCATTCCCCTGCAAGAACCTAATGCCGGCGCCATCTTTTACGAAGACCTAACAACGCATCGCATGTTGGTAAAGCACGTTCACTTGAATTGGAATCCAGCGGAAGAATAGGAGATTAGGATTCTCAATCACTTGATCTCTAGAGAAAAGTGTAAAGTGTAAAGTGTAAAGTTAAAACGCACAAGCAAAGCCTGCTTCATGCACAAAAGCGACAACACTCTGCACAGTCACAAATGCGGCGAGCGTAGCAAGGCAGCCACCAAAAAAACATCCGTAGCGCGGAGGATGGAGGGTCGGTGGCGGGAAGGGATGTCCGAGCGAAACATTGCGGGAGTAGGCGCGTGAGCGAAAGCTTAGCACCGCTAAGTCGAGCGAGCGCAACAAACTCATGCAAGGTTGCAGCCGGACAGCACTCCCGCCACCGACCCGACTTCCGCAGCTAAAATCCACCCTCGACAGTGAATTTATGCGATGCACCCCATGTCATGCTAAGGCCTGGGCGCCAAGGGCTTGCATCGGTTGGGAACGCTTGGCGGAAGCTGTATTGGAATTTACTGCCACCAGTAACGAGCCCAATGTTGCATGATGCAATGACCGCGTGATAATCCGTTGTGGTTCCTTGACCGGTGGCAATTCCCCAAGTTTGCCAAGGGTTTGCGCTCGCCACTACATGACCTTGCGCCCATGCGACTCCGGGCTCCACAAAGAATCCATCTGACAAATACCGCACCTCGGTACCCAAGATGTTAGTGGTTGCGCGGCTTTGTCCTAGACTTGTTTGCGAAGAATCACCACTCCAATTGTGAATGGGTAAAACACTAGCCCACGCTTGTGAAGTGAAATCTCCTGCAAGTAAATTCCAACGGTTGGGCTCCCCCGCTAAATAGCGTTTTTCACCATATAGGGCAAGGCGAAACGCACCAAAGCTTCGTTGCAAGCGCGAGGTATAATCCCACACATCGCTCTTCTGCTGCATGTGCAAAGTCCACGGATTTATGGTGTCTTCGTTCCATGCATATCGCAAATCTTCGCGCTGCCATTCGAGCGTGTTGCTAAAGCGCCAGTTTGAACCCACGAATTGCACCGAACTCGCGCCTTGCCACACATCGCCATTTGCCTTAAGCTCATTGGCCCCACCGCGCGGAGTAACTTGCGAACGAGTGCCACGCACACCAAGTTCTAACCACGGAAAAGGCCGCGCAGCAACGAGCCCTTGCGAAATCACTTCGTGCCATGTCTCACGAGCAACAGGCCCCGAAGAATCGGTGTTCATTAAATCTTGATGGGGAGACAAAATCCATACAGAAGCGCGTGCTCTAAGCCCTGCGCGATTTACCCATTCCAAATGTCCACCCCATTTTCCATCGTCTTTGACCATGGGAATTTCGAGTCCTAAGAACAGATGCTGTCTTGCTTCTGGATCTTCGCCCCCCAGCGAGAGTAGCTCTGAGCCCAAAAGCAGCGTGACTTGGCCTTGATCGGTAGTAACCGATTGATCAATGCTATCGGTTTGCAAACGGCGCAATGGATAGGGAACATCAACGGCCATACCGACCGAAGTTCCTAATGGGGCTTGCAGGCGCAGGCGAAAATCCAAATTGCCTTGTTGATCGGTAAACTTCATGCTCGAATCCGTAGCCGTTACTATCTCAGTCTGGCTCACGTGCAACACAGACATCACACGACTATGCATAGTGCGCTCTTGTTCACTTGGACCATAGTTTGTTTGAGCACAAGGGATCGCAGGGTTTTCTAAGCACGCGCGAAAAGCCCCCGTAGGTTCAAACCAAGAGCCCGCGAGCCCTTGTGCGGCAACGCTTACGGCACTCGACAGCAAGAACGTAATAGCGATCATTTTCGATAGTGACTTAGTCATTTCATTCTTTCCCAAACACGACATAAACTCAATCCTCAGTCTCTAACGCATTAAATATTTCTGGCAATAGGGTGAGTAAATCCGATGGTAAAACACTGCGTGCACCGAAATGATTTGCTCCTTGCAAGCCTGTAGCGGCATGCACCCAAGCCCCCACCAAAGCAGCCTCCAAAGCGCCTGCGCCTTGGGCTCGCAGCGATGCAATAATTCCAGCCAACACGTCTCCAGACCCCGCTTTTGCGAGTCCTGAATTCGCGGCAGCCAACACATATACATCGCCATTGGGGGCTCCAATTAAAGTCGGCGCCCCCTTCAATAGAATCACCGCTTGCAAATCATGCGCATGTTTGCGAACCGCTTTAATGCGATCAAGTCCATTGCCCGCAGGCTCTTGAAATAAGCGCAGCCATTCCCCATCGTGTGGAGTCAGCACCGGAGTAAAAGCCAAAGAGCGCAGCAATTCTGGAGATTCGCGAAACGCGTTGAGGCCATCAGCATCAACGACCAGCGGGCACTTCGCCTGTGCCACAATACGGCGCACCAAGCGCGGCACATCATCATGAAATGAAAGACCTGGGCCCACACAAGTGGCCGCGCAATGATCCATCACCTGCAAAATTTCGGGTAAGGCATATTGGGTTAAAGCCCCTTGCGCAGAAACTTGTGGATGCAACACCACCTCGGTGAGTTTAGATGCAAGCACAGGAATTTCAGAATTGGGTGCAGCCAAATGCACCATGCCGGCACCAGAGCGCATACCCGCCATTGCACACAATGTGGCGGCACCCGTCATTCCTTGCGAACCAGCGACCACACAGAGCAAGCCTTGCCCGCGCTTGTCTTTCCAATGGCTTCGTGCTGGTAACATTGAAGCGATACTTTGACGATCCACCACATACACAGGCTGTTCTTCTTGAAAACTTCTCACCAATTCTTCGGGGTAGGCTAAGTCCGCAACATCCCACTGGCCATAAGCCTCACCGGTGGGTGCAAAAGCGCAATCAAGCCTAGGGAATCCTAGCACCAGTGTCCAATCGGCTTGCACATGCACGCCTGCTAAACCAAGATTCACACCCGAAGGAACATCGACAGAAAGCACCGGCAAACGACTTGCATTAAGCCAGGTCGCGGCCTCGCAAGCTAGATCGCGCAAGCCTTCGCGAAGCCCTGTGCCTGTAATGGCATCCACAACAATGCTCACCGTTTCGTGAGAATATTTTTGCAAATCATCGATGCTCGTAAGCACGTCAGCCAATCCACCCGCGGCACTATATTCATCCCATGCTTGTGCAGCCTCGCCTTGAAAATCCTGGGCTGAGCGCAGTAATACCAATTGCACCAAGCGACCATGGGTGCGCAATAAATGAGCAAGTACAATACCATCGCCACCATTATTTCCACGGCCCGCAAGAATCAAAACTGAGCGAGTGCTCCACATGGTGTCGGCAAAGCGACGACGCGGTGCGTTCAAACAATAATGGCTCTGAAATGTTTTACAGTCTAACAGCTCGCAAACCTTTTGGAACAAGGCTTTGCCCGCTCTTTGCATATACACAAATCCACCGTGTACACGAGCTGCCTCTGCATCCAAAGCGCGCATTTGCACCATGGAAAGAAACGGAGTTTTATGGTTTATATTCATTGAAATACCATAACAAATTGATTGGTTATAGAGATTGCCCCCTGCGAGGGGCAATGACGCGGTATTACCATTATTGTCGACTCAGAGGAATCATACGAGTGATAGAGCCGGCTTGCAAGTGCACCATATTTTGCCCTGCACCGCTAGGCAATCGAAAGGTGACTTGGCCAGGGACAAGCTGCGCTTGCAGCATGGTTCGCCCCGTGGTCGAAATCACTTTCAGCTCAATGGGTTCAAGGGTTGAGCCGCCAAGCTTTAATTCATTGCCCACCACATGTGCATTGTAAATCGCATCTGAAACATCTACATGAATTCCATCGTTCTTAAACTTTGACACACCACTGATCGCGGTAGAATCAATCAGAGGCTGGGAGCTAATCTTAAAATCATCGAACTGCGCATGGTTATCGTGAGTAGGAGCCCAGGTGGAATCATTTCCGCCATGGAAGGTAGAGAAGTAAAATTCATTGATGTGCATGGAATCTTGGGTGCGAAACATGTAGCCCGAACTATCTGCTGCTAAAGTGCCATCGAACCATGTGCGCACTCGTCCATTGGCCACTCCATTCGTTGCACCCCCAGCTACTCCACCTTGCGCGCCAACTTGATTTAACATGACTTGCTCGGTGATCGTGTGCCATTTGCCCAACTCGAATTTTGCTGCCGATAGGTCTGCTTTATGGAAGGGAACATCGACGCCATACGTGCCTAGCTGGCCTGCATAATACAGGTACTGCACGGCTTTGCCTTCTTCGCGCCACATGCAACGCGCGCTCCAGCCATCGCTGCCAGTAGGGATTTTTCCACCCGTATTGCATTCACTTCCACACAGGCCAGGAATTTTTCCACCACGCATAAATTCAAAATCGCTTTCGAATTTCACTCGATACTGCAACCACAAAGTGTCGTGCAAGCCTTGCGCCAGTTGAAGTCGCAGCTGGGCAGCACAAGCATGGGGAGCCACCGTTCCATAACAGCCCTTAGGGTACGTCACACGTAATGCATTGCCATGACCCGAATCGGCATTCACAATTTCAGCGCGGCCTTGCGCAAAGCCATCGAGCCACAATACCTTGTTGCCACCGAGCTCGAACTCTTCTTTCGCTTTGGTTTGCGCATAGGTGCCCTGAGCATCTTGGTCAAAGTTCACCGATAGGAGTTCACCCGCTATGCTCAAATTCGCCACCAGGCCAATCAGAATAAGGCTTGCTTGGCTCATTAGAGTCACATGATTCATCGTGCTTGAGATTGCACTTGAGATTACACAACGCATATTCACCCCATCTTAAACATCGAAGAATGCAGCGAACTCACCAACGAAAAAGGGGGCCGCCGAAGCAACTCCCTGAAAATTAGTTCCGTTCAAGCGGATTGGGGGATTACTCGCCGCCAATGTATTCAACAGCAAAGACGAGCGTAGCATCGGCAGGGATTGGACCTGCGCCACGGCTGCCATAACCCAAGCCTGGTGGGATCACGAGAATGCGCTTCTCGCCGGGCTGCATGCCTTCTACGCCAATGTCCCAACCGCGAATCACCCGGCCTGCACCGAGGTTGAATTCAAAAGGATTTCCGCGGCCACGTGAACTATCAAACATGGTTCCATCAAGCAACCAACCTGTGTAATGCACCTTGGCCTTTTGCCCCGCTTTTGCTGGTGTGCCAGGCGTTTTAGGCGCTTGCACCACGGCATATTTTAAACCTTCACGGCCATCTTTGAGATCGAGTTTGGCAAGCTCAGGGAAATAATCGACGGTGCCGTTATCATCATTTTCCATCGACAAAGCTTCGACGCGATAGAGCAATTCGGAATTAGGTGGAACGCGTGGCATGGCTGTAGAGCCATATGCCGCAGAGGGTTGCAGACGAAGCCAGCGCACGCCAGCAGCTTTCATGCCCACAAGGCCAAGCTCCCAGCCGCGAATCAATTTGTTTGCGCCGAGGGTTGCTTGGAAAGGCTTGCCCGTTGGCTTAGACGATGCGACGGTAGTTCCGCCCATAAGGAAGCCGGTGAAATGCATCGAGAGACGCGAGCCCGCATGAGCCTCTGCGCCAGCGCCTGGCTGCTCATCGTAGACTTCCACACCAGGAGCAATCATCTTCCACTTGAACGAGGTGAGATCCTTCGGGAACACATCGGGGTCAAGGCCTTTCTGTGCAGACACCAACTCGACTTCGAAGACGAGAGTAGCGTTGGAAGGAATTGGACCCACAGTACGATCACCATAAGCGAGCTCAGGGGGAATCACCAAGCGACGCACTTCGCCGGGCTTCATGCCTACAATGCCTTGGTCCCAACCCGTGATGACCATACCTGCGCCAAGGGTGAATTCTAAAGGCTCGCCACGATCGCGCGAGGAATCGAACTTGGTGGAATCGGTGAGCCAACCGGTGTAATGCACCTTGATCAAAGCGCCCGATTTTACTGGCTCGCCAGCACCTTCATGAATCGTGGTGGACTTGAGTTGCACAGTCGTTCCACTCAAGGTGGATGCAGTCACCGCAAAAGAAGATGAGGGAAGAGCAACAAGAGCCATGGCCACCAAGCCAGCAATCCAGGATCGTTTCATAGATGAGCACTCCAAAGAAATGTTTGCAGGCAAAGTAGAAAATTGGGGTTCAGGGAATTAAATCAATCAAACCACCAATTCAAGCGATAAGGGCGCCCAGAGTAATTAGTCAACTTAATTGGAACGACATGAGGCGATGAATACGACAAGTCAACCTGCTGATACCAAGATTGCAAAACCGTTGTCACACCATCGATCACTAATGCTCCAGTCAAAGGTTGACCATCCTCAGAGGACATGCCAAAATGCAGATGCGCAGGAGCCCAATCCGTGGGATGCCCCTGTAGATTCATCCATAAGTCACCCATCGCTGTGACACGACGCGACCCACTTGATTCTAGTAGAGAAATCGCCGTAGTTACGTTACAGCCAGGCTCTGGGCAAACAACACGACTTGCGGAAACCACATTTGCGGCGGTCTTACCAGTAAATTCAAGTTGATCCACATAAATGCCAGGCTCTCCGTTCATGATCACAACAAAATGAACATCGGGATGCTGTTCCGCAAGGCTCGCCAGCAAAGCTTCTGGCACGGGAAAAGACACCGAATTGTATAAGCCGAAAGCAAGACCAGCCAAGTTCTGCGAGCCTAAATCGAAGGATTTGTTGCTTGATGGTATTTCCACACGTAAGCCAACAGTACCAATCCACCACGGATTTAGCGGAACTTTAGGCACATAAACCTTCAAGGACAATTGCCCCGAGACCCTAGATATTTCCGAGGTTTGCACTGGACGTGAACGAACTTCACGCCAACCCCATTCCGTAGTATGCAAAGAAGCTTTGCCTGAATATGGATTTGTCGTATCAAGTATTGATCCACTACTTGCCCCCCAACCACTACCTATTTCAAAACCGCCAACTTCCAAGTTTCCCGCTGGCTTGAGAAACGCACTCAGACTATAAGTAAGGCCTACAACTCCACGCATATACAGCTTCATGCCCACAGACTGCTTCCATGCTGGAATTTCAATTTCATTTAGTCCTTTGGCTAACGAGAATGAGTCCAAGACATTGGTTGGATTCACACCCGTCACAAATAGCTGAGCATCTGAATCGGCGGCTTCTACCGAGAGATAAAGATTTGAGTAGAGATCAAGACCGCTCACCAAAAACCAATCCTCATCTGTTGCATAATCGATGCGACCAGCCTGAGCCAAACTATTCACCTTCAGCGTATCAATCGCAGCAGGTGGAGCAGGATGATCGTCTGTTGCGAAATCAATAACATCAAAGCCTCTACTCATGGAATACTCAAATGCTCTATGGATCGTATCACCAAAGGAGGCTCCCGTCATGCGCGATGTTCCGACATAGGTTGTACGCGCACCTCCTCTTGAATTATCCATGTTTACTGTGACTGAATAATGTCCGCTATCAGCATAACGGGTATAGCGATATGAATAAACACCATCGTTTGCTTGTGCATCGCCATCTTTCCCATCATCATTCAAGGTAATGGGAACAGTATCCAGTGTGGGAGTCACTATGTATCCTTGCACACGAAGTCCCGTGAGCGACGATCCACTTGAAAGTCGTGCTGTGATAAACAATGGATTAGGATATGCGACCTGATTGCCAGGGCTTAGTTGCAAAGACATTTGCTCTGTCGCAAAACCAGCATTCCAACGCAATGTTTGCACGGTAAGCGAAGATGCTTGGTTCCCTACAACAGCCCAATCACCTGATTTTCCGACTAGTTGAGTGGAGTCAACGGTGAAGCAGATCGTATTTGCATCCATCAAATCAGCCGATGGAATCACCACATTGCCACTAGGATCCTTAATTACAAGCGATGATGCCGAGACTCCATAGCCAAACGCGGTGAAAGCCAACTTGCGATCTGAGCTTCCAACATTCACTTGTTTCGATTCACCCTGATTGATTGTAAATGTGGGAGTACTAGAATATCCGTGATTAGAAGCAACATAACTCATGGCAATGCCAGCAGCCTTAGGGGCGCCTGAAGAAACAGAAATATCACGACGATAATCTCCACCAGTCTGTTGAGCCAATTTTGAAAGCATTGCTAAATCGGCATCGTTTCCGAAAGCAAAAACATGAATTTTTACGCCTTTACTTTTGTACAAGCTCACCACTTCATCGAATGTATGCGAGCTAGTATTATCGCGACCGTCAGTCATCACATAAAGAATCTTTTCTGAAGATGTGTTCGAAGTAAAATTTGAGAGTGCTTGAAACAAGCCGTCATACAATGGCGTTGCCGTGCCACCAGCCAATGAACTCATGAAACTCAACGATTGAATCACTCCAAAAGTTGCTTTTAACTGTGATGATGAAAGCCCGTTTCGAGTTTGCAAAGTCTTTTGTTCTACATCCTTGATAAACTCAGGGCTGAAATAGGTAATGCCAAGATTACTGAGGCCACTCAAGGAATGCGACCAATTAACAAGCTTCGCGACATTAAGTGCGTTTTTCATTTTTTGATTTGTTGCCATACTGCCCGAATTATCGAACACAAATTGCACCTCGGTTTGAATTCCATCCATCCACTGAATGTTGAGGTACTTTCTAGCTTCGTCCTGCGCACCAGGTTGATCTAACTCCACCTTGACCTTGGGAACCGTGTACGTTCTCATTGGCCCAATCTGTCTGCATAGCCTATAGTGGTCGATGAAATCGTAATCAGGGCTGGCAGCGCCTATTCCTAAAAGTTTTTGCTCATCATATTTCAGATAATCCAAATATTCGGCACAACGATCATCTGTAGCCAAATACGTGTCAGCATCAGTAGGGGCTCTGCCTGCAAGGGAGGGAATGAAAGCAGAAACAGGTTTGGAAATCATCGTCGAAGGATTGTATGCGCAGTTGCCGGTCACGGCATCCCACTGAGAACACGAGGTACCATCTGCTCTGCGAAAAAAGCGCCCTTGAAAACTATGCGGACTCCCATTGGCGTCGGTTCCAAAATTCCAGCGCTGATAACGGGCAGTACCCGCAACACCCACTCCTGATTGATCCGAAGCGACAGAAAATGGAACAGACCAGAAGCTATCGCCCCAGCCGATATACCAATTCCCAGTTCCCTGATCCGTAAACACCACCCGATTCCCTTGATGGTCTAAAACAGGAATGGTGACACTCATGTCCTTCTCGTTGTATACCACATCTCCAGCATAATAGTGGTTTGCTTCGCATTCAAAATTATAGTTCCAGTCACTTGTTGAAGTGGAACAGTATGTGGCGGCAACTGCGGGGCTTGGCGGGTTGCCTTTGAAAAAAAACGGAACTCCTTTGGCATATGCTGAGGCATAGCTTTTCAATTTCTTCCAATTTTCAGCAGGTGATGTTGCGTCATTGAGGTTTACGCGAAAAATCACATTGTTGGAAGACACGGACTCCGTGATGCCGATACCTTGGTAAATCCCAAGCCCAAGATCTGCCGAACTGTATTCATCGTGAAGGCCATAGAAATAGTGCATGCTTTCATGGGTCAAGGTTCCCGCAGCATCCATAAACTTTGAGGATTGCAAATTGTCATATCCATAATCAGGTGCTAATGATGGATCTTGAAATGAATTCGAATCAGTATTTATGCATGCTCCGTAATCAAACCAAAAAATAGAGCCGCCAGTAAGAAAAGCACCAAGAGCAGTAGCCCATGCTCCACGACCGCAACGCCCCCATTGGACATCGGCATCATTGGTCATGACCCCATTAGAAACGATGCGCACATTCGCCAAGCGATTTCCACCATTGCTCAGCTCATAGATTCCATCAGCCCAGTCGTTGATGATGCTATTGTAATTACTTTTATCTTGGTCACTGATTGGGCCGCTTCGCTGTAAAGAGATCAAAATGTCGAAGTTCTGAATGGTTTTGCCACTACCATCTGTGCTTTCCCAGTATCCACTGTAGGCATTTCTGTACTGACCCGCATATACAAGCGCAATGCCAAAGACCATTGCCGCGATGACTATTTGCTTTACCATAACCCCTCCCATTAATGATTGACAACGCTAGTGTTTTTTTAGACTCGTCAAACCTACCAATGGAGGTTCCTGTGAAGAAAAGCCTTCCTGTATTTTTGCTCGTCATTTTGCACACAGTCGCAATGGCTGGGAGTGCTTCAGATTACTGCCTTCAGATGAGGTCGCCAGGACTTGGTTTGGCTTCCCCTTGTAATACTTATTCGGGTAAGTTGTGCATCACTGGGCAGATGTCGGGAATTTATAAACCAGACTCCACTTG
>Ga0302287_10000393_pt1 | contig 22892 bp, 22 predicted proteins | sample III_Fen_E2_4_FD_200452 | JGI IMG/M metagenome (GOLD analysis project Ga0302287, IMG submission 200452) | Peat permafrost microbial communities from Stordalen Mire near Abisko, Sweden - III_Fen_E2_4 | ecosystem: Environmental > Terrestrial > Soil > Wetlands > Permafrost | place: Sweden: Abisko...
CGGCACGCTGTCGTCGCGGGCCGAGACCCTCGAGCTGAGCCTGTCGCGCAAGGACGGCGTCGGCGCGCTGCTGGCGTCCGATGCGCTGCCCGGCACCATCGGCTCGGTCGCCGCGCTGCTGTCCGTGCAGGCGCGCGACGAGGACGCGATCGTCGCCGCGCTGGGTCCGCTGGGCGACGGGGTCGCGGTGGAGTCGGTGGACGCGGCCGTGGACGCCATCCGCTACCTGCGCGAGCAGGACGCGGGGCGGGCCACGGTGCTGGTGGCGGGCACGTCCGACGGTGACGACGAGCCGGACCCGGCGAACCTGCCGGACGGCGTCGAGCTCGCCGCCGACCTGGTGCGTTGCCCGCCGGCCGTGCGTCCCACCGTGCGGGCGCTGCTGGCGGGCGTCGTCGTGGTCGACGACCTCGCGGCCGCTCGCGCGCTGCTCGCCACCCGGCCGGAGCTGGTCGTCGCCACCCGCGCGGGTGACCTGCTCTCCGCCCGCCGGGCGTCCGGCGGATCGGCGGACGCCCCCAGCGCGCTGCACCTGCAGGCGGCGCTGGAGCAGGCGCGCGCCGGCGCACAGGAAGCCGACAACCGGGCACAGCGGCTGCGCTTCGAGCTGGTGGCAGCGCAGCGGGATGCGGCGCAGGCGCAGGACGCGTACGACCAGACCCTGGAGCGGCTCAACGAGTCGGACGCCGCCCTGGCGGCCGTCGCGGAGCAGCTGGCGAACCTCGGGGCGACCGCCCGGTCGGCCCGGGCCGAGGCCGACCGCGTGCAGCACTCGCTCGACGTCGCCGGCCGGGCCCTGGAGGAGGACACCGCGGCCCTGGCCGAGCTGACCGAGCGCCTCGCCGCTGCGCAGGACGAGCCCACCGACGGCGAGGCGCAGGTCGCGGCAGGCACCGCCGAGCGCGACGCCCGTGCCGAGGCGGCGGCGCAGGCCCGGGGCGCGGAGACGGACGCCCGCCTCACGCTGCGCACCGCCGAGGAGCGCGCCCGCGCGCTGGCCGGCCGGGCCGAGGCGCTGGAGCGTGCGGCGGCGACCGAGCGGGCCGCGCGGGAGCGCGCCGCGGGGCGCGAGCGGGCGCGGGCCCGGCAGGCAGGCGTGGCGCGCGCGGTGCATACCGGTGCGCAACGTGCCCTGACTGAGCTCGACACGTCGCTGGCCCGGGCGTCCGACGAGCGCGCCGCGGCCGAGCAGGCGCGCGCCGAGCGCGACGCGGCGCTGACCCAGACCCGGGCGCAGGTGGACCGCCTCGCCGTCGAGCTCGCCCAGCTGACCGATGTCGCCCACCGCGACGAGGTGGCACGCACGCAGCAGCGGCTGCGGATCGAGGCGCTGGCCTCCCGGGCGGTCGACGAGCTCGGCATCGACCCCGACATGCTGGTCGAGGAGTACGGCCCGCACCGGGACGTCCCGGTGGTGCCCGCGCCGGGCGCCACCGCCGACGAGGAGGCCGCCGCGGTGCCGTACGTCCGCGAGCAGCAGGAGAAGCGGCTGCGTGCCGCCGAGCGGGCCCTGGCCCTGCTGGGCCGCGTCAACCCGCTGGCGCTGGAGGAGTTCGCCGCCCTCGAGGAGCGGCACCGCTTCCTGTCCGACCAGCTGACCGACCTCAAGCGCTCGCGGGCCGACCTGCTGCACATCGTCGACGAGATCGACGAACGGGTGCAGCGCGTCTTCGCCGACGCCTACGCCGACACCGCCGCAGCGTTCACCGAGGTGTTCCCGCGGCTGTTCCCCGGTGGCGAGGGCCGCCTGGTGCTCACCGACCCCGACGACCTGCTCGCCACCGGCGTCGACGTCGAGGCCCGGCCCGCCGGCAAGAAGGTCAAGCGGCTGTCGCTGCTGTCCGGTGGCGAGCGGTCGCTCACCGCGGTCGCGCTGCTGGTGGCGATCTTCAAGGCCCGGCCGAGCCCGTTCTACGTGATGGACGAGGTGGAGGCGGCGCTGGACGACGCCAACCTGGGCCGGCTGCTGCACCTGCTCCGGGAGCTGCGCGCCGGATCTCAGCTCATCGTCGTCACGCACCAGAAGCGCACGATGGAGATCGCCGATGCCCTCTACGGCGTGACGATGCGCGACGACGGCGTGTCCACGGTCATCTCGCAGCGGCTCCGCGAGGACGCCCCGGCCTGATGTGAGGGTTCGGTGTCGGCTGCGCCGACGAGGCGCGATCAGGTCGCCATCGACCGGTCATGGGACGACACTGGCCGCATGCCCGTCTTGCTCCTCGTCGTCGTCGTGATCGCCGTCCTGTCCGCTCTCGTCGTGCTGGCGATGGCTCGTGCCCAGGGCGCTGGGGACCGGTCCGAGGGGCCGCTGCGCGCCTTCCGGCGCGGCATCTCGGCACGTCGTCACCCGGACGCCGAGCAGCGGGCGCAGGCACGTGCTGCGGAGGCAGAGCCCGTGGACGTCACGCTCGCCGAGATGCTGCGGGGTGCCGTCGAGAGCGGCGAGGGCTACCTGCAGCCCGCCGAGATCGTCGGGGCGTGGGCGTCGCCCCGACCCGCCGCTCGCTGACCGCGGCGCCCGTTCGCGTGGGCCGCCGCCCGGCCGTCAGACTGTCCCGGTGATCAACGACACCCTCATCTGGCTCTCCGTCGTCGGCGTCCTGCTGCTGGCGGGCCTCGTCGCGCTGACCGCGACCGCGGTCCGCCGCCGCGGCCACGGCGGCACCGCTCCTGGCGCCGGCACCCTGGTCGAACCCGATGCCGAGCGCGGGGCCGAGACCCCCGCCGGTCCACTCGTCGTCGCCGAGCCGGCCCCCTCGGAGCCCGACGCGGCCGTCGCTGCCGCGCGGGTGGTCGAGACCCCGGCGCCGACCGCGGGTCGCCTGGTCCGGCTGCGTGACCGGCTCGCGCGCGCCGGCTCGCCGCTCGGCGCCCGGCTGCTGGCCGTGCTGTCGCGGGACCGGCTCGCCGAGGACGACTGGGACGAGCTGGAGGAGACCCTGCTGCTGGCCGACGTCGGCCCGGGTCCCACGGCCGAGCTGATCGCGGCGCTGCGCACCCGGGTCCGGGTCGAGGGTCTGAGCGAGCCAGGGGCGGTGCGGGAGATCCTGCGCCAGCAGCTCGTCGCGCTGGTCGACCCGAGCCTGGACCGCACGCTGCACACGACGTCGGGGGTCGGGGACGACGGCGCGCCGGTGCCGGCGGTCGTGCTCGTCGTCGGGGTGAACGGCACCGGCAAGACGACGACGGTCGGCAAGCTGGCGCGCGTGCTGGTGGCCGACGGGCACCGCGTGGTGCTCGGCGCGGCCGACACGTTCCGCGCCGCGGCCGCCGACCAGCTCGCCACCTGGGGGTCGCGCGTCGGGGTGCCGACCGTGCGCGCGGACCGGGAGGGCGCCGACCCGGCCGCGGTGGCCTTCGACGCCGTGCGCGCGGCGCGCGCCACGGGGGCGGATGTCGTGCTCGTCGACACCGCCGGCCGGCTGCAGAACAAGGCCGGGCTGATGGACGAGCTGGGCAAGATCACGCGCGTGCTGACGCGGCAGGGCCCGCTGTCCGAGGTGCTCCTGGTGCTCGACGCCACCACCGGCCAGAACGGTCTGTCCCAGGCGCGGGTGTTCACCCAGGTCGCCGGGGTCACCGGGATCGTGCTGACCAAGCTCGACGGCACCGCGAAGGGCGGCATCGTCGTCGCGGTGCAGCGTGAGCTCGGCGTGCCGGTCAAGCTGATCGGTCTGGGCGAGGGGCCCGACGACCTCGCGCCCTTCGAGCCGGAGGCGTTCGTGGACGGTCTTCTCGGCAGCTGAGACGCGAGGCCACCCGACACGCGATGTTTACCTCGCCGCGTGTCCCGTGACGCCGTCGTAACACGTCCGGCGCTCCGCGGAAACGCCGTACCGCCACCGTGGGTCCTGCGTTCGGCCGCCCGGCCGGGCACGGGAGAAACGGGTACTGCGGATGCTCATGCAATTCGAGCTCGATTCCGGCAACACCGCGTGGATGCTGACGTCGGCCGTGATCGTCCTCATGATGACGGTCCCGGCGCTGGCGTTCTTCTACGGCGGCATGTCCCGGAGCAAGTCGGTCCTCAACATGCTGATGATGAACTACGTCACGGTGGGCACCGTGGGGTTCGTCTGGCTGCTCTGGGGCTACTCCATGTCCTTCGGGACGTCGGTCACGGGGATCAACCAGTTCTTCGGCAACCCCTTCCAGTTCTTCGGCATGCAGGGGCTGACGGACGAGTTCAGCCCGCTGGCCGGCCTGGGCGTCCCCGCGTTCGTGGTGGTCGCCTTCCAGGCGACGTTCGCCGTGATCACGGTCGCCCTCATCACGGGCGCGATCGCCGACCGGATGAAGTTCGGCGCGTGGATCGCCTTCACGGTGATCTGGGCCACGATCGTCTACTTCCCGATGGCCCACATGGTCTGGGCCGGCGGCTTCCTCGGCATCGGCGGGCAGGTCTCGCAGTGGCTGTCCACGCCGATCGACTTCGCCGGCGGCACCGTGGTGCACATCGACGCCGGTGCCGCGGGCCTGGCGCTGGTGCTGCTGCTCGGCAAGCGCAAGGGCTGGCCGAAGGAGTCGGTGCGGCCGCACAACCTGCCGTTCGTCATGCTCGGTGCCGCCCTGCTGTGGGTGGGCTGGTTCGGGTTCAACGCCGGCTCCGAGGGCGCGGCGGACGCCACGGCCGGGCGCGCCTGGCTCAACACGTTCGTCGCCACCTGCGTCGCCCTGCTGGCCTGGATCGCCACCGAGAAGGTGCGTGACGGGCACGCGACGTCGCTGGGTGCGGCGTCCGGCATCGTCGCTGGTCTGGTCGCCATCACGCCGGCCGCTGCGGCCGTCGACACCTTTGGTGCCATCGCCATCGGCGCGATCGCGGGCGTGGTCTGCGCCCTGGCGATCGGCCTGAAGTACAAGCTGGGCTATGACGACGCACTGGACGTGGTCGGCGTGCACCTGGTGGGCGGCATCACCGGCACGGTCCTCATCGGGTTCCTCGCCACCACCAACCAGGGCGGGTTCCTCCCGCCCGACGCGCAGGAGGGCCTGCTGTACGGCGGCGGGTTCACCCAGCTCGCCACCCAGGTTCTGGTGGCAGTGTTCGCCGTGGTCTTCTCGTTCGTGCTGACCTACGTGATCGGCTCGATCATCAAGGCCGTCAACGGCATCCGCCTCTCGGAGGATGTCGAGGTCGGCGGCATCGACCTCGCCGTGCACGGTGAGTCGGCGTACGAGACCATCGGGACCCGTACCGTGCAGGAGGTGAAGTGATGACGAAGCTCGTGACGGCGGTCATCCAGCCGTACCGGTTGGACGACGTCAAGTCGGCCCTCGAGGCCGCAGGAGTGCGCGGCCTGACGGTCAGCGAGGTCAGCGGCTACGGCCGCCAGCGCGGTCACACCGAGGTCTACCGGGGGGCCGAGTACACGGTCGACCTGGTGCCGAAGGTGCGGATCGACGTCCTCGTCGGCGACGAGGACTCCGCAGGTGTGGTGGAGGTGATCATCCAGGCCGCGCAGACCGGCAAGATCGGCGACGGCAAGGTCTGGGTGGTTCCGGTGGAGGACGTCGCCCGCGTCCGCACCGGTGAGCACGGCGACGTGGCCCTGTAGGGCTTCGACGCGATGACGATCGACCGGTCGGTCGGCGCCGAGCCGGCCCGACCGGACGAGGCGCAGGTCCCGCATCCCCTGACGGGGGTGCGGGACCTGCGCCATGACCGCCTGGTGCTGTCCGCCACGCTCGCCGGGCCCGGTGCGGACGGTGTGGCGCGACGCCAGGCGGTCGCGGACCTCGTCATGCGCGCCCTCGCGGTGCTGTGGGACGAGGCGACCGCCGGCATGGACACCACCGGGTTGGCGCTCGGCGCGGTGGGCAGCATCGGGCGCGGCGACGCGTCGCCGATCAGCGACCTCGACCTGTTGCTGGTGCACGAGGGCCGCGGCCGGCGGCCGGATGAGCTCGCCGGGCTGGCGGACCGGCTCTGGTACCCGATCTGGGACGCCGGCCTCGACCTCGACCACTCGGTGCGCTCGGTGGCGCAGTGCCGGCAGGTGGCGTCCCGGGACCTGCCGGCCGCCGTCGGCCTGCTCGAGCTGCGGCACGTCGCCGGTGACCCGGTGATGGTCGCCCGTGCGACGTCCGCCCTCCTCGAGGACTGGCGGGCCGCGGCGCGGCGGCGGCTCCCGGAGCTGCTGTCCACCACGCGGCAGCGGGCGGAGCGGCACGGCGAGCTGGCGTACCTCGTCGAACCCGACCTCAAGGAGGCCCGCGGGGGGATCCGGGACGCCGTGGTGCTGTCGGCGCTGGCGGCGACGTGGCTGACGGACCGCCCGCACGGCGCGGTGGACCGCGCCTACACGCACCTGCTGGACGTGCGCGACACCGTGCAGCTCGTCACCGGCCGGCACACCAACCGGCTGCTCGCCGCCGACCAGGACGAGGTCGCCGAGCGCACGGGCTTCACCGACCGCGACGACCTGCTGGCCTCGGTGGCCGAGGCCGGTCGCGTGATCTCGTACGCGTTGGACACCACCGTGCGCAACGCCCGGCAGGCCCTGCAACGCCCCCCACGCCGGCCCCTGCTGGTCCGGGGCCAGCGGCAGCCACCCCGGCTCCGGCCGATCGCCGAGGGACTGGTGGAGCACGACGGGGAGCTGGTGCTCGCCGTGGACGCGCATCCCGCGGACGACCCGGTGCTGTCGCTGCGGGCCGCCGCCACGGCGGCGCGCACGGGTCTGGTGCTGTCCCCGGTGACGGTGGCGAGCCTCGGTGCGACACCGGCGCTGCCGACGCCGTGGCCGCGGGCGGCCCGGGGGCACCTGATCGCGCTGCTGGGGTCCGGCGCGGCGCAGGTGCCGGTGTGGGAGGCCCTGGACCTGGCGGGGGTGGTCACCACGTGGATCCCCGAGTGGGCCGGGGTGCGCAACCGCCCGCAGCGGTCCGCGATCCACCGGCACACGGTCGACCGGCACCTCATCGAGACGGTCGCCCGGGCGGGCCGGGACCGGCGCGCCGCGGCCGGGGCAGGGACCGGGTCCGGGGCCGGGTCCGAGACCCTGCTGCTCGCCGCGCTCCTGCACGACATCGGCAAGCGCGCGGGGGCGGCGGACCACTCGGTGGAGGGCGCCCGCCTGGCCGGCCCGATCGTCGTGCGGATGGGCTTCGGTGAGGACGTCGCCGCGGACGTCACCCGCCTGGTCCGCCAGCACCTGACGCTCGCCGACCTCGCGACGACGGAGGACCTGGACGACCCCGCGACAGTGGCGACGCTGCTGGACGCGGTGGACCACCGGGAGGACCTGCTCACGCTGCTGCGCGTGCTGACCGAGGCCGACGCCTCGGCAGCCGGGCCGCCCGCCTGGACCGCCTGGCGGGCGACGCTCATCGACGACCTGGTGGCCCGGGCCCGGGCCGCCCTGGCAGGTACCCTGGGTCGTCCGTAAGCAGCCCCACCCCGCGAGCGAGGCCCGGTGTTCGCCACCCTCTCCGACCGCCTGACGGCGACCTTCCGCAACCTGCGCACCCGCGGCCGGCTCTCCGAGGCGGACATCGACGCCACCGTCCGCGAGATCCGGCGGGCGCTGCTCGACGCGGACGTCGCGGTGCCGGTGGTCCGCGCGTTCACTGCCGCGGTGCGCGAGCGGGCGCTGTCCGCGGAGGTGTCCGGCGCGCTCAACCCGGCGCAGCAGGTCGTCAAGGTGGTCAACGACGAGCTGGTGGCGATCCTCGGTGGCGAGACGCGCCAGCTGCGGCTGGCCAAGCAGCCCCCGACGGTCATCCTGCTGGCCGGCCTTCAGGGCGCCGGCAAGACGACCCTGGCCGGCAAGCTGGCGCTCTGGCTCAAGGACGCCGGGCACACGCCGCTGCTGGTGGCCGCGGACCTCCAGCGACCCAACGCGGTCACGCAGCTGCAGGTGGTGGGCGAGCGTGCCGGCGTGCCGGTGTTCGCACCGCACCCCGGCAACCAGGCCGGCGTCGACCTCGACGCGCTGCCCGCGGGCGCGGACCCGGTCGCGGTGGCCCGGGACGGCGTGGCGACCGCGCGCACCCGCCAGCACGACGTGGTGATCGTCGACACCGCCGGCCGGCTCGGCATCGACGACGGCCTGATGGCGCAGGCGGCGGACATCCGCGACGCCGTGCAGCCCGACGAGACGCTGTTCGTGGTCGACGCGATGATCGGCCAGGACGCGGTGACCACCGCGCGGGCCTTCCTCGACGGGGTCGGGTTCACCGGGGTGGTGCTGTCCAAGCTGGACGGCGACGCCCGCGGCGGCGCGGCGCTGTCGATCGCGAGCGTCACCGGCCGACCGATCATGTTCGCCTCCACCGGCGAGAAGCTCACCGACTTCGAGGTGTTCCACCCCGACCGCATGGCCTCCCGGATCCTCGACATGGGCGACGTGCTCACCCTGATCGAGCAGGCCGAGAAGGCCTTCGACGCTGAGCAGTCCGCGGCGATGGCCGGCAAGCTGGCCGCCGGCGAGGACTTCACGCTCGAGGACTTCCTGTCCCAGATGCAGCAGCTGCGCACCGCGGGCCCGCTGAAGAAGATGCTCGGGATGCTGCCCGGCATGGGCCAGATGCGCGAGGCGCTGGACAGCTTCGACGAGCGCGAGGTGGACCGCATCGAGGCGATCATCCACTCGATGACGCTCGCCGAGCGCCGCACGCCGAAGATCGTCAACGGCTCGCGCCGGGCGCGGATCGCGGCCGGCTCCGGTACCACGCCGGCGGACGTCAACCAGCTGCTCGAGCGGTTCGACGGCGCGCAGAAGATGATGAAGCAGATGGCGCGCGGCGGCGGCGGCATGCCGGGGATGTCCGGCATGGGCAACCTGCCCGCGCTGGGCAAGAAGGCTCGCGGTCGGACGGCCGCCCCGGCCCGCAAGGTCAAGGGCCGGTCCGGCAACCCCGCCAAGCGCGCCGAGCAGGAGCGTGGCGTGGCGCCGCGCGGTCCGGGGGAGGCCGCACCGGCCGCGCCCGGATCGGCCTTCGGCCTCGGACGCACCCGGCCGGCCGCACCGGCCGCACCCGACCCCGGCGAGATCACCCTGCCGACGGGCCTGGACCACCTGTTCGGCGGCCGCTGAGCCACGCCGTGCGCACCCTGCACCTGCGCGGTCCGGTGCTCGTCGACGACGAGCACGTGGTGGGCGAGGCGTGGGTGGTCGGCGATCGCGTGACGTTCGTCCGGCCGACGGGTGCGGGCGCGCGCGATGTCACCGAGGTCGAGGGCTGGGTGCTGCCGGGCCTGGTCGACGTGCACTGCCATATCGGCCTGGGGGCGCAGGGCGCCGTGGACGCCGCCACGGCCGAGCGGCAGGCGATCACCGACCGGGACTCCGGCGTCCTGCTGGTGCGCGACGCCGGATCGCCGAGCGACACCCGATGGATCCAGGACCGCGCCGACCTGCCGCGGCTGCTCCGCGCCGGGCAGCACCTGGCCCGCACCCGGAGGTACCTGCGGCACTACGGGCGCGAGCTGTCGTCGCCCGACGAGCTGCCGGCCGCCGTGGGCGAGGAGGCGAGCCGCGGCGACGGCTGGGTGAAGCTGGTGGGGGACTGGATCGACCGCGAGCTGGGCACCGCCGGCGACCTCACCCCGCTGTGGCCCGCCGGCACGGTGGCGCGGGCGGTCGCGGTCGCCCACGACGCCGGCGCCCGCGTGACCGCCCACACCTTCGCCGGCGAGACGCTCGACGCGCTGCTCGACGCGGGCATCGACTGCCTGGAGCACGCGACGGGCGCGGACGCGGCGCAGATCGACCGGATCGCGGCGGCGGGCGTCGCCGTCACCGCGACGCTGCTGCAGGTGGCCCAGTTCGACACGATCGCCGACCGGGCCACCCGCTACCCGGTGTTCGCCGCGCGGATGCGCCGGCTGCACGCGCGTCGCCACCAGCAGGTGCGGGACCTGCACGACGCCGGCGTGCGGATCCTCGTCGGCACCGACGCGGGCGGCACCATCGCGCACGGCCGGCTGGCCGAGGAGGCCGCCGAGCTGGTGGCGGCGGGCATCCCCGCGCCCGAGGTGGTCGCCGCGGCGTCCTGGCGGACCCGGGCCTGGCTCGGCGTGCCGGGGCTCGCCGAGGGCGCGAGCGCGGACCTCGTCGTGCTGGACGACGACCCGCGCCGGACGATCGGCACCCTGAGGGCGCCGCGGGCGGTCGTGCTGCGCGGGGCGATCGTCGCCCACCGCTGACGCCGCGGCCTGCGCGGTTGGGACCGTGCGCGTGCGTCTGGCACAATGACGGGCTGTACCCGGTGCGTGCAGCCCCTCTACCTGCCGTGCCGTGTCCCCGGTCGGACCGGCGCGCCCAACCCCACGGGCTGCGCCGCGAGACCACCTCAGCAGACATCAGGAGAACATCCCCTCGTGGCCACCAAGATCCGTCTCAAGCGCCTGGGCAAGATCCACGCGCCGTTCTACCGCGTCGTCGTCGCCGACTCGCGCAGCCGCCGCGACGGCCGCGTGATCGAGGAGATCGGCAAGTACCACCCCACCGAGGAGCCCTCGCTCATCGAGATCACCTCCGAGCGCGCGCTGTACTGGCTCGGCGTGGGCGCGCAGCCCACCGCCCAGGTGGAGGTGCTGCTCAAGATCACCGGCGACTGGCAGAAGTTCAAGGGCCTGCCGGGCACCGAGGGCACGCTGCGGACGAAGGCCGGCAAGGTTGCCGCGACCGCCGCCGTCGAGGCCGTCGCTGCCGACGCCGAGAAGGCCAAGGCGACCGCGTCGGCGAAGGCCGCCAAGAAGGCCGCCGAGCCTGAGACCGAGACCGCTCCCGCGGTCGAGGACGAGCAGGCCTGATGCTCGCCGAGGCGCTCGAGCACCTGGTCCGGGGGATCGTCGACCACCCGGACGACGTGCACGTGCGTGCGGCGACGCTGCGCCGCGGCGACCTGCTCGAGGTCCGGGTGCACCCCGACGACCTCGGGCGGGTCATCGGCCGTGGCGGGCGGACGGCGCGCGCACTGCGCACGGTGGTGAACGCGCTGTCCCGTGAGGGTGCGGTGCGGGTGGACGTCGTCGACGTCGACCGGCGCTGACCGGCGCGGTGCTGCTCACCGTCGCCCGCATCGGGCGGCCCCACGGCCTACGGGGCGAGGTGTCGCTCGACGTGCGCACCGACGACCCCGAGGGCCGTTTCGAGCCGGGCGCCGTGCTGCGCACGGACCCCCCGGCCGCCGGCCCGCTCACCGTGGAGCACGTCCGGCAGGCCGGTGAGCGGTGGATCGTCGCCTTCGCCGGCGTGCCCGACCGCAGCGCGGCCGAGGGCCTGACCGGGGTGCTGCTCGTCGTCGACCCCGCCGACGACCCCCACGACGACGACGCCTGGTACCCGCACGAGCTGGTCGGCCTGCGGGCCGAGCACGTCGCGGACGGCCGGTTGCTCGGCGAGGTCGTCGGCCTCGAACCGTCGCCCGCCCACGACCTGCTGCTCGTGCGCGAACCGGACGGCGCGCTGACCCGCGTGCCGTTCGTCGCCGCGATCGTCCCGGTGGTGGACGTCGCCGGCGGCCGGGTGGTGCTCGACCCGCCGGGCGGCCTGCTGGCCGCGGACGCCGCGAACCTCGTCGTGTCCGACGAGACGGTCGGCGACGCGGACGAGACGGTCGAGGCGCCCGGGCCGGACGCCCCGGGCGTCTGAGGGGACCCGGCGTGCGCATCGACGTCGTCACGATCTTCCCCGAGTACCTGGCGCCGCTCTCGCTGTCGTTGGTGGGCAAGGCCGCCACGGCGGGACTGCTCGACCTGCGGGTGCACGACCTGCGCGACTGGGCACCGGACCGGCACCGCACGGTGGACGACACCCCGTTCGGCGGCGGCGCCGGCATGGTGATGCGCCCGGACGTGTGGGGCCGGGCGCTGGACGACGTGCTGACCCCGGGTGCGCGCCTCGTGGTGCCGACACCGGCGGGGGAGCCGTTCACCCAGCGGACGGCGGAGGCGCTGGCGACGGAGCCCGCGCTGGTGCTGGCGTGCGGCCGGTACGAGGGCATCGACGCCCGGGTGGTGGAGCACTACCGCGACCGCGGCCCGGTGACCGAGCTGTCGGTGGGCGACTACGTGCTGGCCGGTGGCGAGGCCGCGGCACTCGTCGTGGTCGAGGCCGTGGCCCGGCTGCTGCCGGGGGTGCTGGGCAACCCGCAGTCCGTGGTGGAGGAGTCGCACTCGTCCGACGGGCTGCTGGAGTATCCCGTCTACACCAAGCCGGCCACCTGGGCGGGCCTGGAGGTGCCCGAGGTGCTGATGTCCGGGCACCACGCCCATGTGCAGCGCTGGCGGCGCGACCAGGCCCTGGAGCGGACCGCCGAGCGTCGACCGGACCTGTTGGCCCGCCTGGACGTGAGCTCGCTCGACCGACGCGACCTGGCGACGCTGTCCGCGCTGGGCTGGCGTGTGGTGGACGACCGGCTGGAGCGCACCGAGCCCTGAGCCGGTCGAGCCGGTCGAGCCGGTCGGTCCTGTCGGGCCACCGGGTCGGCGTGGCGGCGCCCGTGTGGCAGAATCGTCCCTCGGTGCGTGTCGGTCGCCCGTCCTCTGCCGCAGGGGAGATGCGTCCGTCGCTCGGACCTCGTCCGGCGCACCACCTCACCTCGTCCCCCGGGACATCCGCCCCGTCCGGTCCGCCGGTCGGCGAGGATGCCACCGACGACGCTCCTGACCTGCGGCAGGACGGGAAAGCGACACCGACATGCAGACACTCGACCCGCTCGACGCAGCCTCGCTGCGCACCGACGTCCCCGACATCCGCCCCGGCGACACCGTCAAGGTGAACGTCAAGGTCGTGGAGGGCACCCGCTCCCGCATCCAGGCGTTCCAGGGGGTCGTCATCGGCCGCCAGGGCAGCGGCGTCCGGGAGACGTTCACCGTCCGCAAGATCAGCTTCGGCGTCGGCGTGGAGCGCACGTTCCCCGTGCACGCCCCCACCGTCGACTCCGTCGAGGTGATCACCCGCGGCGACGTGCGCCGCGCGAAGCTGTACTACCTGCGCGCGCTGCGCGGCAAGAAGGCGAAGATCCGCGAGAAGCGCGAGACGGTTCCGGCCAAGAAGGCCTGACCAGCACTCTCACGACGGGCGGTCCCTGCGGGGGCCGCCCGTCGTGCGTTCCGGTGCGGGCCGGGCGGCCTCGGGGGCGCGCCGCGTGGCCCCATCGCACAGCGCCGCGTGCGAGGCTGTGCCCGTGAGCGATCGGCCCCTCGACGAGTCCCTCGTGCCGAGCCTTCCCCCCTGGCCCCCCCGGGGCACGCACGCCGCTGCGGGCGAGGCTCACCGTGAGACGACGGCCGGTGCGGCCGAACCCGTGGCGCGGCCCGCACCGGACGAGCCGGCCGAGCCTGCCGGCCCCACCGGAGCGGACGCCGTCACGCCGCATCGTCGGGACCGTCGTGCCGCCGCCCGCGCGCGGCGGTCCGGTCCGGCGGCCTGGCTGCGCGAGACGGCGATCATCCTGGTCAGCGCGCTGGTGCTGTCCTTCGTCGTAAAGACCTTCCTGGTCCAGGCGTTCTTCATCCCGTCGGAGTCGATGCACAACACGCTCGTCGAGGACGACCGGTTCCTGGTCGGCAAGCTGGCGCCGGGCCTGCTCGACCTGCACCGCGGCGACATCGTCGTGTTCAAGGACCCCGGCAGCTGGCTCGCTCCTCCCGCGGTGGAGAGCGCCAGCCGGCGGGTGGTGGACGACGTGCTGACCTTCATCGGGCTGCGCCCGTCCGACGCGGGCGAGCACCTCGTCAAGCGCGTCATCGGGCTGCCCGGTGACCGTGTGGCGTGCGCGGGTAGCGGGTCGCCGGTGACGGTCAACGGCGTGGCGCTCGACGAGCCCTACCTGGCCCCCGGTGCGCAGCCCAGCAGCATCACGTTCGACGTCGTCGTCCCCGAGGGCTCGCTGTGGGTGATGGGCGACAACCGCGACCACTCGGCCGACTCCCGCTACCACCAGGGCAACCCGGGCGGCGGCTCGGTCCCGCTGGCGGACGTCGTCGGCGTCGCCTTCGTCATCGTCGCGCCGTGGGACCGGATGAGCGTGCTGCACAACCCGTCGGCGACCTTCGCCGACGTGCCCGCCGCGGCATGACCACCGCGACCCTGCCGCACGCGCTGCCGGTCGCCACCGGGGCGCGCGCGGTGCCCCATCTGCGCCACGAGCGTGCACTGCTGCGTGCGGGCGCGGTGCTGGTCGCGGGCATGGACGAGGTGGGGCGCGGGTCGCTGGCAGGTCCGGTCAGCGTCGGCGTGGTGGTGGTCGACGCGACGACGCGATCCGCGCCGCGCGGGGTGGCGGACTCCAAGCTGCTGACGCCGGCTGCCCGCCAGGCGTTGCTGCCGGCTCTGTCGCGGTGGGGGCTGGCCCGGGCCGTCGGGCACGCGAGCGCCGCGGAGATCGACGACGTGGGCATCATCGTGGCCCTGCGCCGGGCGGGGACCCGTGCGCTGGCGCAGGTCACGGCTGCGGTCGGCCCGGTCGACGTGGTGCTCCTCGACGGCAGCCACGACTGGCTGACGCCGCCGGCCGACCTGTTCGCGGCGGACGACGAGACCGCGGCGGGCCTCTTCGCCGCTCCGGCGGGCCCGTTCGCCGCTCCGGCGGTGCGCCTGCGGGTGAAGGCCGATCGCACGTGTGCCAGCGTCGCGGCGGCATCGGTGCTGGCCAAGTGCGAGCGCGACACGATGATGGTGGCCCTGGCGGCGGCGCACCCGGCGTACCACTGGGAGCAGAACAAGGGCTACGCGTCGCCCGAGCACGTCACGGCGCTCGCCGCGCACGGCCCCTGCCCGCTGCACCGCCGGTCGTGGAGCCTGCCGGGCGTCGGTCCTTGCGTTGTCGAGGTGGCCGGCGCGCCGGGGGCGTCGGGAGCCGTGCCGCTGCCGGAACGAGGAGCCGCGCTCTGGGCCGTCGTCGGCCTCGATGCCGAGGCCGAGGGCTGGACCGGGCCGGGCGACGATGGTCGTCGGGCGGACCGCGACGAGGGGACAATGGGGCTGTGAGCGCCGAGGACCTGGAGAACTACGAGACCGATGCCGAGCTGGCGCTGTACCGCGAGTACCGCGACGTCGTCGGACTGTTCTCGTACGTGGTCGAGACCGAGCGCCGGTTCTACCTGGCGAACCAGGTGGACCTGCAGGTGCGGTCGGCGGCGGGGGAGGTCTACTTCGAGCTGGCGCTGGCCGACGCGTGGGTCTGGGACGTGTACCGGTCCGCACGCTTCGTCAAGTCCGTCCGCGTGGTGACGTTCAAGGACGTCAACGTCGAGGAGCTGGCCAAGGCCGAGCTGGACCTCGGGGGCAGTGCGGGCTTCGCCCGCTGATCTGACGGCCGTCGCTTCGGCGTCGGCGCGAGCCGCCCACAGCCCGTAGCACCGCGCCGCTTGTGCGCACCTCGCACCGGTACTCCCCGGCGGCGTGCCGCATCGGGCAGCGTGCCCGGTGGAGGTGGTGCACGTGCGGGCCAAGGATGCCGTCGGCAGGCACGGCGAGGACGTGGCGGTGGCGCACCTGCGTGCGGCCGGCTGGCAGGTGCTCGACCGCAACTGGCGCTGCGCGCGCGGGGAGCTGGACGTCGTCGCGCTCGACGGCTCGGAGCTGGTCGCGGTCGAGGTGAAGACGCGGCGGTCCGCGCGCTTCGGCTCGCCGGCGGAGGCCGTGACCGCGATCAAGCTCGCGCGGCTACGGCAGCTGACCGCGCTATGGCTGGCGGCGCACGAGGTGCACCCGTGCTCGGTGCGGGTCGACGTGCTCGCCATCACGTTGCCGGCGCGCGGCGCGGCCGTGGTGGAGCACCTGGTGGGGGTGGTCTAGGTGGTGCTGGGCCGCACGCGCGCGGTGTCTCTGCTCGGACTGTCCGGCCACGTCGTCGAGGTCGAGGCACACCTGGCGCCGTCGTTGCCCGCGTTCACGCTGGTCGGGCTGCCGGACACCGCGCTGAACGAGGCACGGGACCGGGTGCGCGCCGCCGTGACGTCGACGGGCCTGGCGTGGCCGAACCGCCGGATCACGGTCAACCTGTCGCCCGCAGCGCTGCCGAAGTCCGGGTCGGGCTTCGACCTGGCCATCGCGGTCGCGACGCTCGCGGGTGCCGAGCTGATCGACCCGGTGGCAGCGGCCTCCTGCGTGCATGTCGGCGAGCTCGGCCTGGACGGTCGGCTACGGCCGGTCCGCGGGGTGCTGCCGGCGGTGGCGGCGGCGGTCCGGGCAGGTCACTGCCGCGTGGTCGTGCCCTCGGGCAACCTTGCCGAGGCCCGGCTGGTGCCCGGCGCCGAGGTGGTCGGCGTGGACAGCCTGGCGCAGGTGGCTGCGCGCTACGGCGCCGACGTGGACGTGCCCGAGGTGGAGCCGGTGCGCGACGTGCTGCCGGCACGCGAGGTGCCAGGCGTCGGGCCCGACCTCGCCGACGTCATCGGTCAGGACGAGGCGCGCCACTGCCTGGAGATCGCCGCCGCGGGCGGCCACCACCTGCTCATGGTCGGACCGCCGGGTGCGGGCAAGACGATGCTCGCGTCCCGGCTGCCCGGTCTGCTGCCGGACCTGGACGAGGCCGAGGCCGTGGAGGTCACCGCTGTGCACTCCCTCGCCGGCTCGTTCGACCCCTCCGGCGGGCTGGTGCGGCGTCCCCCCTACGAGAACCCGCACCACACCGCCACGCCCGCGAGCGTGGTCGGCGGTGGCTCGGGAGTGCCCCGTCCCGGGGCGGCGTCCCGTGCGCACTGCGGTGTGCTGTTCCTCGACGAGGCTCCGGAGTTCACGACGGCCGTGCTGCAGACGCTTCGCCAACCACTCGAGCACGGGGAGGTGGTGCTGCACCGGGCCGGGGGGACGGCGCGCTACCCCGCGCGGTTCCAGCTGGTGCTGGCGGCGAACCCCTGCCCGTGCGGTCGGTCGGTGGGCAAGGGCCTGGACTGCACGTGCCGCGGCGAGCAGCGACGCCGCTACTTCGGCCGGCTGTCCGGTCCGCTGCTGGACCGCCTGGATCTCCAGGTGGTGGTGGAGCCGGCGCGGGCGTCCGACAAGCCGGGGGAGGCCTCCGCGCAGGTGGCCGGCAGGGTGCGCGACGCGCGGGCGGCGGCCGCGCTGCGGCTGACCGGCACCGGCTGGCGGACCAACGCCCAGGTCTCGGGGTCCTGGTTGCGGGACCGGCTCGGTCCGGGCCGCGCGCTCATGGTGGACCTGGACCGTGCCCTCGACCGCGGCACGTTGAGCCTGCGTGGCGTCGACCGGGTGCTGCGCGTCGCCTGGACCGTCGCCGACCTGGCAGGTCGCGCGGCGCCGACGCGCGCGGACGTGGGGGCGGCGCTGCACATGCGGACCCGGGGGCAGGGCGCGTGACGTCGACCGGGACGGAGGAGGATCGGCTGGCGAGAGCGGCGTGGTCGGCCCTCGTGGAACCGGGTGACCGCGTCGCGGGGGCGCTGGTCGCCCTCGTCGGTGCCGCACGGGCGCTGGTGTGGGTCCGTCGCTGTGCGCAGGGCGCGGCGGACTGGAGCCTGCTGGCCGACGTCGCGGGCGGCCCGCTGGACGGGGTCGATCGGCAGCGCCTGTCGGGCGCCGTCGCGCGATGGTCGGCGCGGTTGCCCGCACTCGACCCGGCCGCCCACCTCGAAGCCTTGGGCCGGCTGGGCGGTGCCCTCGTCGTGCCTGGCGACGAGGGCTGGCCGGCCGGCCTCGACGATCTCGGCGACGCCGCTCCGTTCGCGCTGTGGGCGCGCGGCGACCCGTCGGCCGACCGTGCGGCCGTCGCCGTGGTCGGCTCGCGGGCGGCCACCGCGTACGGCGAACGGGTCGCGTACGACCTGGCCGAGGGTCTGGCGCGGCGCGGTGTGCTGGTGGTCTCCGGCGGCGCATACGGCGTCGACGCGGCCGCCCACCGCGGAGCGCTGGCCACCGGGGTCACCGTCGTCGTGCTGGCCGGCGGGGTGGACCGCAGCTACCCGGCGGGCAACTCCCGGGTGTTCGAGGAGGCGGTGGCCCGCGGCGGCGCCCTGGTGAGCGAGGTGCCGCCGGGAGCGCTGCCCACCCGGTCCCGTTTCCTGCTCCGCAACCGCCTGATCGCCGCGTGGGCGGCCGCCACTGTGGTCGTCGAGGCGGCGTGGCGGTCCGGCGCGCTCAACACCGCCCACCATGCCGTCGGGCTGCTGCGCCCGTTGGGCGCGGTACCGGGGCCGGTCACGTCACCGGCGTCGACCGGCTGCCACCGACTGCTGCGGGACGGTGCCGCGGTGTGCGTCACCGATGTCGACGAAGTGCTCGAGCTGGTCCCTGGCGGCGCGCCGGCCGACCGGCTCCCGTCGTCGGGAGGCGCCCGATCGGCGGCGCGCGACGGGATCGGGGAGGTGCTCGGCGAGACGAGTGCCCGCGTGCACGACGCGCTGGGCCTTCGCGCCCCAGCGCCGGTGGAGCAGGTGGCCGCGCGCGCCGGCACCACGCTCGACGAGGCGCGCGGGTGCCTCGGCCTGCTGGAGCTCGAGGGCCTCGCGGAGCGTCGGGCCGACGGCTGGGTGGCCGTGCGCGGGCGTCCGGGGCCGGCCTCGCGGGCCTGAGGTCCGGCGTCCCGAGGGCGGTCACGAACGCACGGATGCGTCCGTTAGGGTGTCACCCGTCTGGCGGTAAGCGGGTGAAATACTGCGCGCGGTCGGTCATTCGGCCCCGGAAATCGGACATTGGCGGCGCATTCGCCCATATAGCCCGTGACCTGCATGGACGTTCGTCTTGAACTGCCGGCCAACACCCGGCACGGTTGGAGGGTGTTCGGGATGAGGATCATCGAGGGAGCGCGTGACCGCGCGCTGCTGACCGGTGACTTCTCGCTGCACCTGCGGGCCCAGCGCGGGTTGTCGGACCACACGGTGCGCGCCTACCTGGGCGACGTCGAGAACCTGTTGACGTTCGCGAGCGGCCGCGGCTGCGCCACCCTGGACCGGATCGACCTGGACCTGCTGCGGGCCTGGCTGGCGAACATGTCGTTGAACGAGCTGTCGCGCAGCACCATGGCGCGTCGCACGGCCGCGGTGCGGACGTTCTTCGCCTGGGCGACGCACACCAGCCGGCTGGCGATCGACCCGACGGCGCGACTCGCCTCGGCGCGGGTCCACACGCGGCTGCCCGCCGTGCTGCCGTCGCGTGACGTCGCGACGATGCTCGACCTGGCCCGGGACCACGCTGCGCAGGGCGACCCGATCGCCGTCCGGGACTGGGCGGTCGCGGAGATCCTCTATGCGACGGGTGTCCGCGTCGGCGAGCTGTGCGAGGCCGACCAGGCCGACGTCGACGTGGACGAGCGGACGCTGCGCGTGATGGGCAAGGGCGCCAAGGAGCGCGTCGTGCCGTTCGGCGCGCCCGCCCAGGCCGCGATGCGACGCTGGTTGGACGAGGCGCGGCCTCGGCTCGCCGGGCCCGACGCGCACGATGCCCTCTTCGTCGGGGCGCGGGGTGCGCGCGTCGACCAGCGGCGCCTGCGCGCGGCCGTGCACGCGCTCGCCGCAGCGGCCGGGGTGGACGACGTCGCCCCGCACGCCCTGCGGCACTCCGCCGCGACGCACCTGCTCGAGGGCGGCTCCGACCTGCGCTCCGTCCAGGAGCTGCTCGGTCACGCCAGCCTGACCACCACCCAGCGCTACACCCACGTGTCCGCCGAGCGTCTGCGCTCGGCCTACCAGCTTGCGCACCCGCGCGCATGAACCGCCGATCGGAGCCGACGATGACCCAGCAGGCCGAGGGCTGCACGGTGAGCCCCACCGTGCCCGTGACCGCTCTGCGGGCGGGGCGTCGCACGCCGACGGCGCCGCCGGGAGTCGTCCCGCAGCAGCGCCGTGCGTCCACTGTCGAGGTCGAGCTCGACCTCGACGCGTGCTGGCTCGAGTACAAGACCACCGGGACCGCCTGGTCCCGCGAGCAGCTGATCATGCACTACATCCCGCTGGTCACGGCCGTCGCCAGCCGGGTCGGCATGCGCCTGCCGAGCATGGTCGAGCACGCCGACCTCGTGTCCTACGGCATGTTCGGGCTGATCGACGCGATCGAGAAGTACGAGCCGAACCGTGCGGTGAAGTTCGAGTCGTACGCCTCGTCGCGGATCCGGGGCGCGATCATCGATGAGCTGCGGGCGATGGACTGGGTGCCGCGCTCCGTACGGACCAAGGCCCGCGCCGTCGACCGTGCCTATGGCGAGCTGGAGGCGACGCTGCACCGCTCGCCGACCGAGCACGAGGTCGCCACCACGCTCGAGATGCCCGTCGCGGATCTCCGTGCGGTCTTCACCCAGCTGTCCACGGTCAACCTCGTCGCGCTGGACGAGCTCCTCGGCGGCGAGGACCGGGCCGGTGGCGTCAGCGTCGGCGACACGCTCGGCGACCACCGCAGCATCGACCCTGCCGGCTCCGTCGAGGCGCAGGAGACCCGATTCCTGCTCGCGCGGGCGATCGAGCAGCTCTCCGAGCGGGAGCGCATGGTGGTGGTCCTCTACTACTACGAGGGCATGACGCTCGCGGAGATCGGCCGCATGCTCGGTGTGACCGAGTCGCGGATCTCGCAGATGCACACCGCGGCCATGGTCCGGCTGCGCACTCGCCTGATGGAGGCCGAGCGGGTCTGACCCGCGTCCGGCGGTGACGCCGTGCTCATCGGCAGCAGCACCACCGGCCCACCGCCGCGCAGCAGCGAGAGCGGGTCGACGTAGGTCGATCCGTCGCGCACGCCCCAGTGCAGGCATGCGGCCGGGGCGCAATGCGATGGTGTGGCTGCGAGCGTGGCGACCTGCTGGCCACGTCGGACCTGGTCGCCGACCGCCACCTGCGGGTCCACCGGCTCGAGGCTGGTGCGCAGCCCGTCCAGGTGCCGGATCGTCACGATCCGGCGGTCGACCACCGTGCCTGCGAAGATCACCTCCCCGTCCGCCGGTGCCAGCACCGGCTCGCCGATGCCGAGCACGAGGTCGACGCCCCGGTGCCCCGCCGACCACGCCTGCGCCGGCGCTCGGAACGGGTGCACGACGAGTGGGGCACCGACGACGGGCGGCTGGACGAGCCCGCCCGCGGGGGTCGGCGGCTGGACGAGGCCGCCCGCCCCGATCGGGCCCGCCGTCAGACCTGCGGCCAGGCCTGGGGCAGCAACCTCGGCGGCCCTGATCACCACGCCGGGTGCACCACCACTCGTCGCCAGCGCGACAACGACGATCACGGCGCTCAGCCGGAGGTCGGGGCGTCGGAGTGGGCGCCGTCTGGCCCGCCTCGTCCGCCTGACCCGCGTTGTCCGCCCGGTCCGCCCGGTCCACGTGTCCCACCTGGTCCGGCCGGTGCCGGGTGCGTGCGCCGCCGTCATGCGCACACGGTCCGCCGGCGCCCGGCGGACCGCCGCGCACGGCCCGGTGCCCGGGCCCACTGCGCCGACGCCGCGGGCTGGGGTCGCATGGAGCGCATGCCGGATCGGGTAGTCTCTTCTCGAGACCGGCCTGTGCCGGTCGACTTCGCGTGCCATCTCCCGCTCCTGGTCGGACGACCGAGGGCGGGGCCTCCTCCGCAGTGGTCCGGGTTCGCCCGGCGCGGATGTGGCTGGCACCAGGGGCTCCGACCGCCGGTCGGTGCCGCCAACCGAACCGCGGATCGCTCGACGATCCGCACGAACGTGCGTGCCTCGGCGCGCCAGGAGGTACAGCCATGGCCGTCGTGACCATGCGCCAGCTGCTCGAGAGCGGCGTCCACTTCGGGCACCAGACCCGTCGCTGGAACCCGAAGATGAAGCGCTTCATCTTCACCGAGCGCAACGGCATCTACATCGTCGACCTGCAGCAGTCGCTGACCTACATCGACACCGCGTACGACTTCATCAGCCAGACCGTCGCGCACGGTGGCTCGGTGCTGTTCGTCGGGACGAAGAAGCAGGCCCAGGAGCCCGTGGCCGACCAGGCCTCGCGGGTCGGCATGCCCTACGTCAACCAGCGTTGGCTGGGCGGCATGCTGACCAACTTCACCACCGTGCACAAGCGGCTGCAGCGCCTCAAGGAGCTCGAGCAGATCGACTTCGACGACGTCGCCGCCTCCGGGCTGACGAAGAAGGAGCTGCTCGTCCTGCGCCGCGAGAAGGACAAGCTCGCGCGTACCCTCGGCGGCATCCGCGACATGGCGAAGGTGCCGTCCGCGGTGTGGATCGTCGACACCAACAAGGAGCACCTCGCGGTCGACGAGGCGCGCAAGCTGGGTATCCCGGTCATCGCGATCCTCGACACCAACTGCGACCCGGACCTGGTCGACTACCCGATCCCGGGCAACGACGACGCGATCCGGGCCGTGCAGCTGCTCACCCGCGTCGTCGCGGACGCCGTCGCCGACGGGTTGCTCAAGCGCCACGCCGCGACCACCGGCAGCACCGAGGGTGCCGCCATCGCAGCGAACGAGCCGCTCGCCGAGTGGGAGCGTGAGCTGCTGGCTGGCGCCGAGGCCGATCTCGCCGGGGCCCAGGTGACCCCCGCGGCCCAGGCCGAGGTGGCGATCGCCGCGGACGAGGTGGCGCAGGAGACGGCCGAGGTCGTCGTCGAGCCCGTCGTTGCCGACGTCGCGCCGGTCGCTGCGGCTGAGCCGGTCGTCGCCGAGCCGGTCGCTGAGGCCGAGCCGGTCGTCGAGGCCGAGCCGGTCGTTGAGGCCGAGCCGGTTGTTGAGGCCGAGCCGGTTGTTGAGGCCGAGCCGGTTGTTGAGGCCGAGCCGGTTGTTGAGGCCGAGCCGGTTGTTGAGGCCGAGCCCGTCGCCGACGCCGAGCCGGTCGTCGAGGCCGAGGCCGAGGCCGTTGCCGACGCCGAGCCGGTGGCCGAGGCGGATACCCCGTCCGAGAGCTGACGGACCCCCGACGACACCCCCACACGACAGACAGGAAGACTGATGGCGAACTACTCGGTGGCGGACATCAAGGCGCTGCGCGAGAAGACCGGTGCCGGCATGCTCGACGTGAAGA
>Ga0302287_10000398_pt1 | contig 22692 bp, 17 predicted proteins | sample III_Fen_E2_4_FD_200452 | JGI IMG/M metagenome (GOLD analysis project Ga0302287, IMG submission 200452) | Peat permafrost microbial communities from Stordalen Mire near Abisko, Sweden - III_Fen_E2_4 | ecosystem: Environmental > Terrestrial > Soil > Wetlands > Permafrost | place: Sweden: Abisko...
AAGCCTGGGGTCCACTGGCTGATCCTAAGGGATATGGTTTTTCGGCTTATGATGTAATTAAAGCTATTAGAAAAAGAGCTTTAGGTATAGCTACAGATCCTTATTTGGAGTCTATTAAAAGTGATAAAGATGCTATGAGACAATTAATTCATAACGAGCGTCGTTTGGAATTATGTTTTGAAGGATTCCGTTTTTGGGATTTACGTCGTTGGAAAGCTTCATTGTCTGAGCTAAATACATCGGCAATGGGTATCTCTATTTCCGGAACGGTAAGCAGTCCTATATATGGTGCTTCTGTAGTAGTTGAGAATAGAGTATACCAAAGTTATATGTTGTATGGTCCTATTCCGCTTAGTGAAACATTAAAATTTAGCAACTTGATTCAAAATGATAGTTGGAAATAAAAAATATTCAATAATAAAAAGAAATATGAAAAAACTAATTTTATTTTTATTGATTTTAACAGCTCTATCTGCATGTCATAACGCAGCAAATTCTTTTGATAATTATGATTATAGTACTGTGTATTTTGCATATCAATATCCGGTAAGAACAATTACGTTGGGAGAAGATATTTATGATAACAGTTTGGATCTTCAGCATAAATGTCAAATTCAGGCTACAATTGGCGGTGTTTACACTACTGACCATGATGTAATCATAGATTTTGTAGTTGCTGATACTATTTGCAATGGTTATAACCTTGTTAGTAGCCTCGTAGCAGGAAGAACAGCTGCTGATCCAACAGTTGCTATTACTCCTATGCCGCATGATTATTATACATTGGCATCAAATCAAATTGTCATTAAAAAGGGTGATATCTCAGGAGGCGTAGAGGTTCAACTAACTGATAAGTATTTTGCAGATCCATTAGCTGTAAAAAATCAGTATGTTATTCCATTACTTATGACTAAGGTGTCAGGTGCAGATTCTATTTTGCAAGGGAAACCACTTAATGTTGGTACACATCCAAGGATGTTATACACAGCAGGTTGGAGTGTTGCAGCAAAAAATTACGTGTTGTATGCAGTTAAATATATTAATCCTTGGCATGGATTTTATATGCGAAGGGGTGTAGATGTGCTAAATGGAGCTATTAGTGGAACTACTTATGTGAATAGTTCAAATGTAAGACATCCTGTTGAAGTTACAACTTATGATGCAGCAACTGATACTAAATCTGCAGATAAATATTTAAATTATTTAACAACTACTTCTATGACTGGATTGATATTCCCTGTCACTTTGAAGAATGCTACTGGAACTATTTTAAAAAATGCTGCAGGAACTAATCTTGTCTATAATTTAAATCTAACTTTTGATGCTTCTGGCAATTGTACCGTAACTTCATCTAATCCAACAGTTTTTACTGCATCTGGAACAGGACAGTTTGTGAAAAAAGGCGAGAAGAATAGTTGGGGTAATGTTGATAGAGATGTTCTTTATATGAATTATAGCATTAATGACATTTCTAACAATATAACTGTTGCAACTAAAGATACTCTTGTAATGAGAAACCGCGGTGTAGTTATGGAACAATTTACTACAGTAGCTAAATAAAATACATTAATATAATTATTGAACTTAAAGTACGAAACTAAAGATACTTTAGTCGTTCGCGATAGAGGTATTAAACCTGAGTAATATTCAGTAGTTAAGAAATAAATATTAAAATTATCGGAATTTTAAACGACTTATGTTTGTACTTAAGTGTGTGAATTTCGATAGATTATAACTTATACATTATGTGTTAGATTGAGATTAATAACTCTAGAAATCGAATCCCCTTCTGGTAATGCAGTAGGGGATTCTTTTTTTATTATACGTGGAGTTTTTGGGTAGAATAAGCTTTTATGAATTGAATCGTCTCAAAAAAGTTTAATAAGATCCGATTTTTAGATTGTTTTGTAACTAAGAAAATTGTACATAATTAAGAGTATTCGACCGTACTTGAGAAAGTTCTTCGATAGCTACCACTAATACAAGTACTGAGTATACTTTATTCTGCTTTTTTTGAAGTTCCGTGTATTCATTACAAAATTCATTTTGTAAATCTTTTGTTGATAAAAAATCAATATAATAGTAAAAAAAAACGCATTAGGTCAGGAGTTTTTGTCATATATTACTACCTTTGTTTTCAAATTTAAAACCATATCGTTGAATCTGATATTCTTAGATCTAAATGTATTTTCAGAATATACCGGGTTTTATCTCAGAAGAGTAATATATAAATAATAAATAAAAATTAATGTAAACCGGTGACGGAGCCGGAAATGAAAAAATTATGAAGACACCTCGTTATCTAGTAAAAGATCTTTACACTGCAGATCCATCGGCTCACGTTTTTAACGGAAAAATTTATATTTACCCTTCTCATGATGTTGAATCGGGCATTCCTGAAAATGATAATGGTGATCATTTTGATATGCGCGATTATCATATTTTTTCGATGGATAGTATTGATGGTGAAGTAACTGACCATGGTGTAGCACTTGCTGTGAAAGATATTCCTTGGGCTGGTCGTCAGCTTTGGGCACCTGATGCAGCATATAAAGATGGTAAATACTACCTGTATTTTCCATTAAAAGATAAGAATGATATTTTTCGTATAGGGGTGGCTGTAAGCGATAAACCTGAAGGTCCTTTTGTGCCTCAGAGTGATCCTATAAAAGGAAGCTTTACCATAGACCCTGCTGTTTTGCAAGACAATGATAAAGACTATTATATTTATTTTGGAGGATTGTGGGGTGGCCAACTTCAACGGTATCGTAGCAACAAAGCCATTGAAAATCCTGCTGAGCCAGCAGACAATGAAGATGCTTTGTGTGCACGCGTAGCAAAATTAAGTGATGATATGCTTGAATTCGATGAGGAACCACGCGATATATTGATATTGGATGAAGATGGTAAACCACTTACAGCAGGAGATCATGATCGTCGTTACTTCGAAGGACCATGGATGCATAAATACAATGGAAAATATTATTTCTCTTACTCAACAGGGAATACACACAAACTATGTTATGCTATCGGAGATAATCCCTATGGACCGTTTACCTATGGAGGCGTTATTTTAACTCCTGTAGTTGGTTGGACCACGCATCACTCGATAGTAGAGTTTGAGGGTAAATGGTATCTTTTCCATCATGACAGTGTACCTTCGGGAGGTAAAACATGGTTGAGAAGCATTAAAGTTGTAGAATTAGAATATAATGAAGATGGAACTATTAAAACCATCGATGGAGGTGGTGAAGGGAAATAAGTATCTTCAAAAATAATCATCAATGTGTATTCCAAAAATACACTTAAATAAAAAACAAACAACTTCATGATGCGAAATCTGATAGCATTTATTCTTTTCCTATTAATGGTTGGTGGGGTAAATGCCGAGACAGGGCACCAATTGTGGTTACGCTTTGATAAAGTCGAAGCTGAATCACCTGTTTTTTCAGGGATTAATGCAGATAAATCAAGATTTGCAGTAAAAGAGTTTCAACAGATTTGGACGGAGAAGACAGGTAAATCGCTACCTGTTGTTTCCGGACAGATTGATAATCAGTTGATAATTGCTACCTTGAAAGATAAGATTATTCTTACTTTAGGAATTGAAAAAGAGTTAGTCCGTTTAGGAAAAGAAGGTTATGTAATTAAGACTATCAGCAAGCAAAATAAGACTTTTACAGTGGTAGCTTCCGCAGATGAAAAGGGCTTATTATATGGTGTTTACCATTTGTTGAGAATTCTTCAAACAGGTAAATTTAGCAAATCGCTTAGTATATCTGAAAAGCCTTCTTACTCGGTACGTGTATTAAATCATTGGGATAATCTGGACGGTACCATTGAACGTGGATACGCCGGTCGATCTATTTTTTGGAGATATTCTGAAGAACATCCTACAACAACCGACAAGGATATAGCTCTTTGGAAAGAATATGCCCGTGCCAATGCTTCAATAGGGATAAACGGAAGTGTTCTGAATAATGTAAATGCTTCGCCTAAAATGCTTTCTGAGGAATATCTTTTAAAGGTGAAAGCGATTGCTTCAGAGCTGCGCCCTTATAATATAAAAGTATATCTGTCTATAAATTTTTCTTCGCCGGCCAATCTGGGTGGACTGAAAACATCTGATCCGCTGAATCCCGAAGTAAAAATGTGGTGGGCGAAAAAAGCCAATGAAATATATAAACTGATTCCTGATTTTGGTGGATTTTTAGTAAAGGCCAACTCTGAAGGTCTTCCCGGTCCACAGGACTTTGGACGTACCCATGCTGATGGTGCCAATATGCTGGCCGATGCATTGAAACCTCATGGTGGAATTGTTATGTGGCGTGCATTTGTTTACGATGCAGTAAAAGATGACCGTGCAAAACTGGCATATAAAGAATTCATACCGCTTGACGGGCAGTTTAGAGACAATGTGATTATTCAGGTAAAAAACGGACCAATTGATTTTCAACCACGTGAGCCATTCAGTCCATTATTTGGAGCAATGAAAAAAACTCCATTAATGCCGGAGGTCCAAATTACTCAGGAATATCTGGGTTTTTCTAACCATTTGGTTTTTTTATCAACAATGTGGGAGGAATTCTTGGAAAGTGATACCTATTGTGCCGGAAAAGGTTCGACTGTAGCTAAAACTACTGATGGCACAATATTTAAACAAAAACTAACAGCTATTGCCGGCGTAGCCAATATCGGATTGGATGCAAATTGGTGTGGTCATCATTTTGCGCAAGCCAATTGGTATGCTTTTGGACGACTGGCTTGGAATAATAGCCTTACATCAGCCGAAATTGCAGAAGAATGGATTAAACAGACTTTCTCTACGGAAGTAAAATTTGTGGAACCGGTAAAATCAATGATGTTAGAATCGCGCGAAGCTACCGTAAACTATATGATGCCGTTGGGATTACATCATCTTTTTGCTTACGGACACCATTACGGACCTGAGCCCTGGTGCGATGTGCCCGGTGCTCGTCAGGACTGGATGCCAAAGTATTATCATAATGCATCTGTCAAAGGTATCGGCTTTGACCGTTCAACAACAGGCAGTAATGCAGTGCTACAATATCTCTCTCCACTCAAGGAGGATTTCAACGATGCGAAAACTTGTCCTGATAAATATATATTGTGGTTTCACTTTTTACCATGGGATTTTAAAATGAAAAGTGGCAGAATACTTTGGGATGAGCTCTGCTATACTTATGATAAAGGTGTACAACAGACTCGAGAATTTCAAAAAACTTGGGATAAAGCAGAAAGATTTGTTGATCCGGAGAGATTTACTGAAGTTCAAAGCAGACTGAGAATTCAGGCTCACGATGCAGTATGGTGGAAAGATGCCTGCCTACTTTATTTTCAACAGTTCTCAAAGCGTCCAATTCCATATGATATTGAACGTCCTGTTTATAAATTGGATGACTTAATGAAAATCAAACTGGATTTAACGCAACATAATTAATAAAAATACACATTACTTTCCTGTCATGAAGGATTCTATGGAAAGTATAAGCTATAAGAGATGGAAAAAACTTGGAGATGGTTTGGTAAGAAGGATATCATAACGCTTGATATGCTTCGCCAGATAGGAGTAGAAGGCATTGTAACAGCGTTGCACGATGTGCCAAATGGTGAAATATGGACTTTAGAAGCAATTAATGACTTGAAGGGTTATATTGAAGCTTCAGGACTAAGATGGTCTGTGGTAGAAAGTTTACCGGTTTCGGAAAGTATCAAATACGGTGGTGGTGACAGAAACAGATTACTTGAAAATTACAAAATCAGTTTAGCTAACCTTGGTAAGGCCGGAATTAAAACAGTTTGTTATAATTTCATGCCTGTAATCGATTGGATACGAACAGACTTATATCGCAAAGGAGAAGATGGAACTTATTCGCTCTATTTTGATAAGATCCGTTTTATATATTTCGACTGTCTGATTTTAAAACGCGAAGGAGCGGAGAAAGATTATACACAGGAAGAAATGAAACAGGTTTATGAATTGGATAAAACAATCAGCGAGGCCGAAAAAGATGAATTAATCCAAACAATAATCGTAAAAACGCAAGGCTTTATTAATGGAAATATAAAGGAAGGCGATCAGCAACCCGTTGAGATATTTAAGCGTTTACTTGCTCTCTATGATGGAATTGATAAAAATCAGTTACGTGAAAATATGAAGTATTTTCTCAAAGCTGTAATTCCCGTAGCAGAAGAATATGGCGTAAATCTTTGCGTACATCCGGATGATCCTCCGTTTGCAGTGCTTGGTTTACCACGGATTGTTACCAATGCTGATGATATAGAGTGGTTTTTGAATGCTGTGGATAGTCCGAATAACGGTTTGACGTTTTGTGCAGGTTCATTGAGCTCAGGATTGCATAATCAGGTTCCGGAACTGGCTCAACGATTTGCTAAGCGAACTCACTTTGTACATTTACGCAGTACCGATGTAAGTGAAAATGGCAACTTTATTGAAGCATCTCATTTAGAAGGGAGAGGACATTTGATTGATCTGGTGCGTATTTTCGAACAGCAGAATCCAAATTTACCAATGCGCGTAGACCATGGAAAGCTGATGCTCGATGATGTCAACAAACCATACAACCCGGGTTATTCTTTTTTAGGACGTATGTATGCATTGGCTCAGGTTTCGGGTATTTTGGCCACTGTAAAAAATGAAATGATCAAGAAACAATCATAGAAAATAAATATATTGTATGAACGAAATTTTTAGTATTAAAGGAAAAGTGGCAGTAATTACCGGTGCAGGTGGTGTATTGGGGGGAAGTATTGCCAAAAGTTTTGTAAAAGCCGGTGCGAAGGTAGTGGCAATGGACATTCGCCAGGAAAATCTTGACGTGAGAGTAAAAGAATTGACTGATTTAGGTGGAGAAGCTATCGGATTGGTTGGAAATGTTCTTGATATTCCGAGTTTAGAGGCTGCTGCTCAAGAAATTATTAAGAAGTGGGGACGCATTGATATTTTATTGAATATCGCCGGTGGAAACATTCCCGGAGCAACACTAGCGCCAGATCAGGAATTTTTCGATATGAAAATTGCCGATTGGGATAAAGTAACCAATTTGAATATGAACGGTACAGTTTACCCAAGTTATGTATTTGGAAATGTGATGTCTAAACAAAAATCAGGAAGTATCATTAATATATCTTCGATGGCTGCTTTACAATCTATTACACGTGTGCCCGGTTATTCTGCAGCAAAAGCTGCTGTAAGTAATTTTACTCAATGGTTAGCTACCGAAATGTCAATGAAATACGGAGATGGTGTTAGGGTAAATGCTATTGCTCCGGGTTTCTTTATTGGTGATCAGAATCGGGCTGTTCTTCTGAATCCTGATGGATCGTTGACAGAAAGAAGCGTAAAGGTATTAGCGAATACTCCCATGAACCGCTTTGGTGATATCAATGAACTTAATGGTGCTGTTCAATTCTTGTGTTCAGAAGCAGCATCGTTTATTACAGGCGTTGTACTGCCAATCGATGGTGGATTCAGCATATACAGCGGAGTCTGATTTCTCAGATTTACGAAGCACTTAGCTTATATACATCAAACAGATATGTTCGATATTGCTTCCTGCAATACCACTCTTTTTAAGGATGCCATTTTCCGAGATATCAACGATATTTTTGAGAGTGGCATTTTTATTTCTTTAATATCAGATTCATCATTGAATTTCAATAAACGTTGAGAAAACGACTATATTTGTATGTCGTTTTGATTAATCGATATAAATAAAATTTCTATGGAAAGATTTTTTCAACTACTGAGTGAATCAATGCATTTAAGTTCAGAATTAAGAGCTGATTTGGCTGATAAGATTTGCATTAGAAAAGTAATAAAAGGCGAGATTATTGTAAGAGAAGGGAAAATTTGTGACCAGTTGTTTTTTATAAAAAAGGGTGCACTTCGGGGATTTCATTATCATAATGGCAAGGAGATTACATCCTGGTTTGGCTTTGAGGATGACTTTGGCACATCTACTTATTCGTTTGTGGCTCAGAAAATAGGATTTGAAATAGTTGAAGCTATCGAGAACGGTATTTTATATGCAATTTCATACATTGATTTGTATTCCATTTATAAAAAACATCCGGAATTTAATTACGTAGGCAGAATACTAACCGAGAAATACTACATTGATTTAATGGAACGGACGTTATGCCTGCAATATCAATCGGCAAAAGAAAATTACGAGCAACTGGTTGTTAGTCGTCCTCATATTCTTCAGCGGGCATCGTTGGGGCATATAGCATCTTATCTGGGAATCTCGCAAGAAACCCTGAGCAGGATTCGCACAAAAAAATAACAAATAAAGACTCTCTTTTTTGACTTTTGTCAAAACACACTATAAAAAATAACAAGACATTTGTATTGTAATATAAATAATAAATCAGTTATATAGATAAACCTGTAATCTGTCTTTTATCTTCTGATTAATAGTTGTTTATATTTCGAAATTAAGGTATTGGTGTAAATTTTATTGTGTTTGGAAAAATGAAAAGAGCTGAATTAAAAGACAAGAATGTGGTTGTGGAAATTATGACTAAGTCATTACAGAACGATCCTCACTTTGGTTATCTTTTAGAGAAATCTAAAAATAAGAATAAGTTCAGGATAATAATGGAATATATATTTGAAGAATCGTTTAATAAGGGGGAAATATACCTGAACGACGACAATACTGCAACGGCGCTGTGGAATATAAAAAAGAAAGAGACACTCACATGGAAATATATTTATCGGAACATTTCATTTTTATTTAGAATAGGTTTTCGTTCTACGTACAGAATTCTGAGAATGGATAAGCTGGTAAATCAGTATCATCCCAGAATAGAGAAATTTGCTCATCTATACCTTATCGGGGTTTTACCGGAAAGCCGTGGAAAAGGATATGCGAGAGAATTGATAACTTATATGGTAGAAAAGTCAAAGAACAATGATACTGCGCTTTATCTGGAAACAGCTAATACCACCAACATTAGTATTTACAACAAAATTGGATTTCATGTCTTTCAGGCTATAAACATGAATGGTCACACATTATTCTGTATGAACAGACACTAACTCCGAAATGTTGGGCTGATTAAGCCAGAACGATTCAATAGCATACATTGAATCGTTCTTTTTTTTATAATCTGAAGTTTAAGCGAAATGACAAGGTTGCTTACTCACCATCGTATATGGTTTTTGCTCTGCTTATGGAATATGCTGCAAAGTACCCATGGGGATTGTTTTTTCCGTTTACAGGCAGAGTCTGTTTGACATTGGTTGGGATATTTGCCGGTTGACCTCCAAACATGGGATTTCTACCCCAGAATTCGCTTTGAGCCTGTTCAATAAATTCTTTGTATTCTTTCGTAATACCTGATATTTCAAGCATTATCAAATCACCACTTTTTAGCTTTTCATCTATTTTGCTCCCCGATAAATAAATCATCGTTTCGTTGATAAGATATTTGCCATTAAAAAATTCATCGTCGGTAATTCCCCATTCCTGAATGCTGTCAGTTGTCAGTTTATTGTTTCGATAACTTCTGATTCGGTAATAGTTTCTTTCACCTTCCGGATCTTGTATCCAGGCTTTCACTGCCCACATATTACTCTGGAAAATCCGCTCTTTCTTAACGTCAATACTATCTATGTGAGATATGGCATTCATTCTGCTTGTAGCTGTGTATTGCTCTTTAATGCCATCGGCATTTACGTCTATATTATCAATCGTCAGCGTATAGGTTCGACCAGCCACTCCGTGATAATTAGCCGGTGTTTGATAGTTCCCTTTGTTTAAAGCGTCTTCGATTAATGTTATTGTACTCACACCGTCATTTAGTGTAACAGTGGCGCCTGAAATCATTTCTGCTGCCTGATTTGAGAAATAACCGGCAGTCTTTTTCAGTTGAATTATATGTGCAAGTGTATCGCTGGTAACTGCACCTTCCACCACCAGTTCGGGAGTTGTATTTTTAAGATCCAGGGTAATGTCTGTGGTACAAGCTGTAAGTATTGTTGCAATGATAATAGCAACTATATTGAATTTAAGTTTCATTTCTTTTAAAATTTAAAGTTATAGGTAATAGAAGGAACAAACGTAAACAAGTAAGTCATTTGAGCTTTTGTTTTATATGCTGTATCAGCATCATCTACAAAGTTGATAGCCCAGGCATTTTTATGCCCGTAAACATTATAAACCGAGAAGTTCCACTCGCCGGACCAAGCACGTTTCTTACGAGCTTTGGGTTTCCACGTAAGCGATACGTCCAATCGATGATAATCAGGCATGCGGTATTCGTTTCTGTTAGAGTAAACTGGTAAAATGACGCCTCCAACTTCCATTCTGGCTATAGGATAGGTCATAGGCTGTCCGGTTGCATATATGAAATTGGCACCAAATGAAATCCGCTCATTCAGATCATAATTGGCAACTATATAGAAGGTGTGTGGCCTGTCGTAGGGTGCAAGATAAGACTTTCCGTTATTAATGCCCTGTATCGTATGCTTAGCGTTTGAATACGTGTAGCTAATCCAGCCGGTAAGTTTGCCCATGTTTTTCTGTAACTGAAATTCAGCTCCAAAAGCTTTCGATTGTCCAAAGCGCAATTCCCCATCCAGTTTTTTGTTAAGTAATAACTGTGCATGATCTTTGAAATCGATGGTGTTTTGCATGTCTTTATAAAAAAATTCTACCGAAGCCTCCAGTTCATCATTCATAAAATTCCTGAAATATCCTGCTGCATATTGATCGCAGGTTTGAGGTTTAATGTTTTTACCGGCTGTAAACCACAGATCGAGTGGGGTACCGGCAGTAGAATTAGATGCCATTTGCAAAAACTGATTGGTACGTGCATAGCTCGCTTTTACCGACGAATGATTGTCGAGCAGGTAAGTAACTCCAATACGTGGAGAGAACCGATAGAAGGTTTTAATTACTTCACCCGATTTATAAACTGTAGAATCAATGGCATTGTAATTATTATCATAGTTATAAACCGTACCGCTGCCAATGCTGGAGAATCCAGTCAAACGCAATCCTGCTTTTATGGAAAGTTGTTTAGAAACCTGATATTCGTCTAACAGATAAAGTGCATGTTCAAATGCATTAATATCGGGTAAAACATAGGTGTCGTAACTGGTTGAACCACCCGATGATTTGACAGTTCCCGGCTTTAGGTTATGCAAAACAGCATTATAACCAAATTTCATCGTGTTTTCGGGCGTGATAAAATACGTAAAGTCAGCTTTTGCACTCATGTCTTGCATGCTATATCTCCAATCGAAATTGCTTTCGTTATTCATGCTTGACTCCAGACCATAGTTGTATCGACTATAATTCAGTGAATAGTTACTGAATAATTTGGGAGAGAAAAGGTGATTCCAACGTCCTGTGACAGCTGCATTACCGAAATTGAAACCGGCATCTGTATTTTTGAATAAATCTTTTCCCAGATATGCCGAGAGAAAAATGCGGTTGTTTTCGTCAATGCGATGATTTATTTTTGCATTAAGATCGTAGAAATACAGTTGGTTCTTATTAATTTCATCATTGGATGAGAGTTTCAGAAACAAGTCTGCATAAGTCCGTCTGGCCGAAACAATGAATGATGTTTTATCGGACCCGATTGGTCCTTCGAGGGTCAGGCGGCTTGAAATTAAACCAATTCCACCACTACCCGAAAATTTCTTTGAATTGCCATCACGCATTTGGATATCAAGTAATGATGATAACCGTCCGTCGTAGGAAGCGGGGATATCGCCTTTGTAAAGGGTCATATTTTTAATAGCATCATTATTGAATACAGAGAAGAAGCCCATCATATGCGAAGCATTATAAATGGTGGCTTCGTCAAGCACTATGAGGTTTTGGTCAATACCCCCTCCACGGACACTAAAACTGGATGTACCCTCGCCGGCAGAAACCACACCTGGCAGCAATTGAACAGCTTTGAGTAAATCCACCTCGCCCATAAGAGCAGGCATTTTTCTGATGGTAGTTATTGATACCTGTTGTGCACTCATACGGTTTAGGGTTACATTAGCATCTTTTCGTTGCGATGTAACCACGACTTCCTTCATCTCTTTGGCTGCATTTTTAAGCTCTACATCAAGTTTTATCGGCTTATTTAATGAAATCTTTTTGGAAACAGGTTGATAGCCTACATACGAAATTTCCAGCGTATACTCTCCTTTGGGCACACTGATAGAATAAAACCCGTAACTGTTAGTCACTGTTCCGGTTTTTAATTCTTTAATTGAAATAGTAACACCAATCAGTGCTTCTCCATTTGCGTCGTCTTTTATATTCCCGTTCAAACTAATCCTATTGGCAGGCAAAACCGCAAGAGCATTGTAAACAAACAAGGAAAACAAACAGGATAAAATAATTTTTCGAAAATTCATTACTTATAATTTAGGGTTTTATAGTTATTTAGATTGGATATTATATAAGTTAGATTCTTGTTACTATAGAATTTGTGAATTCAATGGTTCATTGCAAATAAAACACAATCTTCGATTTCCGGAGGGAATCAATGTGAATAACCGCGGGTGCAACCCGTGGGTAAAACATACAACCATGACAGAACCCTGAAGGGGTTCAATAACATTATTTTATAGTGATATTCAGCCCACTTCGGGGCTGGAGTTGTGTTTCGATTTTCATCCCCCGGTTGCGCTTCACTTACCGGGGGTTATTTACATTTAGCCACTCCGTGGCAATAAATAGTCTTTCAATTGACTCTTATATTCGTAACTTATATAACGTTTATTGTTACTTAATATTGGTTTTAAAACGAATAAAACCAGAAAATCGTTTTTCCGTTTTATTAATAGACGTTTTCTCTATTGAATTATAACACTGCAAAAATACGATATTTTACTTTTAATCTAACAATTAATCTGTTGAACGCCTAAATTTTCCCGATGAAAATACATAATTCAGGCATGAAGTATCTTTTTCCAACCCGAAAAGCACTTTATAAAAAGGTTTGAATATAAAAAGTAATCCGACTAAAAGACTAAACATAAGATGATTTGAAACGAGCAAATTATACTGTCACCGATACATCATTGCTTGTTTCTTTGATAATAGGCATCAACACGTTGTTTGACATTGTCACGTATATTAAGCCAGAACAAATTATAATCGTACGTATGCAGATTCTTCAATTTATTTATTTTGGCACCCGCATCCTTAGGTAAAGATACCCACAATACTTTCGAGTTGGGCTCTATGCCGGCACTTACAGCATGTGGTATAGCCTGATTAAATCCATAAAGTGCACCTTTGTTCAATGATTCCGGAGCCCATTGTGTATCCGTTGTCCACGTAAGCGGATTTACACACACCGAGTTTCCGTTTTCCTTTTTCACCTGATTGGATATTTCACCCTTTTGATAAGAACGCCAGCTGACATAACAGCCTGTAGCGTCGGCACTGTTGCCCAACGGAATGTGCTTGAATGATCCAACCGGAATGTTGTAACCAATTATGTATGCACATACAAGCTGCTGTTGAAGAGGTTTACCATCAAAATACTCCTGAAGCAAACGGATGGCGTGTAATGTACCCTGACTGTGTGAAGCTATGATAATGGGTCTCCCGTGATTTTCGTTCTTCAGGTAATACTCAAATGCTTTCTTTATATCGCCGTAAGCTAAGTCAAAAGCTTTTGTTGCTTCGTCCGACTCTGGAACAAAGAATGCTTTGATATTAGCCTGTCTGTAACGGGGAGAAAATACACGGCCTACAGCATTAAAGACAGAGGCCTGATAGAGTATTGATCTGCTGTCTGTTCGGTTATTGACGGCTGTATCTCTCAGGTCAGCATTCCACGATACGGTTTTTAGTTTGTTCAATATTTCCATACGGTTGCCGTCCGCTTCCAGAATTCCGGTTTCGTCGGCTAAACCAAGGTAGGAGGTAGGATGAATAAAAAATACATCAGCTTTATTCTCTTGCTTTTCATTTTTTAAAAATGCAGGAATGCTATCGCTGGCATCGTGCTTGTAAGGGGAAGCTGCCCAATAATACTGATTACTATAATCGGGTGCAGTACCGGTGTTTGGTGCTGCATTCTTACTTAAGTTCTTTTCAAGATAACGTTGTACTAGTTTGCCTTGTTGACCGTAGGAGTAAACACCTATAGAAATCATGATAACGGATAAAAACAGTATTTTCTTCATATAAATTCAATTTGATTATATTTATATTTAGTGAATAGAATATGCATTAAAATAGTCGGTAAATTCATAAACAAATATAATGCCTGTTTAAATTGTGTATATAATGAATTAAAATGAAAATTGGCTAAAATGTTCAATCCGAAGAACAACTTTTTTATAACTTTGCAAGCCAAAAATTGAATGAATAGTAATTCCCCCGTAAAAATGAAACGTAGTTTTTTATCATCCATCCTTTTTGTCCTTTTATTCTCTGCATGTTCGGTAAGCGAAACCAAAAAAGATAATCAAATTGACCCTCAGATAAAGAAAGAGATACATGTACTGAATAACAGAATAGTTGATGGAATAGTAGAGAATAATATCAGTAGAATATTGCCCGATTTTGATGACAGGCTGAAGGACAACAAAAAAGTAGTTTTGCAATTGATAGAAGTTGTAAAAGGGGCATTGAAAGTAAAGGACTACAGGATACTGAATGAATTTTATCAAAAGAATGCCGCCAAAAAAGGTATAGCTACAGTCAGCTCAGGTACAGGAAACCTACACGATTATCAGTTAACCTACGACTCGCACAACAAAGAGATGTATGTTATCACATCCAGTTTCGAGGACAGTGTGTATCAAAAGAGTTTCACGTTTGTTTATGCAAAACAGGGTAATAGATGGAAACTAAATAACCTACAGGCTGGAGTATTGAAGATTACGCGCAAAGATGCTATTGATTGGTATCAACAGGCAAAGACTGAATACAAGAAAGGCTATTTGATGGATGCTATGTGTCATGTAAACTTAGCCACCCGCATATTGAATCCGGCTAATCACATGTGGCAATACAACAAAGGCAAAGAAATTCAGCTGTTTGAACGACAAATTACAAAACAGATTTACAGCAAATATCATTTCCCTTTTACCGTAACTGATGTGCCTTCAAAGCCGGTCATATACAGAGTCTATTCTGAGGTTGCACCCAATGCATGTTTCCCGTTAGTGATTTATACCACCTCTGTCGATTTGAATGATATGTCAGCACTGGGTAATGAATGCAAGGCTATCCACAAAAGTATAGGAACCCTGTTCCACGGACTAGACACCAACAATGACATGATTTTATATAAACCCCTGAAAAGCATTCCTACCGGAACTAATCCCGAAAACCTGAATGATCACAAATCTATTTTCCTTGTAAAGACACATTGAGTAAGCAGAAGAATATAATGTCGTATTTTCAAAAAAAATAGAACGCTGATTTTTCGGATTGAGCGGATAAAAGCGGATGATAACTAAACGGATCTTAAACTGATTTTAGTCATGCAAGCATGACAGATATAATACTTGACTATTTAAAATCATTTCGACTTGTTGAAATTCAAATCCGTATAAAAATCCGCTATATCAGCGTTTATCCGCGTTCTAATCTTTTTTCATTTATAAAATACTTATACTACATTATATTTATCCTAATACTTAATTACTCTGTAAGTCGTTTATTTTCTTTTTACTGAAAAGCTATAAAAAAAGGATCGAAATCTATCAGTTTCGGTCCTTTTTGTTTTCTTGTTTGAAATTAGGTTATAACTCGCTAAAATTCATTTATAAAGGGCAACTTTACGAACCTTATTTTTTCAGGGTTGTTCTTTTGTCGTAACAGAACGACTAATCCTGTTCTGTTGTCCACTGAATTGATGATAGAGTGGTGGCTTCCCCGGTTTTTTTAAACCCTGTCTTGTTTTTAAGTAAGCGAAAGATTATAATGTTGTATTTAAAAAAAATGGAACGCTGATTTTACGGATTGAGCGGATAAAAACGGATGATAATTAAATGGATCTAAAAACTGATTTTATTCATGCAAGCATGACAGATAAAATACTTGACTATTGAAAATCATTTCGACTTGTCGAAATTCAAATCCGTATAAAAATCCGCTATATCAGCGTTTATCCGCGTTCTAATCTTTTTCCATTTCTATATTTACTTATGCGATATTATATTTATTCAAGTACTTAAATTCCAATCGGCTTTCAGGCCGGTAGAATAATTCTGTTGATTATTATTAATACCCTAACACTGAATATTATGCTGAACACATTTAATTACTGCCTTCCGGATTTACAATTGCTTAAAAAGGAAAACGATCAGTTCCTGATCTGGATACCCGACAAAACGTATATAGTTCTTGGAGCTTCCGGCAATCCGGATGAATCTTTGAATATGGAAAGTGTACAAGAAGATCATATCACCGTGCTTAAACGACCTTCGGGTGGTGAAACGATCATTCTTACCCCGAATAACATTATGATTTCTGCTGTTTTCTGCAATATAAAAAACCTGCGTGCCAAAGATGTATTTCAACGAATTAACCGACTGATAATTTCATCTATCGAAAAAACAGGTATCAAAGGATTGTCGTTGGTGGGAATCTCCGATATAGCTGTTGCAGGCCGTAGAATCCTGGGTTCGGCCATCTACAGGAGTAAAAATGTACTCTTGTATCATGCCGTACTCAATTTAGGCGAACCTGCAGCCACTTTTGAACGATACCTGAAACCTTCGAGCAAAGAATCGGCCGACAGAAGTGGAAGAACAACAATAGACTTAACCACCTCGCTCAAAGAAAAAGGATACAATAAAGGCGCTTATCATATGGAAAACCTTTTGTCGCTGTCTTTCGAGGAATCATTTTGTATATGAGTACTTTGTCAAATACAGATTCTCCACAACCTATCAGGGATACGTCGATGCGTATCCCTGATGTTGATATGAAGTCATTTCTGGATGCCCGGGTGCAGAAATACAATACCGTTGAATTTATTCACTCGGACCCTATACAGATTCCGCACCGGTTTTCGCGAAAAGAAGACATAGAAATAGCAGCATTTCTTACAGCTACCATATCCTGGGGACAACGAAAAAGCATTATCAACAATGCTAACCGACTAATGCGGCTGATGGACAATTCACCGTATGATTTTTTGATGGAAGCCGATGCGGCAGACTGGAAAACGGTTTCGGGCTTTGTTCACCGGACCTTTAATGGCAACGATTGCCTGTTTTTTCTGGAATCGCTCAGGAATATCTACCGGCATCACCATGGTTTGGAAACCGTTTTTACTAACGGATACAACAACAGGAAAAATATACAAAGCGCATTACAGCATTTTCGGGAAGTGTTTCTATCCACCCCGCACGAAGTCAGGGTTCGGAAACATGTTTCGGATGTGTCGGCCAATTCATCGGCCAAGCGCCTGAATATGTTTCTGCGATGGATGGTCAGGAACGATAACAATGAAGTGGACTTCGGGCTGTGGAAAAACATTCCGGCTTCGGCACTTATGCTTCCGCTCGATGTTCATACAGGCAATGTTGCCCGGGGACTGGGTTTACTCACCCGTAAGCAAAACGACTGGAAAGCGGTGGAAGAAATTACCGCTGCACTCCGTGTTTTCGATGCTCACGATCCGATAAAATACGATTATGCGCTGTTTGGAATCGGGGTTTTCGAAGGACGCTGATTTTCGGTAGTTTGTTTTAAGTAAGCGGAAGATTCTAATTTCGTATTATCAAAAAAGGATGGAACGCTGATTTTACGGATTGAGCGGACTTAAACGGATGATAATAAAACGGATCTTTAACTGATTTTAGTCATGCAAGCATGACAGATATAATCCTGAACTATTGAAAATCATCTCGACTTGTCGAGATTAAAATCCGTATAAAAATCCGCTATATCAGCGTTTATCCGCGTTCTATTTTCTCCCAATTTCCGGATTTACTTATACAACATTGTATTTATCCAGGTACTTACTACCTCAACGCACAAAACCGACCTCCCTATTCCGTCTGCTTTCTAAATCACATAACTCTTTACCACCTCACTCCATATACGCGAAGGATGCGTGCGGGCTCCAGCCACCCTGAAGCAATACTCTTTACCGCTGGTAAGACCTTCTATAAATATCTTTCGTCGCGAACCGCTGACTTGAATCCACACACTATCGGCAGTAAGCGGAGCTTCGCAATATTCAAACACATAAAAGAGTGCACGATCCACAACATCGCAACTTACCCAGGCACTTCCATGTTTATACCCCAACTTTATTTTTACATTCATAGCTTTATCCAGCTGCCCAACCTTAGCCGCTTTCTTGTGCATATCAAAACCGGCACTGGCTATTATCGCAGCATCGCCTTTGCTCGTTAGCTGCACATACGTGGCCAGTTCCTGCAGAATAAGCTCCAAATCGCGCCGACAGGTTTTCTTAATAACCGTAGTTACTCTACCTCCCTGATTCGACTCGATGATAGAAGTCTCATAACTTTGAATTTTAGCCTTTAATTCATCCAGTTTTGCCTGAATATCCGGAAAGTGAGCATTATTGGTCATCTGTTCCAATATGCTGCGTGCTTTTGTAAGCAATTTCAGGTCTCGGTATTTCTTTGGAGAGAAAGTTTTTGAAACATTAGCTTTTTCCATATCGTTGTTTTTAAAGTAGATTATCAATTTATTGTACAAGATTCATCCATTGTATAGCAGTTATACACTGATTGAACCATACAATCGTCCGTTCCTCTGTTAGAAACCTCAAAACCTTGTAGCTATTCCGTTTGTACTGATAATGAATACCTTATTCTTATATTATAAACAGCTTTTTTTATATTACAATACGGTTTTCCTGTATTATAATAGCGTATTCCTTACCTGTAATTCCTAATTTCCTATTAGAAACAGCCTATTATCGATGGCAAATATATAGTTTTCTGTTTACAATAAGTTATTTTCTATAAATAATATGTTATTTATCATAGATAATTGATTATTATTTACGATAAATATACTATTTCTAATGAGTAATACTATATTTCTAATAGATAATAGTTTATTTCTTATAGATAATAAGCTGTTTCCTATAGAAAACAGGCAATTCTTTACAAAGTATGCCGCATTGTAGTATAAGTATATGCTATTATAGTACAGGAATGAAGCATTGTATCACTACTTTAAGACTTTACTGACAACAAACAGACAGAAATAGGGTAGTAATGCCGGAATAGAACAAAGGAAAAGGACAAACCTCACCGTGTTTAATCCAATAATGCCAAGGAATGCGCCATTCATGATACAAAACCTAGTCCTAAAGAAAACCAACACCGCTACCACTCAACAAACTATCCCTGCAATATTAAATAATTAAGAACAGGTATTGTGAATAAAAAAAATGTTTTTACCTTTGGGGATTAAATTAATTAAAAATATCAGCTACTTTGATAAAAGGTGAGGATATGGGTGATTAAAATGAATATAGGCTGTTAATACACTGCTTTTCAAAACCAAGTCTCTCTAAATAAACAAACACTAAGTTAAATAATTTAATGAAAAAAATAATGTTGATATTAATCATTTTAGCAAGTCTTATACCTGGTACTTTGGCAGTATTAGAACATATTCAAAATAACAAAGCAGAAAAAGAGTTGAATTCTAAGATTGATAGTTTAAAGCAGAATAATATAGATTTAAAGAAAGACATAGGACTTTTATTAAGTGACAATGCTAGCTTATCGCATCAATTAACTGAAACTGCTATGAAATTAAATGACCAAGTAATTGGAAATGGCGATTTAGATATTGAAGTAAACACAAGTAAACCTACCGAATTCCGTTTCCGATTTAAGAATAATAGTAAATTGCCAGTAAATAATGCCAATATTGTAATTCAAAATTATTCTGAAATAATGAAGTGTGCAGTATTAAAAGAAAGCGAAAATGAAATTCATATCAAATCTGATTGTTACATTAATAAACATACTAGAATATCTGGGCTTAATTTAAATCCAGATGCAGCTTATTTAGATGATAATATATATCAATTTACGAGTGAATATATGAATTTCGCATTTAGAATTTCAACATTAAAAAAAACTATCTTCTATCATATTGTTTACAAAATAACAGATGGCTATTTATCGTTTTCAAAAAGGGAGTACAATTCGGTTAACGACAAATTGATTTTGGTTAACGAAGTCAACCACCTAAATTTATCTAATGATTATTGGGCGAAAAATTTCTACACTAAAACACTATTCACAGAATAAACTACCTCGTTCAGCGTAGATTGATGTATTTAGTTTGGCGAAGTCCCTGCTGGCGCGGATTTGTAATCTGTGCTAAGACAGAAAGAAAAAACAAAGCCATCGTAGTTGGCGATTAGATTAATTAAAAATATCCTCTTGCCGATTCTTGAATGTAGATAAATGCGATATATGCATAGTAAACCGGGCATATACATTTTTCAACTAAGGGTATTATGGGGTTAGGAGGGAAGTTATAGAAAAGAAAAAATGAGAGTTGAAACTAAAAACATATTGACTAGATTTCTGTACATTATCCCACTAACAATTTTTATTGTTGGGCTAATTACTAATTGGAAGAATCTCGACTTTTACAGTTCATTTGGAATTAAATACAAATACATTTTTGCTGTTCCGATTATAATCTTTCTATACCAATCGATACGAAATTCAAAACTTGGTTGGATATTAGTAGTATTGTTGTATCTGACATTTCTGATAACTTGGATTATAAACTTAGTAGACTGTTATAATTTAATCGGATTAAAGTATTCGATTACAGAATATCTATCATGGTACATTTTTGTTCTTGTGTATCTTGGACTTGGCTCAATCTATTATAAATTCAGACCTAAGAGTGACGAATATAAGAAAAAGAAAACGATTCGCGATGAAAGCGAAACTAAGGAAATATAATCTTTGTTGAGCGAAGTGTCCACACTTCGTTCAAGCTAAAAGGAAGTCTCCTGACTTCCATATTGAAAAGTAATTGAATAGGATAAACAAGGCAGAGCCTTTTTCTAACCGGTGTAGAATGGAGAGGAAGTGTAGTAAAAAAGAAAAGATTGCTTTATAATTGGAAGGACAAGAATGAAAACTCAAAAAAACATGACTTCCTTGACGAGTATTATAAATGAACAAAACCGATTTTGATAATTGATACATGAATACGATTTTGACAATACTTTACGACGTTCTATTATTTTTACCACTAGTTTTTCAGATTTTCTTTGGTAATAAATCTATAAAAGGTAGTCTAAAATTAAAATTTTGGCAGATAAGTGTGATAAGTATAATCAGTCAAGTTATTGTGGCTATAGTTGGCTCTTATTTGATGAGACTAATGGTAATACAAACCAAGTTCCATGACGGCTTTCTTGCTATAATTGGAGGTATAATGTTTAATATAATTCTTGGAGTAATAGTTCTATTAGTTATACTAAAACAAACGAGCAATAAACCGAGACAGTAAAGAAAAAGGAAAACCATCGTAGTTGACGATTAGATTAATTATAAATATCCTCTTACTGATTCTTGAATGTAGATAAATTTGATATATGCACAGTTAACCGGGCATATCTATTTTTCAAGTAAGGGTATTATGGGGTTAGGGGGGAAGGCTAAAAAAAATGAAAATACCACAGATTTATGAAAACAAAAATTAGATTCTTACGAACTACTTTCTTCATCATAAGCATGATTTTTTGTGCCATAAACTTAAAAGCAACCGATTTTAATTCAATAGTTGCAAGGCAAATTGATAGTATGAGAATTGTATATAATTTTCCATCTGTAGCTTATGGAGTAATTAGAAATGACTCAATAATTGTTTTAAATACCGTAGGATTCAGGGATATCGAAACCAAAGACAAAGCTCAGCTAACAGACCATTATCACATTGGTTCAAACACAAAGGCATTTACTGGTTTTCTTGCAGGTAAAATGGTTGAAAATCATTTAATCAATTGGGAAACAAAGTTTTTTGATTTATATCCTGAACTCAAAATTGAAAGCAATCCGATTTATTTTGATATGACATTAAGGCAATTATTGTCTCATAGAGCCCGCATGATTAACTTTAATCAAAATTCTGAGGTTTATCCAATCATAGATAAATATGAAAAAAATATTAGTGACAGTTTAAGTCCGTCGCAAAAAAGATATTACCTAATAAAAGAAGTGCTAAAACATGAACCCCTTCCTCCATACGAACAGTGTAAAGATAATTATTCAAATGCTGGAATAATAGCAGCATCATTGATGTTGGAAAAGGTAACAGATAAGTCGTGGGAGGAATTAATAATGCAAGTTTCAAATGATTTAGACCTTGATATTCATATTGGTTGGCCAAATGATTTAGGAGTCAATCAACCTAAAGGACATATTAATCCCCAATATTGGAAATTGGATATTAATAAAGATTTGATACCAATTTCTGAGGATTTAAAAATGTTCCATTACAATCATCAATATAGTTTGTTAACAGCACCATGCGGAAATATAAGTATTACTCTTAAAGGTTTTCTGAAATTTTTACGATTGAATATTGATGGGGAAAACGGGGAAAGTAATTATTTAAAACCAGAAACTTATAGGCAGATATTTACTTCTTTTCCAATATATTCAGTAGGTTGGTGGGTAGAGAA
>Ga0302287_10000402_pt1 | contig 22546 bp, 17 predicted proteins | sample III_Fen_E2_4_FD_200452 | JGI IMG/M metagenome (GOLD analysis project Ga0302287, IMG submission 200452) | Peat permafrost microbial communities from Stordalen Mire near Abisko, Sweden - III_Fen_E2_4 | ecosystem: Environmental > Terrestrial > Soil > Wetlands > Permafrost | place: Sweden: Abisko...
CGTCGGGCGTCGCGACGTGTCAGGCGGACTGGTGGAACGTGCGCGCGAGCACGTCCAGCTGCTGGTCCTTGGTGAGCTTGACGAAGTTCACCGCGTAGCCGGACACCCGCACCGTGAGGTTCGGGTGGCTCTCCGGGTGGGCGATGGCGTCCTCGAGCGTCTCGCGGCTCAGCACGTTGATGTTCGCGTGGAACAGGCCCTCGGTCATCCCCGCGTCGAGGATCCCGACGAGGTTGGCCACCTGCTCGTCCTTGGTCCTGCCCAGGCCGCTCGGGGTGATCGTGTTGGTCAGGGAGATGCCGTCCAGCGCGTCGTCGTAGTCGAGCTTGCCGACCGACAGCATCGAGGCGACCATCCCGTGGGTGTCCATCCCGTTCTCCGGGTTGGCGCCCGGCGCGAACGGCGTGCCCTTGCGGTGCCCCGACGGGAACGATCCGGTGGCCTTGCCGTAGACGACGTTCGAGGTGATGGTCAGCACCGACTGCGTCGGCACCGCGTCGCGGTACATCGGCAGCTGACGGATCTTGTCCATCACGGTCTTCACCACGAGCTGCGCCAGCTCGTCGGCGCGGTCGTCGTCGTTGCCGTAGACCGGGAACGCGCCCTCGGTGACGTAGTCGACCACCAGGCCGGTCTCGTCCCGCACCGGGAAGACCCGGGCGTACTTGATGGCAGAAAGGCTGTCGGCGACGATCGACAAGCCGGCGATGCCGCAGCCCATCGTCCGCACGATCTCGTCGTCGTGCAGCGCCATCTCCATCGACTCGTACGCGTACCGGTCGTGGCTGTAGTGGATGATGTTCAGCGCCTCGACGTAGGTCTCGGCCACCCAGGTGAGCATCGCGTCGTACTTGCGCCAGACCTCGTCGAAGTCGAGGGCGGCGTCCGCCTCGATCGGCGCGAAGCCCGTGACGACCTGCTTGCCGGACATCTCGTCGCGGCCACCGTTGATCGCGTAGAGCAGCGCCTTGGCCGCGTTCACCCGCGCACCGAAGAACTGCATCTGCTTGCCGACCTTCATCGGGGACACGCAGCAGGCGATCGCCGCGTCGTCGCCCCAGTGCCGGCGGATGTGCGCGTCGGACTCGTACTGGATCGCCGAGGTCTCGATGGAGATCGCCGAGCAGAACTCCTTGTAGCCCTGCGGCAGCGACGGGTCCCAGAAGACGGTGATGTTCGGCTCGGGCGCCGGGCCCAGGTTGCGCAGCGTCTGCAGCAGCCGGAACGAGGTCTTCGTCACCTGCGGACGACCGTCCTCGCTGAACCCGCCGTCGGACCAGGTGGCCCAGTACGGGTCGCCGGAGAAGATCTGGTCGTACTCGACGGTCCGCAGGAACCGGACGATGCGCAGCTTGAGGACGAGCGCGTCGATGATCTCCTGCGCGCCCTCCTCCGTCAGCGTGTCCGCGGCGAGGTCACGCTCGGCGTAGACGTCGAGGAACGCGGACAGCCGGCCGATGCTCATCGCGGCGCCGTCCTGGCTCTTCACCGAGGCCAGGTAGCCCATGTAGGTCCACTGCACGGCCTCCTGGAAGGTCGTCGCGGGCCGACCGAGGTCGAGGCCGTAGGTCGCGCCCAGCGTCTTGAGCTTCTTCAGGGCCTTGATCTGCTCCGAGTGCTCCTCGCGGAACCGGGCCCAGTGCTCGCTGAACGGCTGGTCCGCCACCGAGTCCTTGTCCGCCATCTTCGCGGCGATGAGCGTGTCCACCCCGTACAGCGCCACCCGGCGGTAGTCGCCGATGATGCGGCCGCGCCCGTAGGAGTCGGGCAGGCCGGTCACGATGTGCGCACTGCGCGCGGCGCGGATGCGCGGCGTGTACATGTCGAAGACGGCCTCGTTGTGGGTCTTGCGGTACTGCGTGAAGATCCGCTTCACCTCAGGGTCGGGCTCCAGCCCGGCCTCGCGGATCGCCGTCTCGACCATGCGCCAGCCGCCGTTGGGCATCATCGCGCGCTTGAGCGGGGTGTCGGTCTGCAGTCCGACGACGACGTCGTCGTCGTCGCTGATGTAGCCGGCGGGGAACGCGTCGATGTCCGCCGGGGTGTGGGTGTCGACGTCGTAGACGCGCTTGGCGCGCTCGACGGACAGGTACTCGCGCTCCAGGGTGGCCCAGACGGCGAGGGTCTTGGCGGTGGGCCCCACGAGGAAGGCCGCATCGCCGAGGTACGGCGTGTAGTTGCGCTGGATGAAGTCCCGGACGTCGATCGTGTCGGTCCAGGGACCCGGCGCGAACCCGTCCCAGGCAGCTTCGTCGGTGGCGCTGCCGGGGATGACGGTGATCGTCATGAGGTCTCCTCGATCTGGGTGGTAAGGCCACCCTACGAGGTTGGTCATGGGACGACCAGGACCTACGTCCCACTGATGGGACGACTTCAGAAGACCTGCAGGCCACGCGCCCGGAACTGGCCGCGAACACGCTCCACGAGCTCCATGCTCGGCGGCGGCGTGTCGTCGAGCTGGTACGCCAGCCCCAGATCGGCCCACTTGTCGCGACCCATCTGGTGGAACGGCAGCACCTCGACCCGCTCGACGCTCGCCAGCTGCGACACGTAGTCGGCGACCGCCTCGACGTTCTCCGGCGCGTCGGTCAGTCCGGGCACCAGCACGAACCGCACCCAGATCGCGGTCCCGCGCGCGGCGAGCCGGCGGCCGAACTCCAACGTGGGCTCCAGCACCTGGCCCGTCACGCGACGGTAGGTCTCCGGCAGGCCGGACTTCACGTCGAGCAGCACGAGGTCGAGGTCGTCGAGCATCGCATCCGTGCAGGCCGCGCCGAGGAATCCCGAGGTGTCGAGCGTCGTGTGGACGCCCATCTCCTTCGCGCCACGCAGCAGCCGGGCGACGAACGCGGGCTGCATGAGCGGCTCGCCGCCGGAGATCGTCAGCCCGCCGCCGGTGGACGTGAACACCCCGCGGTAGCGGCGCACCCGGCGCAGCAGCTCGTCTACCGTGACGTCCGTGCCCCGGCGCATCTCCATCGTGTCGGGGTTGTGGCAGTACAGGCACCGCAGCGGGCAGCCGGACAGGAAGACGGTCATCCGGGTGCCCGGGCCGTCCACCGCGGTGACCAGCTCCCAGGAGTGCAGGGAGCCCAGCTCGCCGGAGCGCACCGCGGCGAGCCGTTCCGGGCGCTCGGCGTCCGTGGCTTCCAGGCCCTGGGTGCCGGCGCCGTGCGCGCGGACCGCGGACCCGCCGACCATGGGCGTGCGCAGGTGCACCACCGGGGCGCCGTCGTGCTCGCTCATCGTCGTCATCTCGGTCTCCTCAACGCCGTCGCCCCGGTGACATTCCCCTGCGCCGCTCGGGTGAGCGCCGGTGGCCGCCGCGTCGGGCGCCGATGCTGCTCAGATCGCGCCATGGAACGTGCGGGACAGCACGTCCAGCTGCTGCTCGTGCGTCAGCCGGACGAAGTTCACCGCGTATCCCGACACCCGGAGCGTCAGCTGGGGGTAGTCCTGCGGGTGCAGCATCGCATCCAGCAGCGTCTCGCGACTCACCACGTTGAGGTTGAGGTGGTAGCCGGCCGACAGCATGAACGCGTCGAGCAGCCCGACGAGGTTGTCCACCTGCTCGTCGCGCGTGTGGCCCAGCCCGGCCGGCACGATGCTCGACGTCAACGAGATGCCGTCCTGCGCGTCGACGTAGGGCAGCTTGGCCACCGAGAGGGCCGAGGCCAGCAGACCGTGCGTATCCCGGCCGTTCATCGGGTTCGCGCCCGGGGCGAGCGGCTCGCCCGCCTTGCGGCCGTCCGGCGTGGAGCCGGTGGCGCGCCCGTAGGCGACGTTCGACGTGATGGTGAGGATCGACTGCGTGTGCAAGGCGTTGCGGTAGGTGGGCTGCCGACGAAGCTTCGTCATGAACGTGCGCACCAGAGCTGCCGCGATGTCGTCCACGCGGTCGTCGTCGTTGCCGAACGCCGGGTACTCCCCCTCGACGACGAACTCGGTGACCAGGCCGTCCGTGGTCCGCAGGCCGCGCACCCGCGCGTACTTGATCGCGGACAGCGAGTCCGCCACCACCGACAGACCGGCGATGCCGCAGGCCAGCGTCCGCACGACGGACCGGTCGTGCAGCGCCATCGCCAGCCGCTCGTAGGCGTACTTGTCGTGCATGTAGTGCACGCAGTTCAGCGCGTCGACGTAGGTGACCGCCACCCAGTCCAGCGTCCTGTCGAGGTTCGCCAGCACCTCGTCGTAGTCGAGCACCTCGCCGTCCACGGCGGAGGCGACCGGACCGACCTGCCGGCCGGTCATCTCGTCGCGGCCGCCGTTGATCGCGTACAGCAGGGCCTTCGCGAGATTGACCCGCGCGCCGAAGAACTGCGTCTGCTTGCCCAGGCGCATCGGTGACATGCAGCTGGTGATCGCGGCGTCGTCGCCCCACGACCCGCGCACCAGGTCGTCCGACTCGTACTGCACGGCCGAGTGCTCGATGCTCAGGTCGGCGCAGAACCGCTTGAAGCCCTCCGGCAGCCGGTCGCTCCACAGCACGGTGAGGTTCGGCTCCGGAGCGGGGCCGAGGTTGCGCAGCGTCGCCAGGATGCGGAACGACGTGCGCGTCACCAGCGTGCGACCGTCCTCCCCCATACCGCCGACGGTCTCGGTGATCCACGTCGGGTCGCCCGTGAAGAGCTCCTCGTACTCCGGCGTGCGCAGGAAGCGGATCAGCCGCAGCTTGACGACGAGGTCGTCCACCAGCTCCTGGGCCTCGTCCTCGGTCAGCCGGCCGGAGGACAGGTCCCGGGACAGGTACACGTCGAGGAAGGTCGACGTGCGACCCAGCGGCATCGAGGCGCCGTTCTGCTCCTTGGCGGCGGCCAGGTAGGCGAAGTAGAGCCACTGGACGGCCTCCCGGGCATCCCGCGCAGGCGCCGAGATGTCGTAGCCGTAGGAGGCCGCCATCGTGGCCAGGTCCTGCAGGGCGCGGATCTGCTCGGCGAGCTCCTCGCGGTCCCGGATGACACCCTCGCTCGAGCGCTCCAGGTCCAGCTCGGTGCGCTCCAGGCGCTTCGCGGCCAGCAGTGCCGCCACGCCGTACAGCGCCACGCGCCGGTAGTCGCCGACGATCCGGCCGCGGCCGTGGCCGTCCGGCAGGCCCGTGAGCAGCCGGGCGCTGCGCGCGGCGCGCACGTTCGGCGGGTAGACGTCGAACACGCCGTCGTTGTGGGTCTTGCGGTAGCGCGTGAAAGCTTCGACGATCTCGGGCGGCGCGGTGTACCCGTGCGCCTCGAGCGCGCGCTGCACGTCCCGCCAGCCGCCGTTGGGCATGATCGCGCGCCGCAGGGGGGCGTCGGTCTGCAGCCCGACGACGAGCTCGGCGTCCCGGTCGACGTAGCCCGGTGCGTTCGAGGTGATCGAGGACGGGGTGGTGGCGTCGACGTCGTAGGCGGCGCCGTCGCGCTCCGCGGCGAGGAGCGGTGCCAGGCCGTCCCACAACGCCGTGGTCCGGGCGGTCGCGCCGGCGAGGAACGCACCGTCACCCAGGTACGGGGTGTAGTTGCGCTGCACGAAGTCGCGCACGTCGACCCGGTCCATCCATGGTCCGCTGACGAACCCGGCCCACGCGTCCTGGGCGGCACCATCGGCACGACCGGACAGGAAGGCGGAGCGGGGCATGGGGGCTCCAGGGTGAGGCGATGGTCGCAGCCACCGTAGTCCGGCAGTGGTGGGACGTCTCGGGACCATCGTCCCGGCCCCACCGCCTCCCGGGGCACATCCGGAGTGCTCCCGCCGCGGCGGGGCCGTCGGCGGCGGACTACTCTCCGGAACCCAGCGCCGCCAGCACGTCCGCAGCGATGTCCTGCGGGCCCAGGCGCAGCTCGGTCAGCAGCTCGTCGCGGGTGGCATGGGCCAGGAAGGCGCGTGGCACGCCGAACGACTGCACCGGCGTGTGCAGGCCGTGCTCGCGGGCCTGCTGCGCCAGCAGAGCACCGATCCCGCCGTCGACGAGACCGTCCTCGATCGTCACGACGTGGTCGTGCTCCCCGACCAGCTTCACCAACGCGCTGGGGATCGGCAGCGCCCACCGGGGGTCCACCACGGTCACCGTCCGGTCGTCGGCGGCCAGCGCCGTGCCGACGGCGAGAGCGGTCGGGGCCATGGCGCCGACTCCGACGACGAGCACGCGCCGCGCACCGGTGCCGCCGACGTGGCGGGCGAGCACATCGACCCCGTCGAGCTCCTCGAGCGCGTCCAGAGGCTCGGGCAGCGGACCCTTGGGGTAACGCACCACGGTCGGCGCGTCGTCCACGTCCACGGCTGCCCGCAGCGCCGCGCGCAGGGTCGCCTCGTCCCGCGGCGCGGCGAGCCGCAGCCCGGGCACCAGGGACAGCAGCGCGAGGTCCCACATGCCGTTGTGGCTCGCACCGTCGTCGCCGGTCAGTCCGGCCCGGTCGAGGACGAACGTCACCCCGGCGTGGTGCAGCGCCACGTCCATCAGCACCTGGTCGAACGCGCGGTTGAGGAAGGTGGCGTACACCGCCATCACCGGATGCAGGCCACCGAACGCCATCCCGGCCGCCGAGGTCGCCGCGTGCTGCTCGGCGATCCCGACGTCGAAGACGCGCTCGGGGAACTCCGTGGCGAACGGCGCCAGGCCCACCGGCTCGAGCATCGCGGCGGTGACGGCGACGACGTCCGGCCGACGCCGGCCGATCTGCACGATCTCGTCCGCGAACACGCTCGTCCAGCCGAACCGGGACGGGGCCACCGGCAGGCCGGTCTCCGGGTGGATCGGTCCGACGGCGTGGAACCGGTCGACGATGTTGCGTTCCGCGGGCGTGTAGCCGCGGCCCTTCTCCGTGATGACGTGCACGATGACCGGGCCGCCGAAGTCGTGGGCGAGGTGCAACGCGTGCTCGACCGCGCGCTCGTCGTGCCCGTCGACCGGGCCGATGTACTTCAGGCCGAGGTCCTCGAACAGCCCCTGCGGCGCGACGACGTCCTTGAGGCCCTTCTTCAGCCCGTGCAGCGCGTCGTAGGCCAGCCGGCCCGGCGGACCGGAGCGCCGCAGCGTGGACCTGCCCCACGACAGCACGGTCTCGTAGCCGCGGTTGGTGCGCAGCGAGTCCAGGTGCTGCGCCAGCCCGCCGATGGTCGGGGCGTACGAGCGACCGTTGTCGTTGACGACGATCACCACCCGGCGGTGCTGCCCCCCGGCGATGTTGTTCAGCGCTTCCCAGGCCATCCCGCCGGTCAGGGCGCCGTCGCCGACCACCGCGACGACGCAGCGGTCGGGCTCGCCCTGCAGCTCGCGCGCCTTTGCGATGCCGTCCGCCCAGCTGAGCGCGGTGGACGCGTGCGAGTTCTCGACGACGTCGTGCTCGGACTCGGCGCGGCTCGGGTACCCGGACAGGCCGCCGCGTCGCCGCAGTTGCGTGAAGTCCGCCCGCCCGGTGAGCAGCTTGTGCACGTACGCCTGGTGCCCGGTGTCGAAGACGACGGTGTCCCACGGGGAGGTGAACACGCGGTGCAACGCGATCGTCAGCTCGACGACACCCAGGTTGGGTCCGAGGTGCCCGCCGGTGCGGGACACCGACTCGACGAGGAACGCGCGGACCTCGTGGGACAGCTGGTCGACCTGGCGCGGGGTGAGCCGGCGCACGTCCTCGGGCGAGCGGATGGCGTCGAGAAGACCCACCGGACCTCCTCACACGTCGGACGGGCTGCGTCGCCCCACGACAGGGCGTCGGGCGCACACGCGCCCGACCGTCCACTGTAGGTCCTCATCGCTCGGGTGCGCAGGTGCGCGCGCGCCGAGGTCGGTCGCGGCGCGGCACCTACCCCGCGAGCCCGTCGCCGGTGCGGGCGGCGCGCCGCCGTCGTCGCCGCAGCGCGACGAAGCCCCACACCGCCGCCGCCAGCACCAGCAGCACCAGCACCGGCACCAGGACGGCGATCAGGCTCAGCCCGACCGACACCCCGTCCTCCGCGGCCGACACCACCGGCGCACCGAGGCCGGCCGTGGTCGCGTTGACCACTGGACGTGCCGCCGCCTTGCCGGTGTGCACCAGCCCGGCGACGAGGATCCCGGCCAGCACGCTGACCCACGGGTGGGCCTGCACCCACGAGGACGCCTCCAGATCCGCTGCCGCACTCGTCGCGGCGAAGATCAGGCCACCGCTGGCGGGCCGGATGAACGTCTGCACGGCGTCGTTGGCGGAGTCCACGACCGGCACCTTGTCCAGCACCAGCTCGGCGAGCAGCAGCACGGCGCCGACGCCGATGGCCCACCAGCTCGACATCCACTCGTAGCCGACGGGCAGGCTCACCAGGGTGGTGAACCTGTCCAGCAGCGCCACGACGAGGAACGGGATGTAGGCGTTGAGGCCGGCGGCGGCCGACAGCCCGATACCGGTCAGGGCGGCGAACATGGGCGCGAGCCTACCGAGCAGGGCCACCGGAGGCCCGGATACGCTCAGTCGGAAAGGGGATCACCCATGCGCTTCCTGCCCGGCCACTCGGCCACCACCGACCTCACCTACGGCGACGTCTTCCTCGTCCCGTCCCGCTCGGAGGTCGCGTCGCGCTTCGACGTGGACCTGGCGACCACGGACGGCACCGGGACGACCATCCCCGTGGTCGTCGCCAACATGACGGCGGTGGCCGGGCGCCGGATGGCCGAGACGGTCGCGCGGCGTGGCGGGCTCGCAGTGCTGCCGCAGGACGTCCCTGCCGACGTCGTGGCCTCCGTGGTGGCCTCGGTCAAGGCCCGGCACCCGGTGCTCGAGACCCCCGTGGTGGTGTCCGCGCACGACACCGTGCACACCGCGCTGGCGCTGATCGGCAAGCGCACGCACGGTGCCGCGATCGTCGTCGAGGACGGACGACTGATCGGCGTCGTCACGCAGGCCGACTGCGAGGGCGTCGACCGGTTCACCCAGGTGGTCGAGGTGATGGCCGCCGAGCCGACCACCCTCGACCTCACCCTCCTCGACGGGGGCGGCCCGGACGGGCTGGAGAAGGCCTTCGAACGCATGCACCTCACCCGGCGCAAGTACGTGCCGGTGGTCCGTGACGGTGCGCCGGTGGGTGTGCTGACCCAGGTCGGGGCCCTGCGCTCGTCCATCTACACCCCCGCGACGGACGCCCATGGCCGGTTGCTGGTCGCCGCGGCCGTCGGCATCAACGGTGACGTGCGCGCCAAGACCGCCGAGCTGCTCGCCGCGGGCATCGACGTGCTCGTCGTCGACACCGCGCACGGTCACCAGCGCCGGATGCTCGATGCGCTCGCCGCGGTGCGCTCGCTCGACCCGCAGGTCCCGGTGGTCGCCGGCAACGTCGTCACCGCCGAGGGCACCCGTGACCTGGTGGACGCCGGCGCGGACATCGTCAAGGTCGGCGTCGGCCCGGGCGCCATGTGCACCACCCGGATGATGACGGGGGTCGGCCGCCCGCAGTTCTCCGCCGTGCTGGAGTGCGCTGTCGAGGCCCGTCGGCTCGGTGCGCACGTGTGGGCCGACGGGGGCGTGCGCCACCCCCGGGACGTCGCGCTGGCCCTCGCCGCCGGCGCATCGCAGGTGATGATCGGCTCCTGGTTCGCGGGCACCCACGAGTCCCCCGGCGACCTGCACACCGAGCCCGACGGCCGCCAGTACAAGGAGAGCTTCGGCATGGCGTCCGCGCGGGCGGTCGCCGCGCGGACCCGTGGCGGCTCGGCGTTCGAGCGCGCCCGCAAGTCGCTGTACGAGGAGGGCATCTCCTCGTCGCGGATGTACCTCGACCCCCGCCGGCCCGGTGTGGAGGACCTGCTCGACCAGATCACCGCGGGGGTCCGCTCGGCCGCGACCTACGTCGGCGCGACGACGGTCGAGGAGCTGCACGAGCGCGCCGTCGTGGGCATCCAGTCCGCGGCCGGGTACGACGAGGGCCGCCCGCTGCCGGACGGGTGGTGAGCGCCGTGCGTCCGGTGCTCGTCGTCACGCACGCCCCGCACGAGGGTCCGGGCCTCATCGCGCGGCTGCTCGACGCGCCCTACCGGGTGCGCACGGTGCTCGACGTCGCCGTCCCCGTGCTCCCGGCGCCCGACGCCCTCGCCGGGCTGGTCGTCATGGGCGGTCCGATGGATGCCGACGACGTGCGGGGCCACCCCGGGCTGGCAGCCGAGGTGGAGCTGATCGCGGCGGCTGTCGCGGCCGACGTCCCCGTGCTCGGCGTGTGCCTCGGCATGCAGCTGCTCGCGCTGGCGCTCGGTGCGCCGCTGCACCGGCGCGCCGGCCAGGAGGTCGGCTTCGGGCCGGTGGAGGTCGTCGCCCCCGACCCGGTGCTCGGCCCGCTCGGTCCGGTCGGTTCCCGGCCGACCGTGCTGCACTGGCACTCCGACACCGTCGACCTGCCGGCGGGCGCCACGCTGCTGGCCCGCACCGACGTCACGCCGGTGCAGGCGTTCCGCGCGGGGAGCGCACTGGGGATCCAGTTCCACCTCGAGCTCGACGCCGACCACCTCGACCTGTGGCTCGGCACGCCGGACATGGTCGATGCCCTCACCGAGGACGACGTCGAGGCGATCCGCGCCGACGGCGCGCGGTACCTGGGCGCTCTGGGGGCGTCAGGCGGGACCGTCGCCGAGGCGTTCGCGGCGCAGGTCCGCGCCCGTGGCTGACCCGATCGCAGGGCGTGGCGACCTGGTCGCCCTCGCCCGCACCGGGCTGACGTGGCAGTTCGACCCCACCCGGGGCATGGCGCCGTCCCGGCAGGCGCGCCGGGCCGCCGTCCTCGTGCTGTTCGGCCGGCTCGACGACGTGCCGGCCCGGGCGGCCGGACCGGTGTCGGCCGACCTCGACGTGCTGCTGCAGCGGCGGTCGCAGACGCTGAACCACCACCCCGGCCAGATCTCCTTCCCCGGCGGCGGCCTCGAGGCCGACGAGAGCGTGGTGCAGGCGGCGCTGCGTGAGGCGGTCGAGGAGACCGGCCTGGACCCGACCGGCGTCGAGGTGCTCGGCACGCTGCCCGAGGTGCCGCTGCCGGTGAGCAACAACCGCGTCACCCCGGTGCTGGCGTGGTGGGCCCGCCCGTCCCACGTCGCGGCCGTCGACCACACCGAGACCGTGGACGTGTTCCGGGTGCCGGTCGCCGACCTGCTCGACCCCGCGCATCGCGCCGTCGTCGAGCATCGCCGCGCAGGTCAGGTGCTGCGCACACCGGCGTTCGAGGCCGCCGGAGTGCTCGTCTGGGGCTTCACCGCCCTGGTGCTCGACGGCCTCTTCGACGCCCTCGGCTGGACCGTGCCGTGGACGGCGGACCGCGTCGTCGTGCCCCGCTGACCATGCCGGTGCCGCATCCCCTGCACGAGATCGAGCCCGACGCGGCGCTGGTCCGCGCACTCCTGCGCGAACAGCACCCCGACCTGGCCGGTCTCCCGCTGCGCCACGTCGGCGCCGGCTGGGACAACGTGACGTGGCGGCTGGGCGATGAGCTCGCCGTGCGGCTGCCGGTGCGGGCCGCAGCGGCCGTCCTCGTGCTCCACGAGCAGCGGGTGCTGCCGGTCCTGGCGCCACGACTGCCCGTGCGGGTGCCCCTCCCGGTGCGGACGGGGGTGCCGTCCGACGCCTACCCGTGGGCCTGGTCCGTGGTGCCGTGGCTGGCCGGCACCGTCGCCGCTGCGGTGCCGGTGGCACGGCGTACGACCTGGGCTCCGGCCCTGGCCGACGTGCTCGCCGCGCTGCATCGGCCCGCACCGCCCGATGCGCCGGTCAACCCCTACCGCGGTGTTCCGCTCGCCACGCGAACCACGACGATCCGCGAACGGCTCGGGTCCGCCGACCCGTCCGACCGCGACATGCTCGTCGAGGCCTGGCAGGACGGTCTGGCGGCGCCGCCGTGGCACGGCCCGGCGCTGTGGCTGCACGGGGACCTGCATCCCGGCAACCTGCTGGTCGGCCCGGACGGCCTCGCCGGGGTGCTGGACTTCGGGGACGTGACGTCCGGCGACCCCGCCGCCGACCTCGCGACGGCCTGGCTGACGTTCGACGCCCGGGGACGTGCGGCGTTCCGTTCACGGCTGGACGCCCTGACGGGCTACGACGACGCCACGTGGCGCCGCGCCCGGGCCTGGGCGGCGAGCCTCGTCGGCCCGCTGCGGGCCCACCCCGTCCAGCACCCCCTGCTGGACGCCGTGGGACGCCACGCCGTCACGCAGCTCGTCGCCGACCGCTGATCGGCGCCGTCGCGCGAGTCCCCGGCGCCCGTCGGGATCGCGGCGCGACCTGCGGATGGCGAGGAGCCGGCGGTCAGGACGCGGGCATGCTCGGCGGCTTCGGCCCGGGAACGACGAGGTCGCGCACCACGCGGCGCAGCACCTTGCCCACCTGGGACCGCGGCAGGTCCGGCAGCACGACGATGCGGCGCGGCATCTGGTAGCGCGGCAGGCGCTGCTCGCACCAGCGACGCACCGCCTCCAGGTCGACGACCGGGTGCCCTTCCTCCAGCACCAGGGCGGCCACCACGCTCTCGCCCCGCTCCCCCGCCGGCTCGCCCACCACGGCGACGTCGAGGATGCCCGGCATGCCACGCAGGTGGTCCTCCACCTGCGACGGGTACACCTTGAAGCCGTTGGTGACGATCATCTCCTTCATCCGGTCGACGAGGACGACGAACCCGTCGTCCACCTCCCGGACCACGTCGCCGGTGCGCACCCAGCCACCCGGCAGCAGCTGCTCGGCGGTCTCCTCCGGCCGGTTCCAGTACCCCGCGAACACCTGGGGACCCTGGATCAGCAGCTCGCCCTGCTCGCCGTGCGCCACCTCGCGGGTGTGGTCCTCCTGGTCGACCACAGCGATGTGCGTGGAGGGGAACGGCACCCCGAGCGCGCCCGGCCGCCGCTTCTCACTGAGCGGGTTGCCGAGTGCCACCGGGGAGGTCTCGGTCATCCCGTAGCCCTCGGCGACCACCCCGCCGGTCAGCTCCTCCCACCGTCGCGCCGTCTCGATCGGTAGCGCCATCGCGCCGCTGATCGCGTTGTGGAAGGAGGTCATGTCGACGCCGCGCTCGGTCGCCGCCGTGACCAGGCGGTCCAGCATGGGCGGGACGGCAGGGATGAACGTGCCGGGCCGCCGACGCTGGGCGTCGAGCACCATCCCGGGGTCGAACGACGGGAACGCGACCAGCGTCGCGCCGATGGACAGCGTGTAAGCCAGGCACAGCGTCAGCCCGAAGGAGTGGAAGAACGGCAGCACGCCGTAGACGACCTCCTCGCCGTCCTTCACCCCTGTCCAGGTGCGGCCCTGCAGGGCGTTCGCGACGACGTTGCGGTGCGTGAGCATCGCGCCCTTCGGCGTGCCCGTGGTACCGCCGGTGTACTGCAGCAGGGCCAGATCGCCCGACGACGGCCCGGGGTGGTCCGCGGCCAGCGGACGGGCGTGCGCGACGAGGTGGTGCCAGTCCGGCACGCCCGCGGGCACCGAGCCGCACATCGCGTCCCGCGTGCGCCGCGCCTTCGCGACGGGCAGCTGGAGGAGCAGCCGGTCCTTGGTGCGCAGGTCGGCCGACAGGTCGACGCTCACCACCGTCCGCAAGGCGTCCGGGCGGCCGTCCAGCGCCGCCGGCACCACCTTCTGCCAGACGAGGGCCACCACCGCGCCGCTGTCCTCGATCTGGTGGCGCAGCGCGTCCGGCGTGTACGTCGGGTTGTGCTCGACGACGACCGCGCCGATGCGCAGCGCCGCGTAGAACGCCACCACGTGGCTGGTGCAGTTCGGCAGCACCAGCGCCACCCGGTCACCGCGCTGCACGCCGAGGTCGACCAGCACCTGCGCGGCGCGGGCGATCCGATCGGTCAGCTCGCGGTACGTCGTCGTCTTGCGCAGGAAGTCCACCGCCACGCGGTCCGGGAAGCGCTGTGCGGCCCGGTCCAGTGCCGCGGTCAGCGGCTCGTCGGGGATCTCGATATCGAGGGCCACGCCGTCCGGGTAGCCGGCGGGACGGGGGCGGTCGGGCGCGTCGTTCAGCACGTGAGCATCGTAACCTACGGGAGCGTAAGTTACGTGACCGTAGGGTGGCGTTCCGCCGACGGAACGGGCCCGGTTCCGGCCGACGGAGCGGGCCCGGTTCCGGCCGACGGAACGGGCCCGGCTTCGGCCAGTGGTCCGAGCACGGATGTCGCCACGGTGGCGTGCGCCGACTCGTCGTCAGACGGGTGGTAGATCCCGGCGAGCACGTCCCGGTACAGGCGGTTGACCTCCTGGCCGGTGGAGTACCCGGCGCCTCCCGACACCCGCAGTGCCAGGTCGACGACGACCCGCGCGGCCTCGGTGGCCCGCACCTTGAGTCCGACGAGCTGGGCGAACAGTCGCGCACCGTGGTCCACCCGTTCGTCCGCGTCCCGCGCCAGGGCGAACACCTGCAGCTCGATGCCGTCCTGCGTCAGCGCGGCGTCGGCCACCTTCCACCGGATGTCCGGGTCCTGGCTGTACGGGCGGCCGTCGTACTTCATCGACGTCCGCCGGTGCGTCGCCGCCGCGCCGAGCTCCAGGGCGCGCCGGCCGATCCCGGTGTACACGGCCGCGAGCAGGATCTCGAAGACCTCGAACAGCGCGACGATGAACGGGTCGCCGTTCGGGCCGGGCGGCAGCCGACGCACCACACGGTCCGGTGGCGCGTAGGCGCCCGACAGCACGGTCGTCGCCGACTGCGTCGCCCGCATGCCGAGGGTGTCCCAGTCGTCGCGGGTCGTGGTGCCCTCGCGGCCGACGACGCCGTGCACCAGGCGCGGGTCCAGCGGATCGGCATCGTCCAGCCCGAACGTCGCCAGCCGGGTCCACACCGGAGACAACGACGTGAAGATCTTGGTGCCCTCGTACCGGTAGCCGCCGTCGCTCTGACGGATCGCGCGGGTGCGGGAGCCGAACATCACCAGGTCGTTGCCCGCCTCCGAGTTGCCGAACGCGTACACCTCGCCCGCCGCGGCGTCGGCGAGCACGAACGCCATCGACTGGTCGCCGTCGCGGGCAAGCAGGGCCGCCATCCCGGTGACCACCAGGTGCATGTTCACCGCCAGGGCGGTCGCCGGGGCCGCGGCCGCCAGCCGCGCCTGCTCCCGGGCCATCTCCTCCAGGCCGAGTCCCGCACCGCCGAGAGCCGCTGGCACGAACGCCCGCAGGTAGCCGGCCGCGGCCAGGGCGGCGAGGTCGTCGTGGGGGAAGCTGTTCTCCCGGTCGTGGTCGGCGCTGCGGTCGTGGATCGCGGCCAGCAGGTCGTCGGTCAGCAGGGTGCGCAGTGCTCGGGCCATGTCCGACACTGTGCCATCGACGGCACGGGCGGCGCGCGGCGTCCCTGGGTGCGAGGTCGGGCAGACTGGGCGCATGACTCTCTTCGCCGTCCGGTACACCTACGACGAGCGCTCGGGCCAGCGCGACATCGTGCGTCCCGAGCACCGCGGCTACCTCGCCCAGCTGGCCGACGACGGTCTGCTGCTCGGGTCGGGGCCCCTGACGGACGGCGAGCCCGGCGCCCTGCTCGTGTTCGCCGCCGGCTCCCGCGGAGAGCTGGACGGCCTGCTCACCGACGACCCGTTCGCCCGCGCGGGCCTCGTCGCCGCCACCGAGGTGCGTACGTGGGACCTCGTCATCGGACCGTGGGCGTCGCCCGCATCCTGAACGGGGGCGGCGCCGACGACCTCACCGTGCCGTCACGTCGGGGGCCCGGCGCCGGGTGTGCACCAGGCTCGCCACCGTCGCGGTGCCCAGGGCCACCACGATGACCACCAGCGACAGCCACGTGGGCAACGACGGCGCCCAGGTCACCGGCCGGCCGGCGTTGATGAAGGGCACCGAGTTGGTGGCCAACGCTTCGAGCACCAGCTTGAGGCCGATGAAGGCGAGCACGGCGGCCAGCCCCGCGCTGAGGTAGACGATCCGGTCCAGCAGCCCGCCGACGAGGAAGTACAGCTGCCGCAGCCCCATGAGGGCGAACACGTTCGCCGTGAAGACGATGAACGGGTCGTGCGTCAGGCCGAAGATCGCGGGGATCGAGTCGAAGGCGAACAGCACATCCGTCGTACCGATCGCCACGAACACGACGAGCAGCGGCGTGAGCATCCGCCGTCCGTCCACCACGGTCCGCACGTTGCCGCCGTCGTACCCCGGCGCGATGGGCAGCACCCGACGAGCCATCCGCACGACGAGGTTCTCGCGGTACTCGTCGTCCCGCACGTCCCCGCTGCGCAGCAGCTGGACGGCGGTGAACACCAGGAACGCGCCGAACAGGTAGAACACCCAGGTGAACCGGTCGATCACCGCGGCGCCCGCCAGGATGAACGCGGCACGCAGCACCAGCGCCAGCAGGATGCCCACCATGAGCACGCGCTGCTGCTGCTCCCGGGGCACCGCGAACGAGCTCATGATCAGCAGGAACACGAAGAGGTTGTCCACCGACAGGCTGTACTCGGTCAGCCAGCCCGCAAGGAACTCCCCGGCCGGCGCAGGCCCACCGACCACCAGCAGCAGGCCGGCGAACCCCAGGGCCAACGTGACGTAGATCGCGACGCCGATCACGCACTCCCGCGTGGACGGCACGTGGGGTCGCCGGCGCACCAGCAGCAGGTCGATGACCAGCACCGTGAGTACCGTGGCGAGCGAGGCGACCCGGAACACCACGGGGAGCTCGTGGATCATCGTTGCTCGTCCTGCGCCACGTGATCCGGGCCCGCGGCCCCGGTCGCGCGCGCCCGCTCGGCGTCACGCCGGGTGCGCCGCAGGGAGAGCACCGTCGTCACGGTCAGGGTGCCCGCGATCACCGCGAGCGAGAGTCCGGTGGAGATCTCCGGGACCGCGACGTGCTCGCCACCGTTGATGAACGGCAGCTCGTTGGTGTGCAGCGCATGGAGCACCAGCTTGGTGCCGATGAACGCCAGGATGATGCCGAGCCCGTACGACAGGTACACCAGGCGGTCGAGCAGCCCGTCGACCAGGAAGAACAGCTGTCGCAGGCCGAGCAGCGAGAACGCGTTCGCCGTGAACACCAGGTACGTCTCCTGCGTCAGGCCGAAGATCGCCGGGATCGAGTCAACTGCGAAGATCACGTCCGCGGTACCGATCGCCACCATCACGACGAGCATCGGTGTGATGTAGCGCACCCCGTCCCGGCGCACGACGATCGCGTCGCCGACGTAGTCGTCCGTGGTCCGGAACAGCCGCCTGGTCAGCCGCAGCGCGGCGTTCTCGGAGAACTCCTCCTCGCTGTGCGACGAGCGCACCTGCGCCCAGGCGGTGTAGATGAGGAACGCACCGAACACGTAGAAGATCCAGCTGACGTTCTCGATCAGCGCCGCGCCCAGGAAGATGAACACCGTCCGCAGCGCCAGCGCCACGGTGATGCCGATGAGCAGCACCTTCTGCTGGTACGCCCGGGGAACGGCGAAGCTCGCCATGATCAGCACGAAGACGAAGAGGTTGTCGATCGACAGGCTCTTCTCCGTCAGGTACCCGGCGAAGTACTCACCGCCGAACGTGGGACCCCACACCGCCCACACCAGGACGCCGAACAGCAGGGCGATGCCCACGTACCCCACGGACCACCATGTCGACTCGCGCAGCGTCGGCGCGTGCGGCGAGCGCACGTGCCCGAGGTAGTCGATCGCGATCATGACGAGGATGGCGGCGACCGTGAGGCCCCACGCCCAGCCTGGTACGTCCATAGATGTCACCCTCCGGTGTCGACGACAAGTGATCGGAGGTCTTCTCTGCCCTCACGCTGACCGTGGCCGCGCGGGACCGACGCACCGGGCCGACGCCGTTGGCGGCCGTGATGACGATGACGCCGTGGGGAGTACTCCCCTCCGTCGGTCAGTGTAGGTGACGACCGGCCAGACGGCGCGGACCGTCCCCATGCCAGGACCGACCGCTCCGCCCGACTCAGCCCCCTACTGCCGGCGCGCGCCCTGCCTGGTGCGCTCGACAGCCGAGTGACGTACCAGCGAGGTCCACGCCGCACGGCGGTCAAGGGGCGCCCGCCCTGCCTTCTGCGCTGTACGCCCGGTTGACGTACCAGCGACGTACGTGTCTCACACGTGGTCGGTGACCGCGCCGCCGACACGCCGACACGCCGACATCGTCGGGGCGCGCTGGCACATGTCCGGGCACTCCGGCTGATCGTGGGGCATCGGCCCGGGCGGGGCGGACGTGGAGCCCACGCTGGCGAGGGCAGCCGGGACGGAAGTTGGGCGGCGAGAACTGGGCACGGTGCACGCCCGATGCGCCGTGAGCGGGACCGACCGGCGTCAGTCGGTGGCCGCCCGCATGGCGCGCAGCTCGCGCTTGAGGCCGGAGATCTCGTCGCGCAGTCGTGCGGCCAGCTCGAACTGGAGCTCGCCGGCGGCGGCGTGCATCTGGTCCGTCAGCTCCTGGATCAGGCCGGTCAGCTCGCCGGCGGCCGCGCCGGCCAGCCGGCTGCGCTCGTCCTGCGGTGCCCGACGCGACCCGAACCCCGGTACCGGCGCCTTCCCCCGACTGGACTGCCGCCCGCCCCCGCCGAGCAGCTCGGCGGTGTCTGCGTCTTCGCGTGCCAGCAGGTCCGTGATGTCGTTGATCTTCTTGCGCAGCGGGGTGGGGTCGATCCCGTGCTCGAGGTTGTACGCCACCTGCTTGGCGCGGCGACGGGTGGTCTCGTCGATCGCCATCGCCATGCCCGCCGTGATGCGGTCCGCGTACATGTGCACCTCGCCGGACACGTTGCGCGCCGCGCGTCCGATCGTCTGGATCAGCGAGGTGCCCGACCGCAGGAACCCCTCCTTGTCCGCGTCGAGGATGGCGACGAGCGACACCTCCGGCAGGTCGAGACCCTCCCGGAGCAGGTTGATGCCCACCAGCACGTCGAACTCGCCCAGCCGCAGCTCCCTCAGAAGCTCCACCCGGCGCAGCGTGTCCACCTCCGAGTGCAGGTAGCGCACCCGGACGCCCTTCTCCAGCAGGTAGTCGGTCAGGTCCTCGGACATCTTCTTCGTCAGCGTGGTCACCAGGACGCGCTCGTCGCGTTCGACGCGGTCGTGGATCTCGCCGAGCAGGTCGTCGATCTGGCCGTGGGTCGGCTTGACCACCACCTGCGGATCGACGAGCCCGGTCGGCCGGATGATCTGCTCGACGACGCCGTCCGCCATCGACAGCTCGTAGCTGCCCGGCGTCGCGGACAGGTAGACCGTCTGCCCGATGCGGTCGACGAACTCGTCCCACCGCAGCGGCCGGTTGTCCACCGCGCTGGGCAGCCGGAAGCCGTGGTCCACCAGGGCGCGCTTGCGCGACCGGTCGCCCTCGAACATGGCGCCGATCTGCGGCACGGTGACGTGGGACTCGTCGATCACCAGGAGGAAGTCCTCCGGGAAGTAGTCGAGCAGCGTGTTGGGTGCGGACCCGGCGGACCGCCCGTCGATGTGCCGGGAGTAGTTCTCGATCCCCGAGCACGAGCCGATCTGGCGCATCATCTCGATGTCGTAGGTGGTGCGCATGCGCAGCCGCTGGGCTTCCAGCAGCTTGCCCTGTGTCTCGAACTCGGCCAGCCGTTCCTCGAGCTCGGACTCGATCCCGGTGATCGCGCGTTCCATCCGCTCCGGTCCGGCCACGTAGTGCGTCGCGGGGAACACGTACACCTGCTGCTCGGCGCGCAGCACGTCGCCGGTGAGCGGGTGCAGCGTGGCGATCTGCTCGATCTCGTCGCCGAAGAACTCCATCCGCACGGCGAGCTCCTCGTACACCGGGATGATCTCCACCGTGTCGCCACGCACCCGGAACGTGCCGCGGGTGAACGACATGTCGTTGCGCGTGTACTGCATCGCGACGAACCGGCGCAGCAGCTGGTCGCGGTCCACCTGGTCGCCCACGTGGAGCGAGACCATCCGGTCGACGTACTCCTGAGGCGTGCCCAGGCCGTAGATGCAGCTCACCGAGGCGACCACCACCACATCGCGCCGGGTGAGCAGCGAGCTGGTGGCCGAGTGCCGCAGCCGCTCCACCTCGTCGTTGATCGAGGAGTCCTTCTCGATGTAGGTGTCCGTCTGCGCGATGTACGCCTCGGGCTGGTAGTAGTCGTAGTACGAGACGAAGTACTCGATCGCGTTGTTCGGCAGCAGGTCGCGGAACTCCGTGGCCAGCTGCGCCGCGAGGGTCTTGTTGGGGGCCATCACGAGCGTCGGCCGCTGCACCTGCTCGATCAGCCAGGCCGTCGTGGCCGACTTGCCGGTGCCGGTGGCGCCCAGCAGGACGATGTCCTTCTCCCCCGCGCGCACCCGGCGCGCGAGGTCCGCGATGGCCGCGGGCTGGTCACCACTCGGGCGGTAGTCGGAGATCACCTCGAACGGCGCGACGGTCCGCTGCAGGTCGGTGACGGGTCGCATGCCCACCACGGTACGACCAGGCTCCGACATGCCGCCGGTCGCGGTCGCCACAGGGCGCCCGGCCGGTCACGTCCCCGTGGTGCCGGTCACTTCCCGCTGGTGAAGGACACCGAGGCGTGCCGGTCCTCGGCGACCACCGCGGCGCTCAGGCACTCCAGGTACGACTCGTACGCCGCGTAGCCGGCGATCTTGCGGTTGGCCACCGACGTGAGTGCGCCGAAGCCGCCCTCCTTCACTGCGAAGGTGTCGATCGTGCTGCGCACCACGACCCGGCCGGGCACGCGCTCGACCTCGACGTGGAACCGCATGACCTCCTCGCCGTCGGACCGCACGAGGTCACGCACGCGCAGGTCGACCCGGGACGCCGAACGTTCACGGACCGAGACCCAGCCCTTGCCGTCCTTCACCGCGTGGCTCGCCGCCACCGCCAGCTCGAGCATGCGGACGATGGTCAGGGAGTCGGACTGGATGGAGACCGACGCCTTGGACTGCCACGGCCGCGCCGCCCAGCCTCTCGTGCCCACCGACGACACGGCCACCGCCCTTCATCGCGCGGTCCAGGGGCGCACCCCGTCGGACGCCACAACACCCGGCAGGCCGGGCGGAGGGCCCAGCGGACCCTTGTCCGAGGAATCGGCATCGCGCGCCTCAAGATCGCGCGCCATGGGCGTGCATTCACCCGAACGGAGCAGCGCATGCCCGGTATGCCCAGCCCCGCGGGATGTCGGACGACGGCCGACCCGTGAGCCGGCGGTCCGTCGGCCGGGTCAGTCCCCCTCGGCCGCGAGCTCGGCGGCCCGCTCGACGGCCAGCCGCTCCCACAGCGCGTCGACCTCGCGCTCGAGGTTCGCCTCGGCGCCCGTACCGTCCAGCACGACATCGGCCGCGGCCTCGCGCGCCTCGTCGTCGGCCTGCGCGGCCACCCGCGCCCGAGCCTCGTCGGGGTCGAGGCCACGCAGCCGCACCAGCCGCTCCACCCGTTGCTCGGCGGGCGCGCGCACGACGACGACCAGGTCGAACGCCTCGGCCTGGCCGGTCTCCAGCAGCAGCGGGATCACGTGCACGACGACCGCTCCGGGATCGGCCACCGCCGCCGCGGCCTCACGCTCCGCCGCCACGCGGCGTACCTGCGGATGGACGATGCGCTCGAGGCGGCGTCGCTCGTCGGTGTCGACGAAGACGCGTGCCGCCAAGGCGGCGCGGTCAAGGCTGCCGTCGGGCCCGACGACCTCCGGCCCGAAGGCCTCCACCACCGCGTCGAAACCCGTGGTGCCGGGCGCGACCACGCGCCGGGCGAGCTCGTCCGCGTCGATCACGACGGCGCCGTGCGCCGCCAGCCGACGCGCCGCCACGGACTTGCCGGCTCCGATGCCACCCGTCAGACCGATGCGCTGCATGGCCTCATCGTGCCGTGCCGGGCCGCACCGTGCCGGACGAACGCGCGGGGCGGACCCCGCCGGACGCACCGCACCGGACAGGCCGACGGCCGGCCACCCGAAGGTGACCGGCCGTCGTCGTCACGTCCCGGCTCAGTTGCCGGTCAGCTTCTCCCGCAGCGCAGCCAGCGCCTCGTCGGAGGCCAGCGTGCCGGTGGCCTCCTCAGTCGTGGAGGAGTAGGAGGACGGTGCGGCCGACTCGCTCGACGAGGAGGAGGAGCTGCCACCGCCGGTCGCCGCCTCGGCGTCCGCCACCTGCGCAGCCGCCACCTGCTTGCGGTGCGCCTCCCAGCGCTCGTGAGCGGCCGCGTACTGGGCCTCCCAGGCCTCACGCTGGGTCTCGTAGCCCTCGAGCCACTCGCTGGTCGACGAGTCGAAGCCCTCGGGGTACTTGTAGTTGCCCTGGTCGTCGTACTCGGCCGCCATGCCGTACAGGGCCGGGTCGAAGTCGTCGCTCGCCGGGTCGAAGCCCTCGTTCGCCTGCTTGAGCGACAGCGAGATGCGGCGGCGCTCCAGGTCGATGTCGATGACCTTGACGAACACGTCGTCGCCGACCTGGACCACCTGCTCGGGGATCTCCACGTGACGCACGGCCAGCTCGGAGATGTGCACCAGACCCTCGATGCCGTCCTCTACCCGCACGAACGCGCCGAACGGCACCAGCTTGGTGACCTTGCCGGGGACGACCTGGCCGATGGCGTGCGTCCGGGCGAAGGCCTGCCACGGGTCCTCCTGCGTCGCCTTGAGCGACAGGGAGACACGCTCGCGGTCGAAGTCGACGTCGAGCACCTCG
>Ga0302287_10000403_pt1 | contig 22500 bp, 21 predicted proteins | sample III_Fen_E2_4_FD_200452 | JGI IMG/M metagenome (GOLD analysis project Ga0302287, IMG submission 200452) | Peat permafrost microbial communities from Stordalen Mire near Abisko, Sweden - III_Fen_E2_4 | ecosystem: Environmental > Terrestrial > Soil > Wetlands > Permafrost | place: Sweden: Abisko...
CCCGCCCGTCAGCCGACGAGCTGCGCCGTCACCGCCGGATCGTCGCTGGTCAGCGACACGTCGGCGGTGGCGGCACCGGCCGTCACCACGTAGTCGCCGAGCCCGGCGTCCAGCACGAACCGGCCCTCGTCGTCGGTGCGCACGTCGGCCCCCTTGAGCCACCACTCGCCCTTGATCAGGCGGTGCAGCTCGTCGTAGGCGGGCTTGCGGGTGCCGTCCGCGCGGACCAGGCCGGACGGCGCACCGAGCCACGCCCCGTCGTCGGTCAGCCCCCAGTAGGTGGCCCCCTGGACGGCGGGGTCGGCGTACAGCGTCGTGTAGTGCCGGACGATCTCCTCGGCCTGGCGCTCCTCGCCCGCAGGCGTCGACGGCCAGTGGGACACCTGGTAGTCGTTGAGGTCGACGATCTCCGGCGGCATCAGCTCACCGGACAGCAGGGTCGTCTCGGTCCAGTACAGCGGCAGGCCGAAGCGGCGGTACCGGTCCAGGATGCGGTGGGTCTTCTCCTCGCCCCAGTAGCCCTGGTGCATGTGCGACTGCAGGCCGAGCGCGTCGATCCGGATGCCGGCGTCCAGGCAGTCCTCGATGAGGTGCTCGTAGCGCTCCGACAGGTCGAAGTCGTTGAGCAGCAGGGTCGCGTGCGGGTTCGCCGCGCGGGCCGTCTCGAACGCCAGCCGGACCATCCCCACCCGGCCCTCGCGCTGCGCGAGCCGGGTGACGGCGTTCTGCTCGGCGGTGAACACCGGCAGGATCACCACCTCGTTGATCGCGTCCCAGGTGTCGATCAGGCCGGCGAAGTCCGTGACGTCGCGGGTGATCCGCGCCCGGATCTCGTCGCGCACCTCGTCGTCCGACAGCGGCAGCAGCCATGACGGCGCCAGCGTGTGCCAGACGAGCGGATGGCCCTTGACGTCGACGCCACGCTCGGCGAACCACTGGGCGGCGCGCAGCAGTCGGGCGGTGTCCGGCCGGCCGCGCTGCGGCTCGAACCCCCGCCAGTAGAACGGCAGCGTGGCGGTGTTGAACAGCTCGACGTAGAGGTCCCCGAGCAGGGCGAGGTCGTGCGTCGCCCCGCCGAACACGTTCTTCGGGTACTCGGTCTCCTCGTTCGCCAGCGGGATCAGGTCGAACCCGATGTTGCCGAAGGCGAAGGCGTGCCGGCGCTGCGCGACGTGCACGTCGATGCCGGGCCGGGGCTGCCCGGCCGCGTCGACCACGGTCACGGTGGTGCGGGCGGATCGGTGGGCGTACCGGTCGGGAAGGGGGTGGGCGACGACATCCGGCATGGACGTGGTCCTTTCCATCAGCGGGACGGGACGGGGTTCGGCTCGGGCTCGACGACGACGTCCACCCAGCGCGGATCCGCAGCCGTCACCGTATGCCGTGCGCCGGTGAGCTCGACGACCGTCTCGACGGTCCGCCGCCCGCACGACGGCCCCACCCAGAGCTCGACGGTACCGGCCTCGACGGCCCGGACGAGGTCGCGCCCGGAGAAGGCCAACCTCGTGGTCGGCACCGCGAACCGCACGGTCGCGGCCTGCCCCGCTGCGAGCGGCACCCGCGCGTAGCCGACGAGCTGGGCCACCGGGCGGGTGATCGTGGCGACCGGGTCGTGCGCGTACAGCTGCACCACCTCGTCGCCGGCCCGCGTCCCGGTGTTGCGCACCCGGACCGACAGCTCGATGACGCCGTCGGTCGGCACCGTCGGCGCGGCCACCGTCAGCTCGTCGTACCCGAACGTCGTGTACGACAGGCCGAAGCCGAACGGCCGCGCGGGCGACGGGTCGAGGTTGGACACGTGGGACGCCCCGCCGAGCGGCGGGTGCAGGTAGGTGTACGGCTGCGCGCCGCCGGCCTGAGGCAACGTCACCGGCAGCCGCCCCGAGGGGTTCACCCGGCCGGACAGCACCCCGGCGATCGCCGCAGCGCCCTCCTCACCAGGGAAGAAGGTCTGCACCACCGCGGCGCAGGCGTCCAGCGCCCAGCCGATCGCGTACGGCCGGCCGGTCATCAGGACGAGCACGACCGGCGTGCCGGTGGCGAGCACCGCCTCGACCAGCTCGCGCTGCACGCCCGGCAGCTCCAGGTCGTCGGTGTCGCAGCCCTCGCCGCTGGTGCCCCGGCCGAACAGCCCGGCCCGGTCGCCGACGACGACCACCGCGAGGTCCGCAGCCGCGGCGGCGGCCACCGCCGCGGCGAAGCCGGACCGGTCGTCGGTGTCCACGGCGCAGCCCTCGGCCACCTGCACCACGGCACCGCCGAACTCGTCCCGCAGCGCGTCGAGCACGGTCGGCGCGACGATGCCGAGCGGTGTGCCCGGGAAGCCCGGCAGCACGTGGTTGGCGAACGAGTAGCACCCGAACAGGGCGTCCGCCCGGTCGGCGTTGGGCCCGACGACGGCGATGCGGCGTCCGGGCGCGATCGGCAACGAGCCGTCGTTGGCGAGCAGCACCACGCTCTCCTGCGCGAGCAGGGCCGCGAGCGCCCGGTGCTCGGCGGGGTCGAGGGGGCCAGGGTCCTGCCCCGGCCCGTCGGACGTCTCGTCGAACGTCTCGTCGAGCAGGCCGAGCTCGGCCTTCTGGGCGAGCACCCGCAGCACGGCCCGGTCCACCAGCGCCTCGTCCACCACGCCGGCACGCACGGCCCCGGCCAGCGGCTCGAGGTAGGCGTTCCCGGTCGGCAGCTCGACGTCGATGCCGGCGTGCAGGGCCTGCGCGGCCGCGTCCGCCAGGTCGGCGGCCACCTGGTGCAGCGAGGCGAGGAACGCGACGGCGAAGTAGTCGGCGACGACGACGCCGTCGAACCCCCACTGCTCGCGCAGCACGCCCGTCAGCAGCTCCCGGCTCGCGGCGACGGGTAGGCCGTCGATCTCGGCGTAGGAGTTCATCACCGACATCGCTCCGCCGTCGCGCACCGCCATCTCGAACGGCGGCAGCAGCACGTCGGCGAGCTCACGCGCACCGAGGTGCGCCGGCGCGAGGTTGCGACCGGCGATGGACGCCGAGTAGCCGACGAAGTGCTTGAGCGTCGCCACCACCCCGGCGCTCTGCAGGCCGCGAACGTACGAGGTGCCGACGGTGCCGACGAGGTACGGGTCCTCGCCGATGCACTCCTCGACACGGCCCCAGCGTGCGTCGCGCACCACGTCCAGCAGCGGCGCCAGGCCCTGGTGCACGCCCAGGGACCGCATCGTCGCGCCGATCGCGGCGCCCATCCGTTCCACCAGCGCGGGGTCGAACGACGCACCCCAGGCCAGCGGCGCGGGGAACGTCGTCGCGTGCCAGGCCGAGAGCCCGGTGAGGCACTCCTCGTGCACCAGCGCGGGGATCCCCGGCCGGGTGTGGGCCACCAGCCAGCGCTGACGCGCCCGCAGGATGCGGGACGCCTCAACGGGGTCGACCGGCGCGGTGCCGTAGAACCGGGTGATCTGGCCGACGCCGTGCCGGGCGAACTGCTCGAACGGCAGCTGCTCGCCCACCATCGCGTCCTGCAGCGGCGCGACCTCGGCGCCGCTGCCGGCGTCCACCCACACCCCGACGAGCTGCGCCAGCTTCTCCTCGAGCGTCAGCGTCTCGAGCACCTTCGCCGCACGTGCCTCGGCGGACTCGCGGTCCATGGTCACAGCCATCAGCCCTTCGCTCCGCGCGCGCCGGGGTACCAGTCCCCGACCCGATTCTCCGTGAACACGACGAACACGTCGTCCGGCCGCACGCCCGCGGCCTCCAGCCGGTCCGCGATCGCCCGGAACGCGTCCTCCCGGCGGTCCGCGCCGTCGCTGTGCGTCATGAGCACGCGGACGTAGACGACGTCCCGGCGGGTGCCGCCCAGGTAGTGCGGGTCGGCGACGACGTGGTCGGCAGGCAGCGGGTGGATCACCTGGAAGCGGTCCCCGTCGTCCATGCCGAGGCCCTCGACCAGGCCGCGGTGCACGGCGTCGGCGTAGGCGAGACGGGTGGCGGGCGGGATCGTCTCCGCCAGCTCGAGCGTGATCAGGGGCATCGGGTCGCTTCTCCAGGGATGAGGGGATCGAGGGGGTGCGGTGATCGGGTGTGGTGATCGGGCGCGGTGATCGAAGGTGCGCGGCGGGCACCGCGGGCGGGCTAGACCTGGCTGAACCCGCCGTCGACGACGAGCTCGGCGCCCGCGACGAAGCTGGACTCGTCGCAGGCGAGGAACGTCACGGCGGCCGCGATCTCCTCCGGTCGGCCGATGCGGCCGACCGGGATCTGCGCCGCCACCTGCGCGATGACGTCCTGGTCGCCGGCGAAGAAGTCCGCGAACCCCTGGGTGCCGGTGGGCCCCGGGCTGACCGCGTTGGCCCGGATGTGGCGGTCGCGCAGCTCGGCCGTCAGGGTGCGGGCGAGCGAGCGCACGGCGGCCTTCGTCGCGTTGTACACGGCGTGCCCGGGTCCGCCGTTGTGGCCGGCGATGGACGAGGTCAGCACGATCGCGCCGCCGTCCCGCATCAGCGGCACGATCGTGCTCGTCGTGAAGAACGCGCCACGGAAGTTGAGGTCGGCCACCTTGTCGAACGTCTGCGCGTCGGTGTCGACGATCGCGGTGGACGGCACGTCGCGCCCCGCGTTGACGAAGAGCACGTCCACCGGCCGGCCGCCCGCGCGCAGCGCGTCGGCGAGCGCACGCAGATCGGCGAGGTCGCTCGCGTCCCCGCGCACGCCCGTGACGTGCGGGCCGAGCGCCGCCACCGTCTCGTCGATCTCCGCCTGGGACGGCGACGTGACGACGACGTCAGCGCCTTCCACGACGAACCTCGCCGCCACGGCGCGACCGATCCCTGCGGTTCCCGCCGTCACCACGGCGAGCCTGCCGTCGAGCAGCCCCATCAGTCCTCCTCGTTCGGATAGCGCACGCCCACCTGGCGGCGGGCCTCGTCGAGCACCTCGAGCACCCCGAGCGAGTCCGCGAGCGGCATCGCCGGGCTGTCGGTCACGCCTGCGGCCAGGCACTTCTCCACCTCGGCCACCTCGAGCCCGTAGCCGTTGCCGGCGGGCAGCGGATGCCGTTGCGTCCGGCTGCCGGCCGCCGTGCACACGGTGAACTCCTCGGTGCGGAAGACCATCCCGGCCGTCTCGATCCAGCCCCGGGTGCCGATCACGGTCGCCGTGGACCCGGCGCTGCTGACCGCGCTGCACGTCAGCTGGGCCACGCGCCCGTCGTCGTAGGTCCAGCACATCGAGGCGGCGGCGTCCACCCCCGTCGCGGCCAGGGTCGCCTCGGCCTGCACACCGTCGGGCCGCCCGAGCAGCCACCAGGCGATCGCGGCCGGGTACACCCCGAGGTCCAGCAGCGCACCGCCGCCGACCGCCGGGTCGAACAGCCGATGCTTCGGGTCGTACGCGAACGGGTGCGACAGGTCGACCCGCAGGGCCCGCACGTCGCCGATCTCACCGGACGCGATGACGTCCCGGATCGCGGCGAACGCCGGGTTGAGGCGGGTCCACATGCCCTCCAGGCACAGCAGCCCCCGCTCGGCGGCAGCGGCTGCGATCTCCCTGCCCTGCCTCGCGTTGAGGGCGATCGGCTTCTCGACGAGCACCGGCTTGCCCGCCCGCAGCGCGGTGAGTGCGGCGGCGTGGTGCTGCGCGTGGGTGGTGGCGACGTAGACGACGTCGACCTCGGGGTCCGCGACGAGCTCGTCGTACGACCCGTAGGCGTGCGGCGCGCCGAGGCGACCGGCGAGACCGCGGGCGCGGTCCACGTCACGCGAGGCGACCGCGACGACGCGGCTCCCCGGCGACGCGGCGATGTCCGCGCCCACGGTGGCCGCGATGCCCCCGGCGCCGAGGATGCCCCATCGCACACGCCCAGCCACGGTGACCTCCCCATTGACCTACCGCTGTGCGCTCGCGCACCGACAAATCTGCTGCGCTCCGCAACTTTCCAAGCAACTTTCTAACCGCTAGGATAGGCCCGGCCCACCACAGTGGTCAATCGTCGCGGACCGGATGCGGGGTTGGGATGGCGAGCAAGACGGTCACCATCGCGGAGATCGCGGCGGCGGCGGGGGTCTCCGTGCCGACCGTCTCGAAGGTCCTCAACGGCCGGCAGGGCGTCTCGCCCCGCACCCGCGACCAGGTGCAGAAGCTGCTCGCCGAGCACGGCTACGAGCGCCGCCGGCGGGTCGGCCAGCGCACCGGACTCGTCGACTTCGTCATCTCCGGACTGGACACCCAGTGGGCGACCGCCCTGCTGCGCGGTGCGCAGCGCGAAGCCGCCCGGCTCGGGGTCGACCTCGTCGTGACCACCACCCAGGGCAACCCCGTGGGCACGCCGGACTGGCTGGAGCACCTCGCCGAGCGCGGGTCGGACGGCGTGGTGCTGGTCGTGTCCCGCCTGCTGCCGGCCGCCCAGGACGAGCTCGCGCGACTGAACCTCGCGGTGGTGCTCGTCGACCCGGTGGGCGGTGGCGACCAGGCGTTCGCGTCCGTCGCCGGCGCGGACTGGGCCGGCGCGCGCGACGCGACGGACCACCTGCTCGGCCTCGGGCACCGCCGGATCGCCATGATCACCGGACCGATCGACCAGTCCTGCCACCAGGACCGTCTCGACGGGTACCGCACCGCGCTGCAGCGGGCCGGTCTGCCGTTCGACGAGTCGCTGGTGCGCTATGGCAACTCCCTCGTCGACGGCGGCCTGAAGCACGGCCTGGACCTGCTGCGCTCTCCGCAGCCGCCGACCGCGATCATCAGCGGCTCGGACGAGCAGGCGTACGGCGTGTACCAGGGCGCCCGGCAGTGCGGCATCCGGATCCCGGACGACCTGTCGGTGGTCGGCTTCGACGACGTCGAGCTGTGCCAGTGGGTGTCCCCCCAGCTGACCACCGTGCACCAGCCGCTGGCGGACATGGCCCGGGTGGCGACGCGGATGGTCATCGACCAGTCCCGCGGCGCGGCGACCACGAGCCGGCGGGTCGAGCTGGCCACCTCCATGGTCATCCGCGAGTCGACCGCGCCGCCGCGCGCCTGACCCACCCGCACTCGACCACCGCGGCCGGCGCGACCACCCGGCGCGACCGCCCGGCGCGCGCCGGCCCGGGTGCCACCCGCCCGAGCGCCCCTCCACCCGGGCGACACCACATCGTTATCGGACTCTCTTGCCCTGCCCGCCAGGCGCGGCTATCGTGGCGCGGTCGGATAGTTTTCGCGAAACTTTCCGTGCCAGCCAGTCAACGAGGACGGCATTGCGGGCGGCCTGTCGGCCGCGCGTCACCCCGACCTTCACGACAGTTGCGGGCCACCCCCCGCACGACACTTCTCGATGACGAGAACAGAGAGGGCAAAGCGAGATGTCGCTTCGAACCAGAGCACTGAGGACCAGGACCACAGCCGTTGCCACGGCAGCAGCCGTCGCGATGATCGCCCTGTCCGCCTGCGCGGACACGTCGACGACCCCGCCGGCGACGTCGGCCGGCGGCGGCTCCGCCGAGCTGGCGACCTCCGGCGACATCGTCTGGTGGGGCTACACCCCGGGGACCCCGGTGAACGAGGCGTACATCGCCGCGTTCAACGAGGAGTACCCGGACATCCACGTCACGTGGAAGCAGACCGCGATCGACGACTACGACGCCGCGCTGCGTCCGGCGCTGGGCAACAGCTCCGGCCTGGACGTCTACCAGATGTCGGCCGGGTCGGCCAACGGCGGTGTCGCCGTGTTCGGCGGCAACGCGATCGACCTGACGCCCGCCGTCTCGCAGGCGCTCGGCTCCGACTGGAAGGACAAGCTGTCCTCCACCGGTGTCGACGCGCTGACCGTCGACGGCCAGCTCAAGGCGCTGGCTGCCGGCGCCGTGTTCTCCGGCATCGTCTGGATCAACCAGGACCTGTTCGACCAGTACGGGCTCAAGGCGCCGACCGACTGGGACTCCTGGAAGAAGGTCTGTGAGACGTTCCAGTCCAACGGCGTCACCTGCTTCGTCCAGGGCGCAGGCCAGGGCGCGTTCAACATCGACACCATCCACGCCATCGCGGACAACGTGTCCCCCGGGACCTTCGTGAAGGCGACGCGCGGCGAGGTCAAGTGGACCGACGCCAACATCGTCAAGGCGTTCACGCTGTGGAAGAAGATGTTCGACGAGGGCATCATGCAGCCCGGCGCCCTCGGCCAGATGCAGTACCCCGAGGCCAACAACGCGTTCATGTCGCAGAAGTCGGCCATGGTCATGATGGGCACCTGGTACTCGCAGTACCTGATCCCCGACGTCATGCAGTCGGCCATGGAGGCCGCCGGGTCCACCGACAAGCCGTTCACGATGCTCCCCATCGACTTCCCGGACATCGCGGGCACCGGCAACACCGGCAGCCTGTTCGGTGACGTCGACTACGGCCAGGGCGTCAGCGCCAACTCGGCCAACCAGGGTGCGGCCACCACGTTCGCCCTCTGGATGGGCACGTCGGAGAAGGGCCAGCAGGTCATCGCCGACAGCCTGAACCTCATCCCGGCACTGAAGTCGGTCACCCCGAACTGGGACAACGTCAAGCTGGTCAACGCCGACGCGCAGGCCGAGCCGATGAAGTCGCTGGTGCAGCGGGCATCCGCCGTCACCGACGCCCCGCGGTTCGCGACCATCAACGCCGACATGAACCAGGCCCTGATGGACGCCCTGGCGAAGGTCGCGGCCGGCGACGCCACGCCCGACCAGGCGACCGCCGACCTGCAGAAGGCGCAGGAGGCGAAGGGCTGAGCAAGGTTTGGCGGGGCGTGACCCTCCTCGGCCGCGCCCCGCCACCACCTTCTCCCGGACGAAGGGCAGCTCCATGACGACGAACCCCACGGTCACCACCTCCGGCCGCACCGTGCCGGCCGGCCGCACCGCCCCTCGTCGGCGGAACAAGAACTCCATGAACGGCCTGCCGTGGATCCTGCCGGCCTTCATCTTCGTGGTCGGTCTCATCTACTACTCGGTGGGCTACACCCTCTACATCTCGACCCTCGACTGGGACGGGCTCTCCCCCAAGGCGGAGGCCGTCGGCCTCGGCAACTACACGGCCATGCTGGCCGACCCGATCTTCTGGGCGGCGCTGCGGCACACCGCGCTCTTCTGGGTGGTGACGTTCGGCCTGCAGACGATCCTCGGCTTCACGTTGGCCGCGATCATGCACTCGAACGTGAAGTTCCCCACGCTGCACAAGGTGATCATCTTCATCCCGACGGTGCTCGCGCCGGCGACGATGGCGCCGGTGTTCCGGCTCTTCTTCGCGGACGACGGGATGCTCAACAGCATGCTCAAGGGCGTCGGGCTCGACTCGCTGGCCCACCCGTGGCTGGCGGACGCCAGCACCGCGCTGCCTGCGGTGATGCTCATCACGGTGTGGCAGTGGACCGGCCTCTGGTTCATCCTCTACTACGCCGCGATGGGCCAGATCGAACCCGAGCTGCTCGAGGCGGCGCGGCTGGACCGCGCCGGAAACCTCCGCACGCTCTGGTACATCGTCTGGCCGGGGTGCAAGGGCGCCACGGTGTCGCTCGCGATGCTCAGCTTCATCGGTGCGCTCAAGACGTTCGACGTGCCGTACCTGGTGACCACGGGCGGCCCGTACCACTCGACGGAGTTCCTCGGCACGTACATCTACCGACAGGGCATCCGCCAGGCACACATCGGCTACGCGGCGGCGATCTCGGTCGTCCTGCTCGTCCTCGCGATCACGGGCGCGATCATCATCGGCCGGGCCAATCGCAAGAAGGTGGGCGAATAGATGTTCGAGACCCGACACCTCCGCTCGAAGGTCATCCTCCAGCTGGTGCTGGCCCTCATGACCATCCCGTTCCTGCTGCCGTTGATCGAGATGGTCCGCGGCGCGTTCGCAGGGCGCGGCATCTACAACTTCGTCGTCGTGTGGCAGACGGGCGTCGTCCCGACCTTCTTCAAGAACTCCATCATCTTGTCCGCGTCGGTGATCGCCCTGGTCTACGTCGGGGCGATGACGGCGGCCTTCGGCTTCTCGAAGCTGCGGGTGTTCGGCAAGGAGATCTACTTCTGGCTGATGCTCGTGGCGCTGACGCTGCCCGAGGTGATCCTGCTTTCCCCGCTGTTCGTCACGTTCACCAAGCTGCAGCTGTACGACACGCTGCTCGCGGTGATCCTGCCGCTCGCCGCGTTGCAGCTGCCGTTCGCGGTGCTGCTGGCACGCAGCTTCTACGACGGCATCCCCAACGAGCTGTTGGACGCCGCCCGGATCGACGGGGCGAACGTGCCCCAGATGTTCCGGCGCGTGATCTTGCCCCTGACGAAGCCGATCGCCTCCGCGATCGTCGTCCTCACGCTCATCAACGCCTGGAACAGCTACCTGCTGCCCCTGGTGTTCCTGCAGAACCGCTCCAACCAGGTGGTCACGCTGCTGCCGCAGTTCTTCATCGGCGAGTTCTCGAACGACCAGACGAAGATCCTCGCGGCGGCCGTGATGACCGCCATCCCGACCGTCCTGGCCTACATCCTCATGCAGAAGAACTTCGAGCGCGGCCTGGCCGCCGGCGCTCTCAAGTAAGGAGTCACACCATGCCCATGGTCCAGGTCGACCTACGTCGCGAGCTGTTCGAGGAGAAGGGCACAGCGATCTCGCAGGCCATCCACGCCGGCCTCATCGAAGGTCTCGACATGCCTCCCGGCGACCTCTTCCAGGTGTTCCGTCCGCACGGCGACGGTGAGCTGGTGTTCTCCCCGGACTTCGGGGGCGCCGACCGCCGCGACCTGGTGCTGGTCCGCATCACGATGGTGCACATGTTCCCGGTCGACGCCAAGCGGGCGATGTACACCGCGCTGGTGCGGCACCTGGAGGCCGCCGGCGTGCGGCACGACGACATCCTGATCTGCGTCGTCGAGGTCGGGTTCGAGGACTGGTACTCCGGCGCTCCGATCGACGACGACGCCCTGGCCGGCCAGCGATGAGCGGCTCCTTCAGCGTGCTGTTCGTCGGGGGCACCGGCGCGATCAGCTACTCCTGCGTCAAGGAGGCCGTGGCCCAGGGGATGCACGTCAGCGTGCTCAACCGTGGCCGCTCCTCGGCGGTGCGCGTGCTGCCCGCCTCCGTCGAGGTGCTCACCGGCGACGTCAACGACGTCGCGAGCGTCGAGGCGGCACTCGGCGCCCGGCACTTCGACGCGGTGGTGAACTTCCTCTGCTACGACGCTGCCGGCGCCGCGCGCAACATCGCCCTGTTCGGTAGCCGGACCAGCCACTACGTGCACATCTCGTCGGCCTCCGTGTACCACCGGCCGCTGCCGAAGGGTCCGGTGACCGAGTCGGCGTACGCGCACAACCCCGACCACGCGTACATGCGGGACAAGGTCGAGGCCGAGCGGGTGTTCCTCGCCGCCTTCGCCGACCAGGGCTTCCCGGTGACGATCGTGCGGCCGGCGCACACCTACGACGAGGCGATCGCCCCCCTCGCCGGGGGCTGGGCCGTGATCGACCGCATCGAGCGCGGCGATCCGGTGGTCGTGCACGGCGACGGCACGTCGCTGTGGACGTACACGCACGCCGCGGACCTGGCCGTCGGCCTGGTCGGGCTGCTGGGCCGGCCGAGCGCGTTCGGCGAGGCGTTCCACATCACCAGCAACGACGTGCTGAGCTGGAACCAGATCTACCTGGCGATCGGGCACGCGATGGGCGTCGAGCCGGTGCTGCTGCACCTGCCGACCGACCTGATCATGATCGCCGAGCCGGACTGGTTCTGGTCCGGGCTGCTGGACGGCGACCTGTCCCACTCCGAGGTGTACGACAACACGAAGATCCGCAGCTACGTGCCCGGCTTCAACCCGACGCGGTTCTTCGAGCGCGAGATCTACTCGATCCTCGCCTGGCGCGCGGCACACCCGGACCTGGCCAAGGGCGACCCGGCGGAGGCCGCCGTCTACACCCGGTTGGCCGCCAGGTACGAGCAGGCCCGCAGCCTCTTCGCCGGCCGGTGAGCGGGGTCACGACGCCGGTGGTCACCCGGCTGCGCGCCGAGCACGTCACCGACGGCGTGGTCGGGGTCGCCACCCCGCGGCTGTCCTGGCAGGTGCTCACCGACCAGACGGGGTGGATGCAGGCGGCCTACCAGGTACGCGCGTCGCGCGGCGGCGTCTGGCAGGAGGCGCCGCGGGTGGACAGCGCGGAGCAGGTGCTGGTCGGCTGGCCGCTGCCCCCGCTGCGCTCGCGGGAGACCGTCGACGTCGCCGTGCGGGTCTGGGGGCCGGACGGCCCCGGCGACTGGTCGGACCCGTTGCGGGTGGAGGCGGGTCTGCTGGACCGTGCGGACTGGACGGCCGCGACCGTCCGGCCGCCCCGGGCCGACGACGAGCGCTGCACCTACCTGCGACGTGAGTTCCACGCCGGTGACGTGGTCCGGGCGCGGCTGTACGCCACCGCCCAGGGTGTGTACGAGTGCCGCCTCAACGGTGGGCCGGTCGGCCTGGACCGCCTCGCCCCCGGCTGGACCAGCTACCGGCACCGGCTCCGCTACCAGGTGTACGACGTCACCGCGCAGGTGCGCGCCGGGGCGAACGCCCTGGCCGTGCGGCTCGCCGACGGCTGGTTCGCCGGTCGGCTCGGCTGGTGGCAGGGCGGCCTGCGGCACAACTACGGCGACCGCACGGGCGTCGTCGTCCAGCTGGAGTTGACCCTGCGCGACGGCTCGACGCAGCGCGTGACCACCGACCGCGGCTGGCGCGCCGGCCGTGGCGGCATCGAGCGCACCTCGTTCTACGACGGCGAGACGTACGTCGCCGACGCCGAGCCGCAGGGCTGGGACCGCGCCGGCTTCGACGACTCCGGCTGGGACGCCGTCGACGTCGACCCGCTCCCCGAGGTGGACCTCGTCGGGCCGCAGTTCCCGGCCATCAGGAGCGTGGCCTCGATGCCGGTGGTCCGGTGGCTGACCAGCCCGTCCGGCCGGACGATCGCCGACTTCGGTCAGGTGTTCACGGGGCACGTCGCCCTGGTGCTGCGCGGCGCGCCCGGCGCCGTGGTGACCGTGCGCGTCGCCGAGGCGTTGGACGGCGGCGAGCTCGCGCTGCGCCCCCAGCGCACCGCAGCCAACACCGACCGCGTGACGCCCGGCGCCGCCGGCGAGCTGGACTGGGAGCCGACGTTCACGTTCCGCTCGTTCCGGTACGCGTCGATCGACGACCCCGCGGGCGTCGTCGTCCGCACCGAGGTGACCGGCCGGATGGTGCGCAACGACCTGGCCCGCACCGGCTGGTTCGAGTGCTCGGACGACGAGCTGAACCGGCTGCACGAGAACGCCGTCTGGAGCATCGCCGACAACATGCTCGACGTGCCCACCGACTGCATGCTGCGCGACGAGCGGCTCGGCTGGGTCGGGGACGCCGCGCACGTCGCCCCGACGGCGGCGTTCCTCTACGACACGGCCGGCTTCCACGCGTCGTGGCTCGAGGACCTCGCGCTGGACCAGCGCCCCAACGGCAGCCCGACGATGGTGGTGCCCGACGTGCCGCTGGTGCCGTTCCCCGGCGACTACCCCGTGGCGGCGTTCGGCGACGCCGCGTGCATGGCGCCCGCCGCGGTGTACGAGCGGTTCGGGGACCGCGAGATGCTCGCGCGTCAGCTGCCGTCGATGGCGGCGTGGGCGCGCTGCGTCGGCGCCGAGGTGCTCGCGGGCTTCCCGACGCCGGGGTTCCAGTTCGGCGACTGGCTCGATCCGACCGCGCCGCCGGACAACCCCGAGAACGGCCTGACCGAGTACGACGTGGTGATGGCGCTCGGCGCGGTGCGCTCCGCGGCACTGGCCCGCGCCGCAGCCCAGGTGGTCGGCGACGTCGACGTCGCCCGCGAGCTGGGGGTGCTGCACGCGCTGCTGCTCGCCCGCGTCGATGCGGACTACGTCACCGGCACCGGCCTGATCGCGGCCGACTCGCAGACCGCCTACGCGCTCGCGCTCTTCGTCGATGCCGTGCCGGCGCGCAAACGGCAGGCCGCGTTCGACAGACTGGTGCTGCTGCTGCGCCGACGCGGGCGCCTGCAGGCCGGCTACCCCGGCACCTACGCATTGATGGACGTGCTCGTGGACAACGGTCGCTCCGACCTGGCCTACCGGCTGCTCGGCAACACCGACGTGCCGTCGTGGCGGTTCGCGGTCCGGCTGGGCGCGACGACGTTCTGGGAGCGCTGGGACTCGCTGCTGGCGGACGGCTCGCTCAACCCGGGCGACATGCTCTCCTTCAACCACCCGGTGTTCAGCAGCATCACCGACTGGATGCACCGGGTGGTGGGCGGTCTGGCGCCGGCCGCGCCGGGCTACCGGCGGATCCGCGTGGCGCCACGTCCGGGCGGGGGCATCACCTGGGCGCGCACGGCGCACGTGACCCCCTACGGCCGGGCCGAGGTGTCCTGGCGGATCGCCGACGACGTGTTCCGGCTCGACGTCACGCTGCCGCCGGGCACCTCCGCCGACGTGACCCTGCCCGGCGACGACGACGTGCGCACCGTCGGAGCCGGCGCGCACATGTTCGCCTGCCCGGCGGCCCAGGTGCCGGTGGACACCGACACCGGAGCGTGGGGCGCGCACGCCCACGTGCTGCCTGGCGGCGTGCCGGCCGGCACGGGACCGGCGGCGCCGGCGGCCGGCGGGACGGCATGAGCACGTCCGGCGGTGTGGTGCTCGCGGTGGACTGCTCCACCACGGCGTCGAAGGCGCTCGCCCTCGACGAGAGCGGCCGGGTGCTCGCCCAGGCCTCGGCGCCGCTCGAGACGTCCCGGCCGCACGCGTCGTGGCACGAGCAGGACGCGCAGGACTGGTGGACCGCCACCCGCGCGGCGATCCGTGACGTCGTCGCGCAGCTGGGCTCCCCCGACGACGTCCGGGCGCTGTGCCTCACGCATCAGCGTGAGACCTTCGTCTGCCTGGGCGCGGACGGCCACCCCCTCCGGCCGGCGATCCTCTGGATCGACTCGCGGGCGCACGCCGAGATCGCGGAGCTCGGCACCACGGCGGTGCACGAGGCATCGGGCAAGCCACCCGACACCACGCCGGCGATCTACAAGCTCGCCTGGCTGGCCCGGCACGAACCGGAGGTCCTCCAGCGCGCCACCGGGGTCGGCGACGTGCAGGCCTACCTGGCGCTGCGGCTGACCGGACGCTGGGCGACCAGCGGCGCGTCGGCCGACACCCTCGGACTCCTCGACCTGCGGACGGGCGACTGGTCCGACGACCTCCTCGCACTGGCCGGCGTCCGGCGCGCCCAGCTGCCCGATCTCGTCCCGGCCGGCACGGCGATCGGCCCCGTGCTGCCCGCCGTGGCTTCGGACCTGGGGATCCCCCCGGGCACCCCGCTGGTCGCCGGGTTGGGCGACGGCCAGTCCGCCGGGCTGGCCCTGGGCGCCGCGGACGCCGGGGTCGCCTACCTCAACCTGGGCACGTCGATGGTCATCGGGGTGCGGTCGGACGAGTACGTGTGGGGCCGGGACTTCCGGACCCTCGCGGGCATGACCGAGGGCACGTACACGCTGGAGTCCTTCCTCAACGCCGCCTCCTACCTGACGTCGTGGTTCCGGGACGGCTTCGGCGGACCGGGACTGACGAGCCCCGAGGAGTTCGACGCCGCCGCGCAGCAGGTGCCGGTCGGCTGCGAAGGCCTGCTGACGCTGCCGTACTGGAATGCCGCCCAGACCCCGCACTGGGACCCGCTGGCCCGCGGCGCCTTCATCGGTCTGCACGGGCGGCACACGCGCGCACACCTGTACCGGTCGATCCTCGAGGGTGTCGCCCTGGAGATCAGGCTCCAGCTGGCGCGGATCGAGGCGGCCACCGGGTGCCCCGTCCGGACCATCCGCGTGGTGGGCGGCGGCTCCCGCAGCCGGCTGTGGACCCAGATCGTCAGCGACGCCACCGGGAGAGAACTGCTGGTCAGCGCCGCGGCGGAGGCCAGCGCGCTCGGCGCGGGCCTGCTGGCCCTGCGGTACCTCGGCCTCGGGCCCGCCATGCTGGTCGACGACGACGCGGTCGAGGTGACGCCCGACCCGGAGGCCGGCGCGCGCTACGACGAGCTCGCGCCCGTGTACGAGCCGCTCTACTCCCAGCTGCAGCCCACGTTCGCGGCCCTCGGTCGGTTCTGCGACCGTTGACGCAGCCTTCACCAACGAACGGACGGTAGCGATGCGACGCGTGCTCCTGCACGGTGCCCACGACCTGCGCCTGACCGAGGGCGTCGCCCCCGCCGGCGGCGACGGCCTCACCGTGGTGCGGGTGACGGATGTCGGGCTGTGCGGCAGCGACCTGCACTGGTACAGCCACGGCAGCATCGGCGACGCCGTGCTGGTCCGTCCCGTGGTGCCGGGGCACGAGATCGCCGGGGTCGCGCAGAGCGGTCCCTACGCCGGACGACGCGTGGCCGTCGACCCCGCGATCCACTGCGGCACCTGCCCCCAGTGCCTGGAGGGCAACACCAACCTATGCCCGCAGGTGCGGTTCGCCGGGCACGGCCTCACCGACGGCGGTCTCCAGGAGCTGCTGGCGTGGCCGACCTCGCTGGTCCACCCGCTGGACGCGACGATGACCGGTGCGGACGGCGCGGTGCTCGAACCGCTCGGGGTCGCGCTGCACGCGTGGGACCTGTCGCATGCGGCCGCCGGGGCGGACGTCGCCGTCGTCGGAGCCGGCCCCATCGGGCTGCTGCTCGTCCAGCTCGCGCGCAGCCTCGGTGCCCGGCAGGTCGTCGTGGTGGAGCCCCTGGCCCACCGGCGCGCGGCGGCACTGCGCCTCGGCGCGGATGCCGCCGTCGCGCCCGCGGACCTGGCCTCCCTGCCCGCCGACGCCTCGGTGGTGTTCGAGGTGGCGGGGAACGACGACGCCATCGCGAGCAGCCTGACGCTCGCGCGGCCTGGCGCGCGCGTGCTGCTGATCGGCATCCCGGACGCCGACCGGTCGAGCTTCGAGGCCGGGCTCGCGCGCCGCAAGGGCCTGGCGCTCGTGCTGGTCCGGCGGATGAAGGAGACCTATCCGCGAGCGCTCGACCTGGTCCGCCGCGGCCTGGTGGACGTGCGGTCCGTCGTCAGCGACCGGTTCCCGCTCGAGGACGCCGACGAGGCGTTCCGGGTCGCGACCGATCGAGCCGGCCTCAAGGTCGTCATCGGCCTCGACTGACGGCCCCTCGGCCTCGACCGACGGCCCGGGTCGGAGCGAACGACCCGGTCAGATGAAGAGGATCTGCGCGCCCTCGGTCTTCTCGATGAAGTCGGCGGCGCTGATGATGCCGCCCACGTCGTCGCGCAGGTCCGCCTCCGTGACGTGGAACATGTCCGCCGACATGCGGCACGCCCACAGCCGGCCACCCGACGCGACGATCTGGTCGAGGAAGTCCGGAACGGTCGGCACACCCAGCTCGGCGATCTGCTTCTTGAGCATGCGGGTGGCCATGCCGGTCATGCCCGGGGCCGGGGCCAGTGCCTGCGGCATGCGGATGTTGCCCACCGGCAGGCGCATCGCCGCGTTGCCGGCCGGGCTGAACGCCATGTCGTCGGCGCGGTCGGTCATGATCATGTCGAAGCCCCAGAAGGTGAAGAACAGGTCGACCTCGACGCCCTCGCCGAGCGCGGCGTTCGCCAGGATCAGCCCGGGGTAGGCCATGTCGAGGTTGCCCTTGGAGCAGATGATCGCCATGTGGCGGCCGCTGGGCTCGGAGCCCCCGAAGTCGGGGGCCAGGAAGTCCTCCATCACACACATCCCTTCGGCTTGGGCAGGCCGGCGATGTACGCCATCTTCTTGCCGGGCTTGGCGGGGAACAGGGTGAACTGCTCCTTGACGGGGAAGCCGCCCACGGTCTGCACGCGGCGCGTGGTGGCGGTCTCGCCCTGCGTCCGGAAGTCCTCGCGCAGGAATCGCACGACCTCCAGGTGGCGGTCGGTGAGCTCGATGCCGATCGCGTGGGCAAGGGTCGGAGCGAGCGCTTCGTCCCACTCGTCGAACTCGGTGAGGAATCCCTCGGCGTCGACGTGGACCTCGCGCCCGGCGATGGTGGTGACGGGCATGTGCACCTCTCGTGGTGTGTCGGAAGTGGTGGTGGGAGCGTGCCGTGCCGGGCTCACCCGCCGGCGGGGACCTTCTTGCCGCGCATCGACATCTGGTCCGGCACCGGCAGGCGACGTCCCGGCAGCAGGGCGTTCCAGTAGAGGTACCGGAAGCCCAGCTTGCCCAGGTGGTTGAGCCGGCTCTCCTCGAGCAGCGGCAGGCCACCCGGCACGGGGTAGCTGCCCGCCAGCGGCTCGGTGTCGTAGTTGAAGTCGATGAGCAGCGCCTTGCCGTCGCCCGACTCGATGAAGCAGTTCGCATGCCCGTCGAACGACGCGGACAGGGGGCGGCCGGCCAGCCGGTCGCGGAAGTTCGTCAGGAACGTGTGCATGGCGAAGTGCGCCACCGAGCCGGCCTTCGACGTCGGCAGGTCGGCCGCGTCGCCGAGCACCCAGATGTCGTCGTGCCCGATCGCCTGCAGCGTGTGCTTGTCGGTCGCCACGTAGTTGAGCTCGTCGCCCAGGCCCGACCGGGCGATGTAGTCGGCGCCCATGTTCACCGGCACCGTGACGAGCAGGTCGAAGTCGATCTCGCGCTCGTCGTAGGAGACGAGCTTGCCGTCCTCGATGTGCTCGAGCATGAAGTCGGTCTCCAGGGTGATCCCCCGGTCCGTCAGCAGGTGTCCCAGCTCGCGGCTGCACACGGCCTTGGTGAAGGCGCCGTCCAGCGGGGTGACGTAGGTGATGTCGACGCGGTCCCGGATGCCGCGGCGGCGCAGGTGCGCGTCGGCGAGGAAGGCGAACTCCAGCGGCGCGACCGGGCACTTGATCGGCATCTCCGTGATGCCGATGACGAGCCGGCCACGGGAGAACCGGGCGAGTGCCTCGCGCGTGGCGATCGAGCCCTCGAGCGTGTAGAACTCGTGCACCCCGGGGGTGTCCGTCATGCCCGGCGTCTGGTCCGGGCGCGGGCTGGTGCCGGTGGCGATCACCAGCTGGTCGTAGGGCAGCCGCGCTCCCCCGACGAGCGTCACCGTGCGGGCCGCCGGGTCGACGAGGTCCACCTCGCCGGTGACCACGTCGACACCGCGCGGCAGCACGGCCCGGCGGGAGCGGACCAGCTGCTTCTCGTCGTACACGCCGAACGGCAGCAGCAGCAGGCCGGGCTGATAGACGTGGCGGTCGTCGGTGTCGACGACGGTGATGCGGTGGCCGGCCGGCAGGTGCTTGCGCAGGCCCGCGGCGGCCATGGTGCCGGCCGTGCCGGCGCCCAGGATGAGGATCTCCATCGATGCTCTCCGTCGACGGTGCCGCACACTCGGCGGAACCGTGCGGCACCACGCTACCGCTACCCCCCGGGGTATCCCAAATGGCGACCCGCGGCCGGACGGGTGACAGGCTGCGCCGCGCCGCCCCCTCGCGCACCGGAGCCGAGCACCCACCGCCTCGGGAAACTCGTCGCCTCCAGCTGCATCCGATGCCGCCGCTGCCGACGAATCACTGACGTCAGCACCACCCCGACGTCACGTGGAGGCATCCCATGCACGCACGAATGTTCGCCGGCGCCGCCGGAGCACTTGCCCTCGTCGTCCTCGCCGCCGTGCCTGCCCAGGCGGCGGCCGGGGACGCCCAGCTGTCCGTCCTGCACGGTGTGCCGGGCCTGACCGTGGACGTCTGGGTGAACGGCGAGCGCACGCTCGACGACTTCACCCCGCGCAGCCTCGCCGGGCCGCTGTCGCTGCCGGCCGGCACGTACTCGGTGGCGATCACCGCGGCGGACGCGGCGGACGCCTCCTCGCCGGCCATCGGCCCGGTCGACCTCACCCTCGCCGCGAACGGCAACTACACGGCGGTCGCGTACCTGTCGGCGTCGGGCACACCGACCGCGACGCTCTTCACCAACGACGTCACCCCGCTGGCCGCCGGCCAGGGCCGCCTCACCGTCCGCCACGTCGCGGCCGCGCCGGGCGTGGACATCCTCGCCGGGGGCTCCGCCGTGATCAGCAACCTCACCAACCCGAACGAGAAGGTGCTCACCCTGCCCGCCGGGACGGTGTCCGCCAGCGTCGTCGCCACCGGCACCATGAGCCCGGCGCTGCTCGGCCCGGCCGACGTCGCCATCACCGAGGGCACCAGCACCATCGTCTACGCCTGGGGCAGCGCCACGGCGAACCCGGCGACGCTCGCCCTCGCCGTCCAGACGATCACCGGCCTGCACGGCGACCCGGCCGGCGTGCCCGCCGGTCAGGTGGGCCTCGCGGCCGACTCCGGCACGCCGAGCTGGCTGCCGCTCGGTGCCCTCGCTGCGCTCCTCGTGGTGGGAGCGGCGATCGCCCGCGGGACGCTCGGTGGGCCGGCGCTCGCCCGTCGTCGCGCCGACCGATCGATGCGGTGAGGTCACGAGTCGCCCTGCTGGGCGCACTGCTCCTGGTGGCGGGGTGCTCCCCGGACGCCCCGCCACCAGGGCAGCCCACCGCTGCGCCGTCGTCGATCGAGACCGCTGCGGCGGCCCCGACGGCGGCGGCGCAGCCGCCGGTGCCCCTGGTCCCCGTCGTCGACGCGGGGCTGGGGGCGTCGGCCCCGGCCGCAACCGCGCCCGCCCCGGTCCGCCTCGCGGTGCCGGCGGTCGGGGTGGACCTGCCGGTGGACCCGGTGGGGGTGGACGAGGCGGGCCAGATGGCGCTGCCCGACACCGCCGAACGGACGGGCTGGTACCGGTTCGGGTCGGCACCGGGCTCGCCGGCCGGGGCCACCGTGATCGCGGGGCATGTCGACTCGTGGACGTCGGGGCTCGGGCAGTTCTCCCGCCTGCGGGACGTACCACCGGGCGCCGAGGTGAGCGTGACCACGGCCGATGGCGCCGCGCACCGCTACCAGGTGGTCGAGGTGGTTCGGGTGGACAAGCGCGAGGCGCCCGTCGGCCAGTGGTTCGACCGCACGGGAAGTCCCCGGCTGGTGCTGGTGACCTGTGGTGGCACCTTCGACCGCGGCACCGGCCACTACCGGGACAACGTCATCGTGACGGCCGTGCCGGTCGGTTGAACGTGCCGCGTCCGGGGGGTCCGGCTACGGTGTCGGCACGGACTGTCCCGCGCCGCACTCCGCGTGCGACCGCGAGAGAAGGGGGCAAGGTGGGTCCCGACGCCGCCGACCTCGACGTCGCCCGTGCGTTCCGGGCCGGCGACGAGGCAGCGCTCGCCGAGGCCTACCGCCGGTGGGCCGGCCTGGTGCACACCGTCGCGCGTCGCTCGCTCGGATCGGCGGCCGACGCCGACGACGTCACGCAGGTGGTGTTCGTCGGTGCGTGGCGTGGCCGGAGCGGCTTCGACCCCGACCGCGCACGACTGTCGACCTGGCTGGTCGGCATCGCGCGGCACGCGATCGCCGATGCGCACCGGGCGCGCGTGCGGCACCTGCGCACCGAACGGGCGCTGGCGACGTCCCTGGTCACCGACCCTGGGGAGGGTGCGCCGGCGGATGCCGCCCTGGACCGGGTCCTGTTGGCGGACGAGCTCGATCAGCTCGGCGACCCGGGTCGCACCATCCTGCGGCTCGCCTTCGACCACGGCCTGACTCACAGCCAGATCGCCGCCGAGCTGGCGATGCCGCTGGGTACCGTGAAGAGCCACGTCCGACGAGGGCTGGCACGTCTGCGAGAGCGACTGGAGGTGGACGGTGGCGCACGTTGACCCCGACATCCTCGCGCTGCTCGCCCTCGGCGAGCAGGACGCCGTCGACCCGTCGGGTCGCGAGCACCTCGCGAGCTGCCCGGAGTGCTCCGCGGCGGTCGACGAGCTGCGCCGGACCGTCGCCGTCGGCCGGTCCCTCACCGACGACGACCAGCCCAGCGTGCCGTCCCCGGCGGTGTGGCGGGCGGTGCACGCCGAGCTGGGGTTGGCGCCGGAGCTCGCCGCCGACCCGCTGGGCGAACGGTCGGCCACCGCCGAGTTGGCCGTCGGGCCCACGGCCGAGCCCACCGCCGATGCCTCCGTCGACGCGCCCGGACCGGCCCCCGCGCCCACCGCTCCCCCGAGCACCGATGCGTCCGTGGTGGTGCCGCTGCGCGCCCGCCGACCGCGCAGCTGGGCGTGGACGGCCGCGGCGGCATGCCTGGCCCTCGTCATCGGCGTCGGGGCGGGTGCCACCTGGATGCGCCGCGGGACTGCGCCGACCGGCTCGACGGTGGCGAACGCGACGCTCGACGCCCTGCCGGCCTGGCCCGGCGCATCGGGCGAGGCCCGGCTGGAGAAGGAGCCGGACGGCACCCGCCGCCTGGTGGTCAGCCTGGCGGCCGGCGTGCCCGACGACGGCTTCCGTGAGGTCTGGTTGATCCGCGACGACCTCAGCGGGTTGGTCAGCCTCGGTGTGCTCGACGGCACCGAGGGCACGTTCGACGTCCCGGCGGGGCTGGACACCACCCGCTACTCACTCGTCGACGTGTCGCAGGAGCCGCTGGACGGCAACCCCGCCCACTCCAGCGACTCGATCGTGCGCGGCCCGCTCGTCTGACGCGGCCCGCTCGTCTGACGCGGCCCCCT
>Ga0302287_10000407_pt1 | contig 22339 bp, 10 predicted proteins | sample III_Fen_E2_4_FD_200452 | JGI IMG/M metagenome (GOLD analysis project Ga0302287, IMG submission 200452) | Peat permafrost microbial communities from Stordalen Mire near Abisko, Sweden - III_Fen_E2_4 | ecosystem: Environmental > Terrestrial > Soil > Wetlands > Permafrost | place: Sweden: Abisko...
CACGTCAGGCACAACAGGTGGTCTGCGAAATCTCCGGTCTGACTTTATGCGAACATTCAATGAGTATCGTAAATCTAGGTTCAGGCCCTGTTGCTGTCGATGCTTTGGTCATTAAATGATCAAATTTCTCAATCAAGTGCACCTTTATATTTAATTATTTTTTGAATTAGTATGATAAGATATAGAAAGAACTACTGTCTTATACAAAAACAGATTGACATAATAAAATGACATTAAAAGGGTTTCACAGATCATTGATTTTTAGCATATTATAGGCATCAAAACTTTTAATATAGAATCAACGTTCATTTGTTTATCACGACCTTTCCTTTACCTTTGCTTCTTAAAATAAAAAGTCCTTTTTCTAGGGGCTTTTTGATTTCTATTCCGTCGATTGAGAAATATTGATTGTCTGCCTCATTTTCACCACTCATATTTTCGCTTATCCCGGTAGCGTCGTCGTATTTCAGAAGCATGATCTTGTCGGCCCTGAACTCCTGTGTACTGTTTGTCGTTAGATCGGCTGACCAGCCTAAGTAAATGTCAGAATCTTGATCAAGTGTAAAATTAATGCCGTAGTAGTTGCTGTCCGAACTGCCGTTGCTGATGTTATAGTAGGCAATGGTTTTTGTCGTAATGCTTGTGTTATTTACTATGTTATAGGTAGCAAATAGATATGCGTCACTTAGATTGTATATCGTATTGTATGTAGCGCCAAAATAGTATTTTCCTTTTGTCAGATGAACTTTCTGGTATATTCTTGCACTGCTTAGGCTTCCGGCAGTATTACTGGATGCATCATTCCATACGCCCAGCATCAGGGCCGACTTTCCCGTATACTTGTCGATACCGTTTTTCGTACCGCTACCGTCCGTTTGAGGGATCTTGAAGTTGTTTACCGTCCAATATTTAGGCGATCCGAATCTTGTTGTTGAGTTGTCTGTACGGCTAAAATTTTCGGCTTCTTTAAGATATTTTGTCGTCACGTTTGTCGCGTTAGTCATATCAGGTTTTCCACCAGTGTTATAGCCGTTGTTCGTAAAATCCAGATATGCAGTCTGTAGTTTTGTGAAGGCAGTATTTATTGTAGCTGAGTCGGAACTTGCGTTAGTGGATTTAGCTTCTTCGATACTCTCCTTCAGTTTTTCTACTTCATTGTTGCTGTATCCTCCGGTGTTGTCGTTGATTCTGTCAGACAGCGAAGTCAGTGTACTGTCAATAGATGATTCGAGTTGTAGCAGATTATTGTAAGTGATGCTTTTCGAGAAGGTAATAGCTAGTACCGCCGAAATTATGTTAGGGCGTGTCGTAGGCAGTTTCACAGTCAGACCGTTGTTGTCCATCGCATAAGGTAGTGTTCCGTATCCCAGAAGACTTGCACTCTTCACGTCTCCGCTGAAGTAAGGAGAACTGACAGCCAGTGAGCCGATCGTATATTTTGTGAGTGAAGGCCATACCATGATTGTGGCAAAAAGGGTGTCATTACGCTGAGCAAATCGTATATCCTTTGATGAATAACTTGTTCCCTCGTTAAATCCCTGTGAGTTGATTGGATTGGCGGCAGCTGCTGTAGGACCTTCACCGTACACTTTCCAGGGCCGTGTTCCGTAGATACTACTCTTATTTACATCCATCCAGGCTTTTATTCCTTTGAGAATCGTCAATTCCTTGTCGTCGATAGTACCATTGCCACGCACAGGAATATTTAGAAGCAGGTTTCCGTTCTTGCTGACAATGTCCACCAGCATACGGATTACTGTTTCTGCGCTTTTATATCCGTTGTTGTTATATATGCTTTGACTATAGTGCCAGTCTCCGATACAGGTGCAGGTCTGCCAGTGTTTTGTCTGAGTTTTGTCAGGTGCACCACGTTCGATGTCCCAAAGCATCGCCTCTTTCTGTTGTTCATTCAGAATCTTTCCCATCACCACGCATTGTGGGATGCCGTTATGTTCTTTTGCACTGTGATTATAATAATCAGCAAGTATGTTGAGGCCGATACTCTCATCGCATCCGTAGAAGGGCAGTACTGTATCGTCGAAATAAAGCATTGCCGGGTCGTAATCGTTGATCAGTTCCAGCACACGGTTTTGCAGTTTCATCTTATATGCTTCTGATGGTAGAGATGCCCCGTCGCTCCAGTCCCATTGGCTATGGATGGTTCCTGAATTATCCCATCCTGTGCTGTGGACATGATTCTGTGCATACAGTTCCTGAGGGTCAAGTCCCTTCCACCACTTTTCGCTTCCGTCGGCGTTCAGGGTATATCCGTCAGCTTTGGTCAGGTTGCCGTCGAAAGCCTGTGACGGCTCCAGCCATGTCCACGCATGACTGCCGTGAATGCTCACACCAAGAGGCAGACCATATTTTTTGCAGGCATCACTCCATCCCTTGACGATATCACGTTTCGGTCCCACGTTTACCGAGTTCCATTCTTGATAAGGACTGTTCCAAAGGTCGAAATTGTCATGATGTTCGCCTAGCGTCATAAAGTATTGTGCACCCACGCTCTTATACAGTTTGATCAGTGAGTCGGGATCCCATTCCTCAGCCTTCCAGGCATTGCAGAGGTCTTTCAGTCCGAACACTGATGGGTCTCCGAAGTGGCTTACATGCCAGTTGTATTGTTCGCTTCCTTTAAAATACATGCCTCTGGCATACCAGTCTCCGTCCTCAGCTTCACACTGCGGACCCCAGTGTGCCCATATTCCGAATTTCGCATTTTCGTACCATTCCGGGCACTCCCATGCGCCTAGATTATTCCAATCGGGAGTAAATGTCCCCGTTTCTACAGGAACGTTATCCTTTGCCGATATCGTCAGTGCCGTTACCGATAGTACTATTGATATAATAAGTCCGGACTTTGTTAATAGATTCTTCATAATGATGTTTTATTTATAGTTATTAGTTTATTTTGCAAAACAATAAATAAAGAATTAAACTGTACAATAAAAACGTCTAAATTTATATAAATAACATAAAAAATGACTCACAAAATCGATATTGTATTATTTTTTCAAATCAATATTCTCGTTTGATAAGAAATAAAAGTCTATTTTTGCAATATATTTTCAATAGCAGTATAATGACAATATATCTTTTAAGAATATGATAAAAGAAATCATTGACAACATTGAATTGTCATTGCTTAATGTGGGGCGGTAACGCGTATATATTGGGTCACCGAGGGTACTGCTACAGTCACAATCGACGGTGAAGTTCACAACATAACCCTCGACCATCTGTATATAATTCCGGCGTTTGATGTCATTATGCCCAAAGATGGGTTTGTTGCGGTCTCTCCCTGACACATATGAGACCTCTCTATGTTTTCTACAGTATTTGCAGCGTCTTAGTGCGTTGCACGTAAAAAGTATAGATAATATAATATCGACTTTTTATATCACAATATTGACTTATAATTTGTTTGTAAATCATCTATTATTCGACTAATATTACTGTAATATTCTAGTTTAATGTCATATTATCGACTTTGAGTAATATTTTAGCGAAATTCTTGGTTTATTTAAATTTTGTTGTTTTGAACTTTGGTATTAAATGGTTTATTTTGCCACGAAATCAACTTTAATAATTGAAAAGAAAATGAGAAACAAAACCAAACATTTCTTGAAGAAAGAGTCCATGAGGTTGTTGCTGCCATTGTGTATTCTATGCCTTTGGCTGACGGGCGCAATAGGGTGTAGTGAGGATATAGATGAAAGCAATCTGTATACCTTCACCAATATGACTATTGAAGAGTATCTTCAAAAGAACGAAGAGACTTTCGGCCTCTTTGACTCTATCGTAGAGAAGGCAGGGTATTTCGGACTTCTGTCAGCTTATGGTAAGTACACCTGTTTATTGCCGACCAATGATGCTGTGACAAAATATTTGAAAGAGAAATATAACGATAGCGATGCTAAGGTGCTGCACAACGGAATGACAGCACCGTCTGTGGAGGGCATGCCTGACAGTGTGGCTCAGGATTTCGTGCAGAACCACCTTATTACATCAAAATATCTCACCACAGATATGGAGGACGGGGCAATACTGAATATGAAAGGCAGATATCTGACGACAAACTTTTCCGTGGATTCTGCTACTCAGTCGACACAGATCTATATAAATGCTTCATCGAAGATTACCGAAAAGGATGTGGAGGTGGAAAACGGCGTAATACAGATTATAGACAAGGCTATAAGCCCGTCGAACGCCCAGCTTCCAGATCTTATAGCAGGTAATACAAATCTGAAGATATTCAGTGAGGCGCTACAGATGACCGGTCTGGCTGACTCTCTGAAGATGCTTAAAAAAGACTGTGGCACTCTCACTGACACATACAGTGGAAACTATGTGCCAACAAAATGTTCGGTGGCATACACCGCTTTCGTGGAGACTGACGATGTACTGAATGCTGCGGGTATCCACTCGGTGGAAGACCTCATTTCTTATGCGAATGAACAGTATAAGAATGCTGCCGACTGGTATAGTGGAGTAGGGACGGTAAGCACGGGTAATGATTATACAGATAGAAACAATGCCTTGAATATGTTTATGGCTTATCATCTGATCAAGTATAGAAGCTATTTCAGCAATCTGGTGTGGAGTTTTAATGAACTCTCCGGACGTACTCTGTATGAATATTATGAGACAATGCTCCCAAATACTTTGTTTAAGGTGACTAGGACATTGGGCAATTATTATATCAACCGATATGAGACAAACAGCAGCTTAAACACCACTCACGAACTGGTCGATGATGGAGCGCTTATCAGTAATGTACCTTCGACGGTTACCAATAGCGCTTTAAACGGTGTGTTCCACTATATCAACAGGCCCTTGGTATATAATTCCACCGTACCTGACAATGTGCTCAATGAACGAATAAGAATGGACGTGTGTTCCATGCTGCCTGAAATGATGAACAACGGATATCGAGGCATATCGGCATCAGGAGTAGCAGCACTCGGAAGCGGACAGACTACAATATTATTCCCGATAGGATACTTTGATAACCTTAAAGTGAACAATGGAGAATCGACACATATTACATACATTCCACGCGATCTGTATTACAGCGACTATCAGGGAGACGAGTTTCTTTGCACCGGAGCTTACGACTTTTCACTGCGTTTGCCCGCCGTACCACAGGGGACTTACGAGATACGCCTCGGTTATGCTCCTAACGAATGGAGAGGAATGCTTCAGTTTTATCTTGACGGCAATCCTACAGGTATTCCGCTCGATATGCGTAAGTGGGGTACGGATGCAAGTATAGGTTGGACAGACCCAAGTCTGGAGGACGACGGTGGGGTGGCCACAGATAAGGCTATGCGCAACCGTGGATACATGCGCGCTCCAGATTATTTCCTTAATAACTTCACACCTTCCGGTTGTCGTTATTATAAGGGTGCATTGAGGCGTATCATTGTCACTGCTGCTCTCGACCAGACTCCTCACTGGATAAGGTTTAAGACCGTTATCCCGGATCAGACGGGAACACAGTTTGAACTCGACTATATCGAACTGGTGCCGTCGTCTGTATATAAAAATCCTAACTATTCAGAAGACATTTATTAATAACTACCATGAACAAAATTATAAAACGGATAAATGCAGTATCGCTGATTATAACTGTGATCATCGTCGCCATCATGCCGATGTCATGTACAGAGAATGACGACCTGCAGGAACAGGCATCCAAGTGGTCGGCAGTAAGTGCGTATGATTATCTGCAGGGGCAGGGAATTTATAAGAACTACTTACGTATCATTGATGATCTGGGGTATAAGAACGTGCTTCAGAAAACCGGTAGCAAAACGCTATTTGTGAGTAACGACAGTGCTTTCACCAACTTCTACAAACAGAATGTCTGGGGGGTAACATCTTACGAGGGGTTGAGTACTGCACAGAAGAAAGCTATACTATATCCTTCGATGCTTGATAACGCATTGCTGCTGGAGATGCTCTCAAATATTTCTGCCGGTGCCAATGACGTGACCAAAGGTCAGGCACTCAGAAGCTACACCACATCCAGCATACAGGATACCATAGCATGGGTTAACTGGAATGACATGCCTGACAATAACCAGTATTGGAATGCCTACAGAACTGAAGCCAAAGGTGGCCTGTATATGACCGCGAGTACAACAGTACCGATGATGGTTCACTTCACCAAGGAGTATATGGATGCTAATAATATCACGACAGGTGATTTCAAGATACTTACAGGCAAAGATTATTCTGACGGCAAGGTATTCATATTCAAGGACGAGGTGATGCAGTCGGATATCACATGTAAGAACGGGTATGTGCAGACCCTCAATAGTGTGCTTCTGCCACCGGGAAACATGACGGAACTGATAAAGAATAACGGCGAGACAAGTATATTCAGTAGAATGCTCGACAGATTTAGTTTTCCATATTACGACGCTTCTCTTACTAACAACTATAATGATGTCAACCCAACTTCCATGCACGATTCTATATTTGTGAAACGTTACTTCTCAGAACGTTCGGAGGATAACGGCATACTGAATTCCTTTACGCTTGGAGGTAAAACGGTGACTGTACCTAGCGAAGAACTACTAGCGTTTGATCCGGGATGGAACACGCTGACAAGCAGTTCTACGACAGGAGTGCGTCAGGATATGGGATGCGTGTATGTGCCTAATGATGATGCAATGAAAAACTATTTTCTTCCAGGAGGCGAAGGAGCATTCCTAATATCGAGTTATGCACAGGGTAGTGAAAACACTTTGGCTAATCTAAACAGCAATATAGACAAGATTCCGCTGAAGATTGTCGCAGCATTTATGAACAACCTGTTTAAGGGGTCGTTTAGTAGCAGTGTTCCCAGTAAATTCTCAATGGTGAAAGATGATGCGGGTGACGAGATGGACATCAGTGAAAATTATATAGCCGACAAGAATGGGGCGAAGAATGTGCTTATTGCCAATAATGGTGTGCTCTATGTGATGAATAAGGTGATCCCTCCGGTAAAGTATAGTGCCGTTTCTGCACCGGCTCTGTTTGATGATAATCTCAGCGTGATGAACTGGGCTGTACAAGATAAGAGTTATCTATCGCTCAATTTTTACGCATATCTGTTGGCGATGAGCTCAAATTTCAGTTTTATGATACCGACAAATGACGCTTTTAAATACTATGTGGATCCTGTATCGTTGGGATGGTCGCAGCCGAGAGTGCTCAAGTTTACATACAACGGCAGTAAGACTCCGTCGGTGGTATGCTCTTCGTGGAAGTATACTCCCTCCACAGGGGAGGTAGGTGACTCAATAGGAGAAGTACCTGTTTCGAAATTCATCACACAGATGGCTGATATATTGGATTATCATACAGTGGTGGGCGATATCAATGACGGCAACGAGTACTATCTTTCTAAAAATGGGGCTGCGATACACGTGTCTAAGGCCGGAGGACTGGCTGCAGGAGAGAAAATTTATGGCGGTCAGGCAATAGAGCGAGGCGGAGGTTCAACAATAGTTAAGATACATAACGAAAAAAACGGTCATGCTTATGTAATAGATAGTCTATTACAAGGACCAACCCGTTCGGTATATAGTATTATCAAGTCGCATAGTGCTGATTCGGAATTTTTTAATTTGTTGCAAGCAGACGAGACCTGTATGAACTGGGTAGGTATATCATCAGAGACATCTACTGGCGGAAAGAGCGAAGCCGACAAGTATAACATATTTGTGCTAAATAACGGTCTCGATTATAATGTCAACCTGTTTGACTCGTATAATTACACAGTCTATGTGCCAGATAACGATGCCATGAAAGCTGCTTATGCCCTAGGTCTTCCTACATGGGATGATGTGAGAGCCATATATAATGACTATGTGGGTGAGAATGCCGGCGAACATTCTGAGGAAGAAGAGGAAGCTGCAAAAGTGAAGGTTATGGCGATGATCGACGAGATCAATAATTTCGTGAGATATCACTTTCAGGACAATTCTGTGTTCGTGGATAATACTGTGGCATCGAAAGACTACTCCACATCGTCGTTAAATTCTAATACAGGTCGCTATTTTACATTGTCGGTTTCAGGCGGTAGTAATCAGCTACGGGTGAAGGATAATCACGGTAGTACTATTACGATCAATAAAAACGATGGAGTACATAAGATAAACGTCATGGCACGAGATTTCGTATTCAATACGGCGAGGGCAAGTGCAACTTCCATTACCACATCCTCTTTCGCAGTTATCCATGAGATAGACAAAGTGCTTGATTACCATCCGGCAAGTTATGGTGACAGATACGATAATGCCTGGAAATAAAAAATATGAAACGTACATACAATGAAAAATAAAAGAATAATAGTATTGCTCACCCTCTGTTGCTCACTCTTGATAAAGGTGGCTGCCCAAAACGGTGTAACGAGAATATCCGGCAACGTGTATTGTGCTGAAGATGGTGCCATAATAGGTGCTAATGTGGTGGAGATAGATGCCAATAACCGTATCGTCGAAGCTACGGTGACCGACTTTAACGGAAACTTCTCTTTGGCTGTAAAGCATGTGAATGATCGTTTGAAAATATCGTATATAGGATATAACACACAGATAATGACCATTGGGGAAAAACGCTCGTTTAAGGTGCTTATGAAAAGCACAGCAACGATAAAGGAAGTGGTAATCAGTGCACGTAAAATTACACGCACCAGTGGTCTGGTAATACCGGAACGTGAGGTGTCAGTGGCACAGCAGACATTTAAAATGTCGGATGTGGAGGGACTTTCGTTTACCTCTGCGGATGAGGCGTTACAGGGTAAAATCTCTGGTCTCGACATCGTATTCAACTCAGGTAATCTTGGGGCAGGTACGAGCATGCGATTAAGAGGTGTATCAACAATCAACGGTAATGCAGAACCGCTTATCGTAGTTGATGGGCAGATCTTCGAAAATCCAGACCAGAGCTTTGATTTTACGAATGCTAACGAAGAATCGTTCGCGCAGTTGCTGACTGTCAATCCAGAGGATATAGAGAACATCACGGTAAAGAAGGATGCTGGCGCAACTGCCATGTGGGGCTCGAGAGGTGCTAATGGTGTGATAGAGATTACCACACGTCACGGCGTGCGTGGTAAGACAAAAGTGGAATACTCATACCGGTATACCGGAAACTGGCAACCGAAGGGGTACGACATGTTGAGCGGCGACGATTATACGATGATGCTGAAAGAGGAATATTATAACCCCAGCCAAAGTAGTACATCCGGAAATATAAGGGAACTGAACTACGACCCTACATGGTCGGAATATGAAAACTGGAATAAAAATACCGACTGGGTGAAAGAGGTTACACAGTACGGACAGACCAGTAACCATTATCTGACTATATCGGGTGGAGGCGAGAAGGCAAACTACAGAATATCGGGAGGGTATGATCGGGAGACAGGTACAATTATTCAGCAGAAACTTGACAGGTATTCTACGCGGCTTGTGCTTGACTATTTTGTGAGCGACCGTATCAAATTCTCAACCAACGTGGCTCTCACTTATACCGACAATCAAAAAAACTATGATGATAATATTCTACAGCGCGCTTATGAGATATCACCGAATATGGCTATAAGAGATTATTCAACAGGTGACTATTATAAGATGCTACCATCAGGAAGCTCATACGGAAACAATAATTATTCGTCATCCAATCTGTCGGATATCAAGTCACTCGGTAATCCTGTGGCTATTGCTAATCTCGCATGGCGCCGTGACAAGACTTATCGCATCACACCGCAGATGCAGATTGATTATAAGCTGCTGGGAACTGATGAGGATAAGGCGCAGCTGGATTATACGGGAATGGTGTTTATGGATATATTCTCCGAGAATTCTCCTTCTTACTATCCATCGTCGCTCTCGACTGACGGATGGACCAGCACGTATGCCAACCGTTCATACAATTATGACTCCAACCAACTGAGTTTTACCACACGTCATACTTTGACATTCACTCCTCATTTTAATAATAAAGACTTCTATCTGACAATGTTGTTGCGTGGCGAACTCACTTCAGGCAACAGTAACTATCAGTCAGTGACATCATACAACCTCCCGACAGGCACGATAACCAATCCTACAGTGAACGCTTACAATAGCGATATGTCGAGCGGTACAAGTCAGTGGCGTTCTGTGGCTTTTCTGTATTCTATTCACGCTTCATACAAGTCGAAGTATGCGGCCGACTTTACACTCCGTCGTGACGGTAGTACCAAATTTGGTGCCAACCGCCGATGGGGTAACTTCCCCGGAGTATCGTTGAGATGGAATATCAGTGACGAACCGTTTATGAAGTGGAGCTCACCATGGCTATCTTTGCTCTCCTTCCGTCCCAGTTGGGGTATCACCGGTAATCAACCTACGTCGGAGTATCTGTATTACTCTAAGTACTCTTCGTACGGTTCTTACGGAAAAGGCGATGCAAGTATCACATCAATACATCCAGATGGTCTAAAACTGAGTGACCTAAGATGGGAGAAAACTAATCAGTATAATATAGGTGGAAATATCGGGATGTTTAATGATATGATTACTGCAGACTTCAACTATTATTATAAAACCACATCCGATTTGCTGATGAAAAACCGCAGTGTACCATCAACATCTGGATTTACTAGCGTATCGTGGATGAATGTGGGTTCCATGATAAACAAGGGATGGGAACTAAATGCTTCGGCTAACAATATCATTAAGATAAAAGACTTTTCTATGAGTCTGAACTTGAATGTGTCACAAAACTTCAACTCAATAAAAGAGATGGATGCCACAGTGCTGGAGTCTATAAACTCGGAATGGTCGGCATCTGATCTAGGAACTTACTTAAACCGTATTCAAGTGGGTAATCCGTTAGGCAGTATCTACGGTTTCAGATACAAAGGAGTCTACCGTTACGACTATGATCACTATGCTACCGCTCTCAGCGAGAAAGCAGCAGGACGCAACGGCACTGCTCCTATCGTCTATGATGTCAACGGTAATCTCGTTTATGGATCCGACGGTAAACCGTTGCGTATGGTCTATAACTATGACGGATTAAATTATCAATTCAGAGGAGGCGATGCTATCTATGAAGATGTCAACAGCGATGGACAAATCAATTCTCTCGATATTGTCTATCTAGGTAATTCCAATCCAAAGCTTAGCGGAGGATTCGGCATCAATTTTAATTATAAGAGATGGGCGCTGAAAACTAACTTTAACTTCCGACTAGGGTTCAAAATTATCAATACCGCCAGAATGCAACTGGAGAAGATGTGTAACAACTATAACCAGATAACCACGGTCAACCTCCGCTGGCGTAAGAATGGGGATATCACTGAGATACCGAGATCACTATATGGTTCGTCCTTCTATAACTGGCTGGGTAGCGACCGCTATGTGGAGGATGGCTCATTCTGCCGCTTCCAGTATCTGCAGCTCTCTTATGCGCTGTCTCCACAGGTATTGAAACCTTTTGGCCTGTCATCTCTAAGACTTGCATGTTCTGCCAACAACCTGTTCTGTTGGACCGGATACACCGGAACAGACCCGGAACACTCGACAGGATCGTGGGGAGTGTGCAGTGACGACTCACAGACGCCACGCGCGAAATCATTCACTTTAAGTATTATTGTAGGATTCTAAAACGAAGTAGACAATGAAGAAGATAAATAGATCAATTATCAAACTAACGGCTACGGTATTAACTCTGACAGCTATGGTATCATGCGATGATTTTCTGACCATTACGCCGACAAATGAAATAGTGCTCGACAACTACTGGAAAGAGAAAGCTGACGTGGAGTCGATGGTGGCTTCGTGCTATACCAGAATGACTAAGAGTGACATGGTGTCGAGATATGTCGTGTGGGGCGAGTTGCGTTCCGATAACATGAATTTATATAGCGGTTACACAAATACCGATTTGGGTTATATCAACAGTGCTGATCTTCTGGCGAATAACTCTTACTGCGACTGGTCTTCGTTTTATGAGACCATCAACTACTGCAATATCGTTCTTAAACATGCCCCGGCGGTGATGGAGAGCGATCCGAACTTTACAGAAGGAGACCTGCAACCTATTCAGGCAGAGATGCTCACACTGCGTGCTCTATGTCATTTCTATCTCTTGAGGACATTCCGCGACATTCCTTATATGACCAAAGCTGTCGAAAGCGATGAGGAAGTGGAAGATGTAGCACAGGTTAATCCCGATACTGTTCTTAGCAATATCATAGTCGACCTTAACAAAGCAAAGAGCATGGCAATGGCTTCTGACGGTTACAGTACTGACGTGTGGAACCGAGGACGGATAACCAAGGATGCTGTCAATTCTCTCTTAGCTGATGTGCTACTCTGGAGAGCGTCTATGAATAACAATGCTATTGATTATCAATCATGTGTGGATGCTTGTAGTGCAGTAATAAATTCAAAGATACAGGAGGAAAAAGACAAACTGTTGAAAGAGGGTAAAACCACGACTGGTGATGGAACATCACAAACATCGAAATATCCACTAATCGAAGACGATGCAGATGCAGCAACAGGACTTGAAGATAGCAAAGCTTACACTGAGATTTTCGGTGAAGGCAACTCGTCGGAAAGTATTTTCGAACTACAGTTTGATGGTTCGTCGAACGTGAACAGTACGATAAGTGACTGGTATGGAAATGCTACTACAAAAAATACCGCGGACCTCCAGGCTTCGGCTCTGTTCTCGATGGGAAATGACCAGAAACTGTTTCTGTCGACTGCCGATACACGACGTCTCAACTGTATTGTGGCTCCTACATCTGATGTCAATGTGGTGGAGCTTCCGATAAGAAAGTACGCATGCACTAACGGTTATCTAAAAACAAACTCATCAGGGAGTTATCGCTCGTCATCTACATATAATTCCAACTGGATATTCTATCGTCTTACTGATGTGATGCTTATGCAGGCGGAGGCTTATGTACAATTAGCTGCCGACTCGGCATCAGGGGAGGAGAGTCATCTGAGAAATGCTTTCAGTCTGGTATCTGCAATTTATAACAGATCGAATCCGGAGATAAAGGATTCGCTCGTATATAGTAAATATTCCACAAAAACTGCTATGCAAAGATTGGTATTGGACGAACGCCAACGTGAACTCTGCTTTGAAGGGAAAAGATGGTTCGACCTTGTGAGATATGCATTGCGAGGAAACCATGATGCCATGCTTACAATGTTGGTACGCAAATATTCCACAGGGGCAAATGCCATCAAGGCAAAGATACCGTCAGAAGACTATTACTATTTTCCTATCTATGAAAATGAGCTGAAGGTTAATCCTAATCTGGTACAGAATCCTGTTTACGTTACTAATTCATCAACAGCTAAAAAATGAAATTCATGAATAATCTATATAATTATAGCAACAGACTATTAAAAGGTTTACTGATAGTAATTGGTGCCACAGCCATGCTCACTTCATGCAGCGACAAATGGGATGATCATTACGATGCTGTCACCACTGTTGATGCGTCGAAGTCGCTATGGCAGAATATCAGTAGTAATGAGAATCTGAGCAACTTTGCTGCACTACTCAAGCAGACGGGGTTTTACTCCCGTCTGGATACTACACAGACTTATACAGTGTGGGCTCCTTTGAACGGAACGTTTGATTATTCGTCCATCTCGACAAAAGGCAATGCTACGATAATAAAAGAGTTCCTGGAGAATCATATTGCACGTTACCGTTGGTCGGTATCGGGGGATGTCAGTAGTTCGATTATGAATCTGAACGGCAAGATGAGCCAACTTGTCGGTAGAGGGAAAAACTATCTGTTTAACGGTGTGTCTATGGAGAACTGCAATCTGTTGTCGAACAATGGTATCTTGCATCAGCTTAATGGTAGTTCTGCTTTCCTTCCTAATATTTATGAGTATCTGGATAAAAAAGACTATTCCACCGACTCAATTGCTTCTCTCTTTCATTTCTACGATATAACGGTGTTCGATAAGGATAAGAGTCTACAAGGACCCATCGTCAACGGTAAAGTGACCTATCTCGACTCGGTTACAACTAAGTCGAACACTCTCTTTGCAACTCTCGGAGGGGCTTATATCAACAGCGAGGATAGTTCGTATACAATGGTCATACCCAATGATGAGGCATGGAAGAATGCTTATGATAGCATAAAGAGTGCGTTCACGTATATAAAGAAGCTTGGTTCTACTCAATTATCGAACATCGACTCGTTGAGTGACATTAACACTAAGATGGCAATAGTTAATAATCTAGTGTTCAATAATAATGAAAACAAGCATCAGAGTGATTCGCTTGTATCTACATCGGGAAACGTCTTCAAAGGTGGTTCACAGTATAGCATCTTTGCCGACAGCATAGCCTCGGTGACTCTCAGCAATGGCAAGGCTGTGGTGGTAAAGAAGTTTGATTTTATCCCGGGCGAGTCGTGGCAGAAAGAGATAAAGGTGGAAGCTGAGATATCGGCCAATATCGAATCGATGTCGGGAGTTGGTCTGTCCGGTCAAAACCCAACTGTAGTGCAGGTGGGTGCACAGAACCCTAAGGTGACAGGCAGTGTATCTAATAATCGGTATATGGACTTTGAACCGAAAAACTCGTCGACGAATCCGTATGTGGTTTATAATATTCCCGGAGCATTGTCGACCGAATATGATATATATGTGGTCTTCGTGCCCGTGAATATATTGAGCGACAATGTATCAAGTAGTCTGCTTGATACCGATGGTAATCCAAAGATGAACAGAGCTAAGTTTACGCTCACATACATGAATGATAAGAATGTGAACACCGCATATAGTAGTACCGTTGACATCAACTCGACAATAATTGATTCGGCATACGTAGGAAGAGTGAAATTTCCCGTATCATACTACGGTGTCAACAATGAGAATATGACTCTCAAAATATTGAGTGCAGTGAAGAGTAACGAGACTGCTAAGTATTCGCGTGAAATGCGTATCGACTGCATCTTATTAGAACCAGTAAAACATTAAAACAATAAATATGAAAAGTATCAGACTATATACAACTATTGTGATTGCTCTGCTGGCTACTGTGGGCAGTAAGGCACAGAAGTCACAGAGTGACTCTTTAAACATGGTCAGTGGTGTGGTTTACGATGCCGCTACGGGCAGTGTGCTTGATGGCGTAAGTGTGCAGGCCTTTAATGATCCAAAATATTCGACAATGACCGCGGATAATGGTAAGTTTTACATACGTGTGCCGAAAAATACTAGCATGCTGTATGTAAAAATTTCAGGATATAACACTGAAAGGGTCACAATTAAACAGTCCGGTAAGGTAATGACCGTATACATGAATAGCGATAAGTTTACAGGCAAACAACATAGCGAGATTACACTTGCAGCCACTAATGGCATGGATGATAACAATGGGGCTGCGCTAACCGTCGAGACGAATATAGAGAACAGCATGAATGCTGATGTGAGGACGATAACACGCTCGAACACGCCAGCCATCGGAGGATTGATGTTTATACGGGGCATCAACTCGCTATACTCGTCGACTCAACCGCTTGTGATTCTTGACGGTGTGATGATGGATATACAGGAGGATGCCACAAGCATGCACAATGGTGCTTATAATAACATACTCTCTACAATCGATCCGACAGACATAGAAAAGGTGACAGTGATAAAAAACGCCACAACACTATATGGCTCGAAAGGTGCGAACGGCGTAATATTAATTGATACGAAACGAAGCAAGAGTATGGTTACACGCATTGACGCGCAGGTTTATGGAGGAATGACATTCGAGCCAACTACGTTGCCCGTGATGAATTCGTCACAATATCGACTTTATCTCACCGACTTGATGGGCACTGTTTCCAATCTAAAACAGACTTCTTTCCATTTCCTTAACGATACTCCTTATATGACTGATGGAAAGATAACGAATCCATATTACTGGACATATCATAATAATACCGACTGGACTGATTGTGTTTACCGTACTGCTTACACTCAGAACTATAAGATCAATGTGCAAGGCGGTGACGATGTGGCCATGTATTATCTATCTTTAGGCTATACGAATGCTGAAAGCACAATAAAAGATAATGATTTTAGTCGTTTGAACATCCGTTTCAATACTGATGTGAAAATTTTGCAAAATCTTAAAACAAGGTTTGATGTATCGTATGCTCACTCCACACGTGATTTGCGTGACGATGGGGTTTCTTCCGACCTTACGTCTTCACCGATATCCTCGCCAACATTCCTGTCACTAATAAAGTCTCCGTTTCTCAGCCCTTACATACAAGATGCCAACGGCAATTTTACAAAGACATTATCTTCGGCAGATGACTTCTTTAGTGAAATCGGTACCAATAACTCGCTAGGTAACCCTGTGTCAATATTGACTAACGGCGAGGATAATAATAAAAATAATGTAACTAATAATCAGTTTAATGTGAGTGTACGTCCTGAACTTCAGATAAATAAGAATCTCGTACTTAGCGAACTCTTCAGCTATGCTCTCACCAGAGTGAGTCAGCGCTATTTCCGTCCGCAGACAGGTATGCCCGAATACTCTATCTCGGAGACGGGGGTCAGCACGAACCTCGCCAAGTCATCGTTTTCGAAAGAAACGGAGCTCTATTCCGATCTGCGTCTGGAATGGAACGCAAAACACGACATGAGCAAGATGAAAGTCTTTGGAGGCATGCGATTCAGTTCATTTAATTTTGATGACAATAGTCTGTCGGGTAACAACACTGGTAACGACAAGACTCCAGACATATCATATAGTTTAAAGTACAGAAGCATGAACGGTGAGGAGAGCCCAACCAAGAATCTTGCTTATTACCTAGACGGAGATTACAGTTATGCCGATAGATATTTCGCTCAGGCGGCGCTTACAGCCGAGACATCATCAAACTTTGGTATCAATGCATCTGAAGGTATGAAATTCCTTAAGGTGCGTTGGGCTTTGTTTCCATCGCTGCAGTTTGGATGGATGGCTTCGGCTGAACCTTGGATGAAAAATATAATGGCCATTGATGAACTGATGCTCACCGTCGGTTATGATGAGACGGGTAACGATCGCATCAATACGTTGGCCTCACGTGCCTATTTCACATCAGTAAAGTATCTCAATACTGCTACAGGTCTGCAACTCAGCAATATTGGCAACGACGCCATACAATGGGAGACATCCAGAAGATGGAATATAGGCTTGCGCTCGTCTTTGCTGAATCACAGGTTGAATGTGAATCTGAATGTTTATCACAGCCATACGTCAAATTTGCTTACGAAGAAGACTCTCGATGATGTTGCGGGTTTAGGCAGTTATTGGTGTAACGACGGTGCATTGTCGAACAACGGATTTGAGGCAGAGGTTAATGGAATAATCCTGAATCACAAGAAATGGAAATCGGAAATAGGTTTGAGCATGGGACATTATAAGAATGAGGTTACTAAATTGGCGAATACTGACGGCACTCTGACTGTTGACAATAAGCAGGTAAGAGGTTTTACCACGTCGGTGTATGGCGATGATAATGTTGCAACTATCATTGGACATCCAGTGGGTGTCTTCTACGGATATAAAACAGCAGGTGTGTTCTCTACTGATGCCGATGCTAAGGCTGCAGGAAAGAATGGTACTTATCTCTATCAGTACAGTTCGACTAACGCTATTCAACAGTTTAAGGCTGGCGATGTACATTTTGTTGACATCAATGGTGATGGGATAATCGATTCTAAGGATAAGACCATCATCGGCAACCCCAATCCTGATTTATATGGTAATATACATGCCATGCTGTCATACAAAAACTTGTCCATGAACGTTGCTTTTAACTATTCATTAGGCAATGATGTGTATAACTATCAGCGTTCGATATTGGAGAGTGGATCAAACTTTTATAACCAGTCGACATCTCTATGCAACCGATGGCAGACTGAAGGACAGGTGACTGACATACCTAAGGTGACTTATAACGACCCGATGGGGAACAGTAGATTCAGCGATCGCTGGATAGAAGACGGTTCGTATCTAAGACTGGCTTCACTGAAGTTGTCTTACACTGTTCCTGTATCACTCGAATGGTTACAGGGACTGACGATTTGGTGTGAAGGTGAAAACCTGTTTACTTTCACTAATTATCTCGGTCGCGACCCTGAGTTCTCGGCTAGTAATCAGGTCCTCTATCAAGGTATTGATACGGGTATGCTGCAGAAGAGTGCCAGTATTACCTTCGGAGTCAAAATTAACTTGTAAAACAGATATGATAATGAATAAAATATTTTTAGCAATTATAGGAGCCGGAATGGTGTTAACTCTCGGCTCTTGCGACAAGATGATGGATATTCAATCATCGACAGTAGAATTTGAATCTGACAATCAGCTTAACTCTGCTAATGATTCAGTGTATACTATGCTCGGAATCCTGAAATCAATGCAGTCGGTAGCTGACCAGACAGTGCTGTTGGGTGAACTGCGCGGAGATCTTGTCAATGTCAATGCCAATACTAGTTCCGAACTACAGGCTGTCGCAAACTCTACAGCAACAACGGATAACTCTTACTTGTCTCCCAAGGGTTACTATTCTGTCATCAATAACTGCAACTATTATCTTAACCATATCGATACTACAATATACAAGGGCAGTAAAAACCTGATGAAACGTGAGTTTGAACAGGTGAAGACGCTACGTGCATGGGCTTATCTACAGTTGGCACAGATATATAAAAGTGTGCCTTATGTGACTGAACCAATCACTACAGTGAGCCAACTCAATAGTTCGTATCCGAAATACTCTATCGACCAACTCACCGACCTGCTTGTAAGCGATCTGACTTCTGACCTTGACAATGGAACATGTTATGCCGTGCCCGATTATGGGACATTCAGTTGCGGAACACCTAATTACTCAAGCACAGAGAAGGTGGTGGCATCACAGTTGTGCTTCGTACCTACAGCTGTACTTATAGGCGATCTATATATAACTCGCGGCGATGCATCGAAGGGAGATTATGAGAATGCATTCAAATGGTATCTCGAAGCAATACGCGAGAGTAATATATGCGTGCGTAATTACCAAGCTACGGCTTACACTTCGGGTAAAAATACTGGTACATATTCGGGAGGCAACTGGAGTAACATATTCCTCACGTCAAACTATTTGTCATATGACGAGATGGTATCGGTCATCCCCATGGCTGCCAGTTCTACTTACGGTACGACCACACAACTGTCGAATCTGTTCGGCTTCGATCAGTATGCCACAACCAAGACATACTTGACTGACCGTCAAATAGATGCCTCCGGACAGTGGAAGTCACTCTGTGCGGGTCAGAAATACTGTTATCTGCTGTCTAACGACATCTATGGATATCAGAATGGGGATATGCGTCAGAATGCCAGCATGTACAACTGGAACGAAGAAAATTTATCGTTAGTAAACAAATATGAGGCAGGAAATATAATACTCTATCGCAGTGCTCTCATCTATCTGCGACTAGCCGAGGCAGCCAACAGAATGGGACATCCTGGAATTGCTTTTGCCATACTCAGTGAAGGACTCAATTCAAATACACTACAGTATGCCAATTATCTGACAAATGAAGATCGTAGTATACTATCACTGTTCCAGTCGTCAGTTTTCACAAATAATGTAGGTGTCCATTCACGTGGCTGCGGAAGTATAGGAGGCAAGGACAGCATATATGTATATAATAAGGAGATAGGTGGGCGTTTGTCTTCAAAGAATAGCTATACGCTTGCCGACACTGTGGATGTGATGGAAAATATGATTGTTGATGAGCTGGCTCTTGAAACTGCGTTCGAAGGTCACAGATATTATGATCTGGTACGCATCGCCAAACATAAAAATTCATCAAATCCTGACGGCACATCGGATTATGGTAGCAAGTGGCTCAATGGTAAACTGTCATGGAAGACATCGATAAAAATGTCGAACTCAGATAACTGGCTATTTACTTATCCTGTAAAATGATGAAATAATACTATTTCGACTTCTGCTGCCATTCCAAACGTAAATTCAAGAAATAAAAATCAGTTGTCGGATTATTCATTATTAATATTCTATTTTTGCAAAAGAAAATTTATTAAATCATATTTGTCAACTAATAATTAACTAAATGAAAAACTATTTATCTTTAGTAGCAGCATCGCTGCTCTTAGGGACAGTATCCTTAATGGCGCAGACGACGACAGGCAAAATCAATTTTGCCAAAGATCAGGGTATTGCTCAACGCGATATCACAGTGAAGTATCTCGGTGAAGCACGTAACTTCTCACGAAGTGATGCGGCGATAACGAAAACAAGTTATACCCGCTTCGGTATTCTAGCTGCGCCTTGGCAGTACACAAAGAACATTCTGAATCAGAACAGTGGAACTAGAGGTGGGTTTGACTCAAACAATGATCTAAAGGCAATTAGTATTGAACACTGGAATGCTAATTCGGCCGCTTTTGTTAACGCTAAGGTTTGGCAAAATACCACTCTCCCCGCTGGTGACTATAAACTGATTGTTTCTAACTGCACGGCTTGGGATCTGGCCCAAGATAACTTGGTTTATCTTTGTATCAATAAAGGTGATACTCTTAATGATGTAGAGAATATCAGTAAAGACCTCGCTTATAAAGATTTCAACAGTCAACCGCGTGAGATTACATTTTCGTTAAATGAGGATACAAAGGTAGCCTGGGGATTTGTTGCCAATGTACCTTATGAGACTGGTGGAATGTCAATGCGTGTGACAGATTTTAAACTATGTAAGATGGTCAATGGTGAGGAAGGTGATGATGTCTCTTCATTATTGGGTTCATATACTGATTTCCAGCGTGCTGACGCTCCAACGACGACAACAAAATATACTCGTTATGGGAAACCAACCAATTGGACTGTTGAAAACTACAGCATTGATATGGGTAGTGATGGTATGAACGAAGGTATCGACAGGTATATAGGTGTGAATGAATTAGGTATGGATCAGTGGTATAACAATTATGTTGGCGTCGATTCTAAGATATACAAGAAGGTCACTCTTCCTGCTGGCAAATATGCGTTTAACGCTTATCTGACAAGTATGTATGGTCTGGAAAGTAAGACGTCTTATCAGTTTGCTTCTACAGTACTCCCTACAGTTGATAATATAACCACTCTATCAAAGGATGTATGTTCTTATGCTTGCTTGAGTGACTACAATTCAGGTTCTGGCAATGTGGGTCTTGAATTTACTCTAACTCAGCCGAGTGATGTATATCTGGGATGGTGTGGATCATTTGTGGAAGGTAACTATGAGGTTCGTGCTGCCGATGTTCAATTGGTAAGGGCTGTTGATACAGCAAATAGCCTGCCTGCTTATGATGACGAGGCATTGGCGTCGAACAGCGGACAATTAGAAATACCTGTAAATCTATGGGGAGACAAAGGTACATATCAAAGTACGAATAATTCATGCCAGTTGGCTTATCCTAACACACAAAGTAATGCTTGTTATCTGATGGACCAGTGTACACGTGCTGCTGTGGTGGGTGATGTGAATTTTGAAGAAGGTAAATATGATATTGCCTACTTGACCTGTGCTTACACAGGTAAAGATTATGGTAACGGAAATACTGAGAAATATCCAGATCCGTCGATAGGTATCTATCTTGACAGTGAACAGGACTTGAGAGGTGATGATCAGGATGCTATTGATGTCACGCCATTGGTGTCATTTAAAAATCTCGATGTTGTAGCTGCTGATACTAACTATGTGACATACAAAGTCTCAATACCTGATTATGAATTTATTGAGGGGGTACACAAAGTGACGGTTAAGCAGAATGGCTACGGTGCATATATCTATAACATTGGTTTCACATCGACAACAGGTGTCAAAGGTATTAGTGATAATAGTGAACAGACCAGTATGTCGGTTGAGTCTACCGATAATAATTTGTTTGTCAGCGGAGTAAAGAAGGGCGTAACTGTGAACGTATATTCAACGGCGGGTGCCAAAGTCTCTTCTTTCGTTTCTAACGGAGTTCAGAACATTGTTAAAGTTAATAAGGGATTATATATAATCTCAGATGGAAGTAAGGTTAAAAAGTTTGTAGTAAAGTAGTTAAAAAAGGTATCATTTATAAAAAGGCTCGAAGTGATTCGGGCCTTTTTCGATTGTACATTATTATTTGCTGATGATTTTATTCTTATATGTAAACAATTCTATTTACCCTTTTCGATTATATCTCCTGAAATATCTCATTTGTCTCTTTTCTCTGTTTATCCGTGAGGGTTTCATTCGAAGGATAACCAACAGGTATTAAGGCAACAGGC
>Ga0302287_10000412_pt1 | contig 22172 bp, 18 predicted proteins | sample III_Fen_E2_4_FD_200452 | JGI IMG/M metagenome (GOLD analysis project Ga0302287, IMG submission 200452) | Peat permafrost microbial communities from Stordalen Mire near Abisko, Sweden - III_Fen_E2_4 | ecosystem: Environmental > Terrestrial > Soil > Wetlands > Permafrost | place: Sweden: Abisko...
AGGGTAAGTGCGAAAGGAGCTGCTCCCAGATCCCCAGGTCCGTGCGTCCGGCCATGTCGATCTCCGGGAACGCGACCCCGGGAAACAGCCGCTCCAGCACCTCGTAGAAGCCCTGTTTTCCTTCACCTTGGGCATCCAACAAGGTTCCGTCGATGTCGAGGAGGACCAGAGTCTTCATGGCCCTCAAGTTAACTCAATACAAATCAAGGACGGACGATGCCTTGGGAGGCGCACCCTTGAACCGTGCAGGTCTGCAGCCAGGCGATGCCGCCGGGGTGCGAATCCATCGATCGGGCTCCGGCCGGGATCGCGATCTTCGTGCCTGTAGGGGTGACCCAGGAACGGGTGGCCCGTTCCGAGGTGGGAGCACGATGCGTGCGAATGCCTGTGGCTTGCAAGCCCTTTTCCTGAAAGAGCTTCATCACATCCAAGCTGCGCCAGCCGATGGCCGGATCGTGCGTCGTTCCGGCCCCCTTCAGGGCCGCAATGGCTTTCTCTGGAGTCAAGGCGGGATCGGCCTCCAGCAGCAAGGCCATGGCTCCGGTGACCAAGGGAGCCGACATCGACGTGCCGGACATCTGTCCCCAAAAGCTGGTTCCGGCACTGCCGACAATCGGAGTGCCATCGTCGACCCAGGAATTCAACGAGGAGACGATTCCGACTCCGGGGGCGGAGATGTCCGGCTTGGGAAGGATCCCTCGGCCAGGTCCCCTGGAGGTGAAGTCCGCCGCGCTGCCGTCTTCGCCGTCGATGGCCCCTACGCTGATGAACTGCGGGCAGGTGGCCTTGTCAGAAATGATTTGCTCGTGGTCGGGGACGATGCAGCCCCGGCACCGGCCAGCGGTTTCGCTCCGGAACTCCAATCCCTCTTCCCAGATCCAGGCGTGGACGGTGGCGTTTTCCGAAAGGATCCCGACGCGCAGGGCGGTGTGCGCACGCGAGGTGCTGATCGAAAGCCGGGTGCCCCCTTGGCCCGAACGGGTCTCGAGGTTCCCCGAGATCCAGAACGTGTCCTTTCCGACCACGTTCTGCTCAGAGATGTCCTTCCATATGGTCGGGCTGAGATACGAGGGCGAACCGCTCAAGGGCGTTCCGGTGGCGCTGTCCAGGAATTCGACCCAGGTGCGGTAGCTTCGGGCCGAATCGCCCCACAGCTCTACCTCGTTGAAGAACAGCTTGCGGATGGTGTCTTGACCTTGGGTCTCGACGCCAGCCGAGACCTCCAAGGCCAAGCGGGCCGTATCGCTGGAAAAAACGTGCACGGCATGTCCGGCTTCCCGGCCGGAGTTCCCCGCCGAGACCACCGCGAGCTTCCCTGGCCCCAGCAATGCGGCTCCTCGGATGCAGTCGGAGCTCTTGCCGTCACGAGGGCCGTTCAAGGAGCCCCAGCTCATGTTCACCACCGCCGGGAGCTTGAGGCTGTCGGCCAGCTTGAAGAGGTATTCCAGGCCGTTGCCCAGTTGCTGGCAGCCGCTGCCGCATTCCACCAAGGCGATGCGGGCATCGTCGGCCACGCCCCACCAGTCGCCTCCGGAGGCCTTCCAGGTGCGGCCGGCCGCAAGCCCCGTCACGTGCGTGCCGTGGTGCGACAGACTGCCCGAGCGCTGCATCGCGGCAAGCCCTGAACCTGAAAAGAGCGAGCCGGTCTGGTATCCAGCGGGAGGGGTTCCGGTGCTGTTGGTGTGGTCCCAAAGACGGATGACGCGGGAGTTCCCGCTCGAGTCCAGAAAGGCGTAGTGCTTGAGGTCGAAGCCGACGTCGATGATCCCTACCAACACTCCGGTGCCGTGATAGGGATGAGCCAGCCCTTGGCCAAGATGGACCGGCTGCGCATCCAGGCGGGTGCGGGAGGCATCCAAGCTGTGGTGCGTCTGCCGGGCCGGTGCTTCGATGCGTTCGATGCCGGGAAGCCGGGCAAGTTCCGCAAGGCTGTCCGGGTGGGCTTGGACCTCGAAGAGTCCCTTGGCAAAGGGGCGATGCGCCCAGTGCTTGGCGACAAGCCACTTCGACAGTCCTGCGGAATCGCGGGTGCCGACCATGAAGAGCGTGGGTTCCGAAGGGGCTGCTCCGACGGATAGGCCGGATTGCAGGGCGAGGGCAAGGGCGGGGAGGATCATCAGACAATGCTACCATTTTTGCACAACATTGCCAGATCTAAAGTGCTCAACTGCTACAATTGCGGCATGAGATCCCGTCACATCTTCTTTCTGCTGGCCGCCTTCTGGGCAGGCCTGATTGCTTTTCTTTCCAGTCGCACCGGAGCCCAAACCCCGCCCATGCCGCATCCCGTGGACTGGGTGGTTCACTGCGGGGCCTTCGGCGTCCTGAGCTTCCTGATCTGCCTGGGTTTCGGGGATTGTCGGCGCGCTTGGATCGCGGTGCTCATGGTCTCGTTTTTCGGCGCCAGCGATGAGATCCACCAGCACTTCACGCCGGGTCGTTCCTGCACCGCAAGCGACTGGTTGGCCGACACCACCGGAGCCCTGGCGGCGGCCACCGGATGGTGGCTGGCCTTTAGGCAAGGACGGATGGGTGCGGTCAGTCGGCACCGCTAGGCTTTTTTGTTTTTATTGATCAAGTGCCGCCCGGGTGCTTGACCTTTTTCCAGGTCAGGATGTATTGTCTTAGCATGAAGAAGGTCGGTGTACAGTGTCCGCATTGCCTCAGGCATTGCGAATGTGCGGTGGGGCAGGAGATCCATGTCCTGCTCCTGCACTGCCCTGCCTGTCACAAGGCGCTGTTGCACTACTACGGCCAGGCATTTCCCATCGAGGATAGGGAACTGCGTCACCTGACCATCCGAGGCCATGTCAGGGCTTCCGAGACCACCGTCCGACTGCTTCCGGAAGGTTCGGTGGCAGAGCACACCTTGGGCGCCCCGGTCATGGAGCGTGGCATCGAGGACGAGGACATCGTCAATCTGCGCATCGACCTGGAGCGAGCGCGGGACGTCAACGAATTCCTGTCGCTGCTGTGATCCCCTACGCCGAGCAACACTTCAAGTTCCGACTGCCTTGGTCCCCGCTTTCGCGTCACCGGCCGGAGATGATCGTGGATGCCCCTTGCCAGGTGGCGTTTGGTAAGCAGGCTCCTTTGTGGCTGGTGGTGCGCGATGCCCATATGTATCCGCGCCGCCTGCGCGAAGTGCGCGTCACTGTGCGCGTGGGCGGGCAGTTGCATCGGCAGGACCAGAAGTTTGATCTCGAACTGAACGCGCCGTTTCACTTCATCACCTTGCCTTGGCCAGGACCCGAGATCGCCGGGGAGAACCTGTTGGATGTGGTGTTCCAGGTGGAAGACCGCAAGGGCCGTCGCGAAGTGTTCAAGAACCATTCGCTGCCAGGCCTTTCTGATGCCTCGCTGCGGGTCCTGCGGATGGGCTGCGAGTCGCCATTGCCCAAAGGGTGGGCCAGCGGCGACCTCCACTGCCACACCACCTGGAGCCAGGATCCGGTGGAGTTCGGAGGCGATCCGCAGATGATGCGGGAGGCCGCCAACGCCCTGGGACTGGACTTCTTCGCGGCCACCGACCACAGCTACGACTTCGCTTGGGACGCATCCGACTACACCCTTCCCAGCAACCCGGAACAGGCCTTCGCCCGCTTCCGCCAGTCGTTGCCGCCCGACATGCCCGGCGAGGCAGTGGTCCTGCCGGCCGAGGAAGTCAGCTGCGGCAACCATCGCGGCGAGAACGTCCATCTGCTGGTGATGGACCATCCGGAGTACCTTCCCGGCCAGGGCGACGGCGGTCGTCGCTGGTTCGAGAACCGGCCGGACCTCGCGCTTTCCGATGTCCTGGCCCGTACCTTGGCCTCCGGGGCCCCGACCTTCGCGGCCCATCCCTTGCCCGGCATCTCGAGCCTGCAGCGCAAGGTCTTCCGACGTGGCGACTACCATCCCGAGGACATGCACCCCGGCCTCACCGGACTCCAGTTCTGGAACGGCCACACCGGCCGCGACTTCCAGCAGGGCAAGGACTTCTGGGTGCGCCAGGCCATGGCTGGCAAGCTGCTGCGGCCAGGAGCTGGCAACGACGCCCATGGCGACCTCAATCGCTCCACCTATGTGAAGATCCCGTTGCTTCGGTTGGGGCAGAGCACCAACCATCGCTTCGGGTTCGCGCGCACCTGCCTGTTCCTGGGCGAGGGCGCGGCCGTGGAACGTGCCTCTGTCCGGCAGGCCATGAAGAACGCACCGCTCTTCCTGACCGACGGGCCCTACCTATGGATCGATGCACACGGCGCCCTTTCGGCTCGTTCCACGCCTGAGTTTGGTTCCTGGACAGAAATTGTCATCCATGCGCGGGTGGGCGACCAGGAGGTTCCTGTGCACCGCGAAAGCAGCGGCGCCATCGAACTCCACCGCCGTCTGGATCTTCCCGCCGGAACCCGATGGGTCCGGGCGGAAGGACGCACGTCCCTGGGCCGCACCGCCTTGACGCAGATGGTGTCCTTGGAGTGAGTTCTTGGTTCACGCTGCCTCGGTGGTACGGTGTCCTCACACGCGCTGTGACGCGTCTCCTACGTTGGCGCGACTCTCCACGCACCATGGACTGGATCCCGCAGGAGGGCCTGCACGTCTGGATCCACGGTGCCTCGTTGGGCGAAGCCAAAGCCACCGTCCAGATCGCCCGCCACCTGCCCAAGGGCGTCCAGGCCGTGCTCACAAGTACGACCGCCTCTGGGTTGGAACGGCTCCGGGAGGAACTTCCCGGCACCCTTTCCTTCTTGGCGCCGTGGGACGATCCGGCCGTCGCCACGCGCTTTGCCCTGTCGATGGGCGTCACCAAGCTCCTACTGGTGGAAGCCGAGATCTGGCCCGGCTGGATCCACGCGATGCAGCGGCTCGGAGTGCCGGTGGCCGTGAGTGCCGTGCGCGTGGCAGGGCCTTCGCAAGGACGTTGGATGCGCCTATGGAAACTCTTCCCGACCTTGCCGCAGGCGCTTTCCTGCGTGTGGGCCAATGCCGGGGAGGTGGCACGGGCACGTGAAGCGGGCTTCGTGAACGTCGTCCAGGGCGCCTCGCTCAAGTGGGCCGGCACGGCTCCGGTGCGGGAGAGGTTCGTGCCGGGGCGGCACGCGGCCCTTTCGATCCATCGCCGCGACGCCGGGGAGCTGTCCCGGATGGTGGCGGAATGGGGCGGCGGGTGGATGCTCTTTCCCCGGCGCCTGGGCGATGCCGGGTTCTGGCGCCGCTGGGCGCGGCGGCAAGGCCTCAAGCTGGCCGATTCGGCCCGTCAGGTGGGGGATGGGAAGGTCTGGATCGCCGAACGCTTCGGGTTGGTGAAGGCGTCCTTGCCGGGCTGCGAGAAGGCCTGGGTGAGCCCCGGCCACGACGCCTGGGAGCCGCTCTTTCTGGGAGCCAAGGAATCCTGGCCCAGCGGCTACGGACAGGAGCACCTCGATGCCTACCGTCGGCGCGTGGCCAAGGGGCTCGAGTTCGTGGAGATCTGGCTCAAGGGCCTCTAGGACGGCTCCTTGCCGGTCGCCTTGGCAAAACGTTCCAGGGCAATGGTCCGTTCCAGGGCGTGGTCCACGATGGGCGCCGGGTAACCGGTCGGCCGCAGCAGGGGCGGTGCCGCATCCGGTTCGTGGATCCACTTCGGCTCCAGTCCCGCAAGCTCCGGGCAATGCCGCGAGATGTAGGTGCCTTGGGGATCCCAGCGCCTGCCTTGGGTGGTCGGATGGAAGATGCGGAACCACGGCTGCCCGTCGGCACCGGTGCTGGCGGCCCACTGCCAGTTCCCCACGTTAGCGGCCATGTCGTAGTCCAGCAGGTGGCGGGCGAACCAGCGTTCCCCGTGGCTCCAGTGGATGTGCAGGTCCTTGGTCAGAAACGAGGCGCTGACCATGCGCATGCGGTTGTGCATCCCGCCCGTGGCCAGCAGCTCGCGCTGGGCCGCATCGACGGCCGGGAAGCCCGTCAGCCCCTGTTGCCAGGCCTCCAGCCGCCTGCATGCCGTCGGATCCGCGTCGGGATTGTCCCACTCTAGCGCCTCGAAGCGCTCCTGGAAGGCGCGGACGCAGGTGTGTGGGAAGTGCCACAGGAGCATGTGGTGGAACTCGCGCCAGGCCAGCTCATCGCACCATTTGACGGATTCCGTCCAGGCTTCGCGCAGCAGCGCCCGCACGGAGACGGTCCCGAACCTCAAGGCCAACGAAAGTCTGCTGGTGCCTTCGACTGCCGGGACGTCGCGCATGGCCTCGTAAGCGGTCCTTCTCGTTCGGAACTCCCGCAGCAGGGCCTGTGCCCCCTCCTCGCCGGAAGGCAGGAGAGAACGGTGTGCGGGAAAGCCCAGCTCGGCAAGCGAGGGAACAGAGCCGCCGGAAGGATGTTCCGCCTCGGGCGCGAGCCAATGGCACAGCTCCAGGCTGGGGGAACGCTCCAACAGCGACGGGTCCGCCTCGATCCGTCGTCGCCAGGCGTTGCGGTAGGGGGTGTAGACGCGGTAGGGCAGGCCCGAACCGTTCAGGAGCTCGTCGCGTTCCAGCACCGTGACGTCCTTCCAGGAGCGGAAGGAAACGCCGATGGATTGACAGAATTTGTCGATCTCAAGGTCCCGCGCCTTCCTCCGGGGCTCCTGGTCGTGCACGCAATGCACGGAACGCAGGTCGGGAAGGGACTTTATCAGGCGGGAGAGCTCGGGATTCGGCTGACCGTGGAGCACGTGCAGGCGCGATCCGAAGCCGCGCAGGCGCTTGTCCAGTGCGAGCACGGATTCCCGGATCCAGGCCACCCGCCGGTCGTCGGGATCTAGCCGGTCCAGGATCTCCCGATCGAACAGGAACACCCCGAGGCAGGAGCCACCCAGTTGCTGCGCCTCCTCCAGGGCGTGGAAGAGGCCGCGTTGGTCTTCCAGGCGCAGGTCGCGCCGGAACCAGAAGAGAGTCCGGACGGGCAGGCGATTACCTCGCGTCGCCGCGCAGCAGTTCCTCGCGGGACAGAATGTGAACCGGGCCGTAGCTGTCGAGCCGACGCGAGCCGTCCTTGGGTGCGGCCAGCAGCTCGTCCTTGGGACCGGCGACCACGATGCGCAGTTCCTCGGGAGCGAAGTGCCGACGGAAGACCTCCAGCACCTGCGCCTCGGGGATGGTGTCCAGGGCTCGCTGGTAGGTCCGGAAGTGGTCGTCCTTGCGGCCCCAGGTGGCGCTGAGCCCGAAGAGCTCGGCCGTGGCCTCGGGCGAATCGAACAGGCTGGGAAGCGACGCCTTCAGGCCCTTGCGCGCCTTGTCCAGTTCTCCCGGAAGGAATCCCTGCTCGCGCAGCCGCACGATCTCCTCGAAGACCAGCTGCACGGCGCGGTGGGCCGAGGCGCTCTTGGTCTGCAGCTCCACGCCCAGCACGGCCTGCCGGTCGTAGTCGGAGCCCGCGAAGGCGCCCACGTGGTAGGCCAGGCCCTCGTCGGAGCGGATACGGTCCACCAGGCGGGTCCCGAAGCCCGATCCCAGCACCTGGCAGGCCAGCATCAGGGGGTAGTAGTCGGGGTGGTCGCGCCGCACGAAGCGCGTCCCGATCTTCACGAAGGCCTGGCTGGCCTCGACCGGGGCGATCCAGGCCCCGCGCTCGTGCTGGGGCGGCAGCGGCGGCAGCGCATCAAGTCCGGCCGCCGGGCGGGGCGGGGCGGGGAATAGCTCGGACAGTTTCTGTCGCAGCGCCGCGCGGTCGAAGCGCCCGGCCACCGCGATCACCAGCCGCGACGGATCCAGGCGCCCCTGCAGCAGCGTGCGCAGGGCCTGCGGGGTGACGGAGCGGATCTGGTCGGTGTCGGAGCGGCGCGTCCAGGCCGAAGGGCCGTAGTTCACCTGCCCCCAGGCCGCCTCCAGCACCTGCGCCGGGGCGTCCAGGCGGTGCTCGATGGCCTGCACGGCCGAGGCCTGGGCGATCGAGAGCTGGGCCGTGTCCAGGCTCGGCTCGCGCAGCATGCGGGAGAAGAGCTCCAGCAGGTAGGGGAGGTCGCGCGAGAAGCCTTCCACGCCGGCCTCGGTGCGCACCGCCCCGAAGCCGATCTCGATCTCGGCGGCCAGCTCCTCCAGCGTGTCGTCCACGGCCTGCGCCGACATGCCCTTCACGCCGCCCTGGCGCAGCATCGGTCCCAACAGCTGCACCTGGGTCGCCTGCAGGGGCGGGAGCCCCAGCGTCCCTTCCTTCCAGTAGAACTTGACGCTTGCGACGGGCAGCTGCGAGTCGGCCACCCAGTAGACCACGGCGCGGTTGGGCAGGGTGTCGGCGCGGGACGAGAGCAGCGGCGGCAGGTAGGCCGGGGCGACTGCCTTCAGGTCGCGGTAGCTGCCCGGCACGGCCGTGGCCGCGATCTCCGTACCCGATCTGGCCGGGGCGGCGCTGTCCTTGGTCCCGTCAAAGATGCTCTCGTCGCCGGTGAGTCCGCCCCGCAGGCGAGGGGAGCGTTCCGCCGAGGAGTCGGGCAGCCCCTTCAGGCCGGCGCAACCGGCCAGGAGCAGGGGAAGCAGGAATTTGACATTTCTTGTCATGGCGTGGCGTCCCATCAGTTGGCCTCCTTGGCGGCGGGAGGAAGCAGCGTCCCGACCGTGGCGCGCTCGGGCTGCAGGTAGCGCTTGGCCACCAGCCGGACGGCTTCCGGGGTCACCTTCTGCACGGCGTCGGGGAAGCTGTTCACCAGGTGCCAGTCGCCGTAGATGGCGTCGAAGCCGAGCTCCGTGGCCACGCTTTCCATGTCGCGCATCTGGCGGATCCGGCCCATGGCCACCTGGTTGCGCACGCGGCGCAGCTCCTTCTCCTCCACGCCGCGGGTCGAAAGCCTCTGCAGTTCCTTCCAGATCTCGGCCTCGATCCTCTTGGCGTCGGCACCCGGGGCCGGGGTGGCGCGGATGTGGAACACCGAGGCGCCCGCCTGGGCGCCGTGGGAGGCGTCCACGCCGGTGCACAGCCGCAGCGAATCCACCAGCAGAAGGCGCAAGCGCCCGCTCTGGCCCGAGAGCACACCGGAGAGCACCTCCACGGCCGGGGCCGTGGAATCGAGGATGGGTGCGGTCTGGAACAGGATGTCCAGGCGGGGGCGGGCCTGGTCGCGGGTCGCCGACAGGCGCTTCTGGCCTGCGGGTTCCGGATCGCGCGTCACCACTTCCGGGAAGTCGGAGCTGCGGCGGATGTTCCCGAAGTACTTGGCCGCCAGCGCGAAGGCCTTTTCGCTCGAAATGTCGCCGGCCATCACCAGCACCGCGTTCTGGGGCCCGTAGTAGCGCCGGTAGTGGTCTTCCGCCATTTTGCGGTCGTAGTTCTCGATGTCGGAGGGCCAGCCGATGGTGGGATTGCCCAGCGGGTTGGCCTCCCAGAACATCCGCTCCAGCGACTCCCAGTAGCGTCCGTCGGGTCGGTTCTCGTAGCGCAGGCGGCGTTCTTCCCGCACCACGTCGCGCTCGGCGTAGAAGTCGCGCATCACCGCATTGGTCATGCGATCGCTCTCCAGCCAATAGAAGGTCTCCACCTGCTCGGGGGGGAGCGTCACGAAGTAGGCGGTCCCGACATCGGTGGTGAAGGCGTTGAGGCCCGTACCGCCCCGCTCGCGCAGGGCCTGCCACAGCTCGTCCTTCACGAACACCTTGCGGTGGCGCGCGTTGGCCGAATCCATCTCCGTCTTGTAGTGCTTGGCCAGGACCTCGTCACCTTTGCGAACCGCACCACGGCGCAGCTCGTTGAGGGAGTCGATGTAGGGCAGCCACACGGCGTCCTGGGTGCTGTCGGTCACGCCCACCTTGCGGGTGCCCTTGAACAGCATGTGCTCCAGCATGTGGGCGATGCCGGTCACACCGGGGTGCTCGTGCACCGATCCGGTGGCGTAGAACAGGCGGCAAGCCACCGACGGCACGGAGGGGTTGGTGTGCACCAAAACCTTGAGTCCGTTGGCCAGGACGGTGTCGCGCACCTTCAGGCTGGCGGAAAGGTCCTGGGCCTGAGCAAGGCTTGCCAGCCCCAGCGCGGCAAGCAGGGAACGTTTCGGGAAGAACATGGTCGGCATCTCCATTCAGGTCCATAGAAATAGCAAGATCGCATCGCTCTGAACGGATTCTGTGGCCAGGTATCGGGATCCCGAGGTGCGCTATTGAAACATTTGCATCAGTCGCTTTTTTTTGCCAAAGTGTACAGGCACGGACTTCGACTCGTGCCCAGAGCGCAGCAACAGAAAAGGAACCCACATGAAAAAGACCTTGGGAACATTGGCGACGCTTGCAAGCCTTGCCTCGGCAGCCCCGCAGATCAGCCTGCAGATGCGCACCGATTACCGCTTCGACTTCCGCAACGAGGCCGACTCGACCCTCACCGACAACAGCGGCTTCGATTTGCAGTACGCCCGCCTGGACCTGAACGGCTCCTCCGACCTGGGCTTGAAGTACCGCATGCGCCTGCGCTTTGATTTCCCCTCCCAGGCCGTGGATGCCCAAAGCGCCCTGTCCAAGGACGGCAAGTCCGTCACCACCAAGGCCACCGTCGTCGCCAAGGACACCTTGCGCGGCTACTCCGACTACGTGGATTACGCCTACGTGAAGCAGAGCCTCCCCATGGGCTTTTCCGTGACGGCCGGCAAGTTCGCATCCGGACGTGGCGGCTACGAAGGTGCAACCTCCAGTGCCGACATGTACACCACCACCTTGGTCTACTCCAAGACCACCGCCGCCTTCCAGTCGGTGCTGGGTGTCCAGCCCACCTGGGAAGGCTTTGGCCAGACGGTCTCCTTGACGGTTGCCAACAGCGGCGTGGGCTGGGCCAGCGACAAGTACGTCCAGCACTTCCTGCTGGTGGGCGGCCTGTGGCAAGGCACCTTCCTGGGCGGCCTGGTCCAGCCGCACCTGTCCTACTTCTTCCGCCCCACCAAGTCCACCACCGACGGCCAGCACCTGGCCACCGTCGGCGTGAAGAGCAAGGTGAACATCGTCACCACGGAGCTGGAGTGGAAGTCGCTGACCGACACGGCCAACACCAAGGGAGACAACGCCTTCATGCACTCCACCTCGCTCCTGGCCAAGCTGGACTTCGGCATGTTCCGCCCCCAGCTCAAGGTCTTCTACGACAACCAAGCGGTGCTGGACGAGAAGAAGAGCCTGGAACGCGTGGGCATCAGCCCGGTGTTGGAAGTCGCTCCCTTTGAGAAGACCAACCTGCGCTGGCACGTCGGCTACACCTACCTGGACGAGATCCCCTACGGCAAGGAAGACCGCAACTGGAGCCGCGTGTTTGCCGGTGTGGCCATGAACCTGGACATCCTGAAGTAGAGCGCCTCCGCCCGTTCTCAAGCCTCGCCCTCCGGCGGGGCTTTTTTGTTGCTGGAACTCATGCCAAGACACCCGATCAGGATCTAAAAGCTAGAACTCTGCATTTTATAACCCGTTCAGTGCTATCGGCTGCACCGCGAATGGGTCCTGGGCGCCTGCCGCCCATCGGTCCAGGAGAACGGGGGCGGCACCGGGCTGGCCTGCCAAGCCACGGCTGCGCCGGGGTCTTGGCCCTTGCGGGCGGCATCCCTGGCGCATGGACTCGAGCGCGTGTCCTAAGCGCTACAAATAATCTTTAGAATTTTTAGTTTTCCGAAGCTGTTGATGGTCGTATCAACGAATTTCACCGTTGGCACGACCTATGCATTAGAATAGATCGTTCCTAGTCGAGGCTGCAAGGCTGCGGCGCGGATTCCACCACAGTATCATTGTTCCAAGGAGTTTCCTATGAAGAAGACCAAGGGTTTTACCCTCGTCGAATTGATGGTCGTGATCGTGATCATCGGCATCCTCGCAGCCCTGGCCATCCCGAAATTCATGGGCGCTACCAACAAGTCTAAGGCTACGGAATTCAAGCCTGTGCTAAAGCAAATTTACACATTGCAAACTGCGTACAAGCAAGAACGTGATTCGTATTCCGAGTCCTTGGATAATATTGGTTTTGATAGGCCTGAGGCTACAAAGAGTCGTTTTTCTTATTCTTATGTATCCCCGTTGCATTTTGGTGCAGCAACATACTTAGTGGGAAAAAATATCAAGGATTTGGATGGAAAAGAGCTGACGGCTTCGGAAATGGCTTGTGTGGATACATTCAGCACGCAGACCGCAACAACAAAATTGGCTACGCTGAGCAATTTGGATGCTGGCAGTTGTAACTGATAATTTAAATTGAGATAAAATGGAGCGCGGAATTCCGCGCTTTTTTTGTGTGTCTTGTATTTCTAAGTAAAAGGTGGATTCCTAATTGTCAATAAAGCCTAGCACATGCGCGTTGCTATGGGTAGCGTTTGTATGGCTATTTTTGGCAATTGCGCCCCTGTTTCTCCTGCGATCAACAGATCCTGGATTGATCAAATGGCCAGCGTTAGCATTAGCATTAACGATGGCTATCTTTACATTTTCTCGACCAAAGGTCTTTACCTGGATTGATGCGGTATTTGGATGTTATTTTATTTATTCACTAGCTCGTTCAAATGCTTATCATGATCAATGGACTGTCGATTTGGCGACCTGGATCTCATTACTTAGCTACATATTGTTTCGCTGGAAAAATGCACAAATCCCCATTTGGTTGGCCTTAGCATTTTCTTGGGTAATTGGACTTCGAGGCATCTTAGATATTCTATGGGGAAGCATCTGGTCGATGGGTAAACCCTTCCAGATGGTTTCATTTTTTGTAAATCGCAACATGTTTGCTTATTTGCTTACTCCCTTGATTTGGTTTTCATGGGCCACTTACAAACATCAAATAAAGAAATCGCTTCGCATCATTTGGTGTGTGACCTTCATATTCCTTATAGTTGTATTGATTTCGAATCAGTCTCGTGGCGCATTTATTGGTTTTCTAGCCAGCATGTGTGTAATGGGAATATCAAAGAGCATAAAACATAAAAGCATATTCCCACTTTTCAAATCTGCCCTTGGGGTTCTTGCATCCATTGCTGGAAGTTTCATACTAATCTTATCAATGCAGGAGAATCTCCGAGAACTAACCAACGGCATTCACGCAAAGCAAACGGCAATTTACGGAAACTATCATCGCAAATCATCTTCAGAAATACGATCATGGATATGGGATGCAACAATTAGGTCATGGCAAACATCTCCGATTCTAGGAAATGGCACAGGAAGCACTCAGTACAGATTAATCGCTTTCCAAAAACCATGGCTTGATGACGAGAGAAATCCTTATACTAGCGCATGGCATGCACATTCTCATTATTTAGAAATCCTCAACGACAAAGGTATCATAGGTTTTGCTGTTGAGTTATTCTTGCTGCTATTGGCTCTATGGGGATGGGCAAAATCACAAGGAAGACTTCAGTTCGGCTTTGCTGCATTGTTTGGTTTATCTATTCATAATATTGTTGCTGAAGCTGCAGAATATCCGGCAAGCATTGCATTGTATTGGGGATTGATAGGATTTGGGATAAGGCTGTACATAGATCGCTCACACGATGAAAAAAAATATTTCGAAATAATCGATAATTCCATACTTCAATTATCGGTACGCAAAATAATTCCATTATTCGCTTTTGCGTATTCATTACTTTCCATACGACCAATAGCCGCAGACATTTTTACATCAAGAGCATTGACAGTGAGTGACTCTGAAAAGATACATTCCTACGCCTCTGCGCTCAATTGGTGGCCAGACAACCCTGAAGCTCTCATGGCTTTGGCCGTGAATATGGCTGAAAATTCTCGATATCATGATGCATTTTCTACACTAAATCATTTAGATTCTGTTGCACCCGGACTCAAGTGCACCAGTATTCTTCGATCGCAGATATACTTCCATAGCGGTGAAATGTTTGAATCAGAAAAACAAGCAAAACTCACTTTGAAGTCGTATCCATATTATGAGCCGGCGCAGGATGTTTTACTGTCCGCATTGAAACAACAAAGAAAATGCGTGGAAATGAGATACTTTCAAAGCAAATACAAAACATATTCAGCATTAATGTTCATCCCTTTATTTATTCAAGACAGCACATCGAACGCAAAGAACAAACAGATGCATAAGCTCGATTTGCCGTTGCCAATATGGGCAACGCGCGAGATCAGGAATAAATATACAGAAACGTACGCATTTAATGCCAATCAAATACGCAAGAAATTAACAAAAAGGATGGATGAACTCGATCGACTGACATGCGATTAACTTACTGATTCAGCATATGAAATGAATGATCACAATTTGCTGACCAAGGTGACCTATGTTCTTGATCGGATCAGCGCGACTTGTTGGGCAGATCACTTGACAGTTCACTAGATTGGTGTCCATGAGCGTCAGACTCCGACGAATCCTACCGTATATCCTAGTCACGGGCACTGCCATCTTGATTGCTGCAGCAGGAACTAGGCTGTCGCAACCAGCCAAGGCCAAGCTCCCACCCTTCTCCTACCTGCCCACGCCGCAGTCTTCCCGCTATGTCTTTCCCGGGCAGCCGACCTTCGGGGCATCCATCGTGTGGGTTGCCACGGTGCTTCATTTCGCCGACTGCCTGCTGGAGGGGGCTGACCCACGCTTCCTGGGCGACTTGATCGAGATCACCACGGAACTCGATCCCAAGTGGGCCTATCCGTGCGAGTTCGCGGGAGTGGCCATTGCCGACGCCAAGGGAAAGCCCACCGAGCGCACCGTACGAATCTTGGAGAAGGCCATCGGGAGGTTTCCCGACAACTGGCTGTTGCGCATCTACCTCGTCTCGGCGCTTCGCGACGGAGCCTTTGGTTTGACGGAAACTGTCATCGCCGATTCCAGCGCCAAGGTGCTGCTGCCCATCTCGGCCGGCAGGACGAAGGCGCCCGACTACGCGCGCACGCTGGCCTTCACGCTCCTCCAGAAGAGCGGACGGCCCGACGAGGCCATGCGGCAGCTGCTGACCCTGTACCGCAGTGTGGACGATCCGCTCCTGCAGGTGCGCTACCAGGACAAGATGGCAAAGCTCCTGCACGGGGCGCTGCCGCGCATCGGGACAGATTCCGTCGAGTTCCCCCGGCTGGCCGGGGCCATGCTCAAGAGCGGGGACGCCGGGCAGATTGCGCTGGCAAACGGCGTCTTGGTGGCATTGGCTTCCGATTCCACCGACGCACGGGCGTTGGCCGTGGCGCGGGATCTGGTGGGGCAGTACCGCAGCTTCCGCCGCAGTGCCTCGGATCGATGAGGAAGCGCAACTAAGCACGGGCATCCGGCGTCCGAGAGTGGTACATTCGGGGCATGTCGGAGACCCTGTTTGGCAGATACCGTTTGTTGGGCATGTTGGGCGAAGGAGGAATGGCCCAGGTCCATCTGGCCGAAGACCCTTCCCTGCACCGCTGCGTCGCCCTGAAGGTCATCCGCCCCAACCTCTCGATGCGCTCCGACTGGATCCGCCGCTTCCACCAAGAGGCCACCACCGTCGCGCGGCTGGGAAATCCCCACGTTATCCAGGTCTACGACCTGGGCAACCAGGATGGCCAGGAGTTCCTGGTGATGGAGTTCCTGGACCGGGGGAGCCTGGAGAAGATCCTGGCAAAGCAAGGCGGCAAGCTCGACCCGGTCTGTGCCGCGTGCGTGGCCGTGCAGGCGGCCGAGGGGCTGCGGGCGGCCCACGAGGCCGGTGTCGTCCACCGCGATGTGAAGCCCGACAACTTGCTGGTCTCGCGGGAAGGGGTGGTGAAGGTCGCCGACTTCGGCATCGCGCGTCTCCAGGACGAGATCTCCAAGACCCAGACGGGCACCGCCCTGGGATCGCCTCAGTTCATGGCCCCGGAGCAGATCGAGGGAACCCCGCTGAGCGGCAAGGCCGACGTCTTCGCGTTGGCCGGCGTGATGCACCTGATGCTGGCCGGGACCCACCCGTTCCAGGCCGAGCAGGCCCACGCCCTGATGTGGAGGATCGTCAGCCAGGATGCTCCCGACCTGCGCACCTTAGATCCGTCTCTTCCCGAGGACCTGACAGATATTGTCAAATTGATGCATGCCCGCGACCTGGAGATTCGTCCCGTGATGGGGGAGGTGGTGCACAGCCTGAGGATGTGGTTGGCGCTGCACGGCGTATTGGACCCCATCCTGCACCTACGCACCGCCCTGGGCTTTCCCAATGCCCCGCGCATGGATGCGCAAGGCTTGCCGACCACCCAGGTGATGCTCCTGCAGAAGCGCAAACCGAAGCGTCGGCTTCCGCGCTGGGCTCTGTGGGTAGGTGGGGGAGTGGCGCTGACCGCGCTCGTCGGGACGGCCATCTGGAGCGGAGCGCATTGGCTGAGTCAAGGGAGCGGGAAGAATGTTACGGTCGCCGCCTCGGCCGCAACTGGGGATGAGTCGGCCGCATCCGGAAGCCTCATGGTCCTGGCCAAGGACGAAGCGCCGCAGGAGACTTCGGCGATGAAGCCGCGCATTTCGGTCCGCAACACCGGGGACAAGACCATTCACGCCTTGCGCATCGCCATGACCGTCAACGCCTCGCGCGAGCCGGTGGTCGAGACGTGGTACGCTCCCAACTGCAAGGTGGAACTCTCCGGACTCGGAAGCGGCGCCTGGCGACTGGTGGCCAGATGCCGCGACCTGGAGCTGAAGCCCGGCGAGGAATGGCCGGGTGGGGGAGGTCTTTCGATCGGAATCCACTACCCCGATTGGAAGCCAATGGAAGCCAAGAAGGACTTCGGCCTGGGGGCACGTTTCGAACCGGCCCCTTGGATCACGGTTTCCGAGCTGCCTTGATCCCCCTAAATTAGGATCTCGTTCCGAACAACTGTCATGTTTTGACTTGCGTTCTTCATCATATCTTGTATATATTAGATATATGAGAAATCTTGGATATTTTGTATCTACTAGCTATGAGCCGATCAGAAGGGGGGCGAGATGACAACAATTGCTGCATGGGGGTCGAGTGCTGGAATCCGCATTCCCAAAGATTTCATGTCAAGAGCCGGCCTTTCCATGGGGCAAAAGGTCGAATTGGAAGTGGTATCTGGGGGCGTGCTGATTCGTCCTTCCCGTCCAGTCTTCAATATTGCTGATTTGGTTTCTCGTGTGACGGATGAGAATATCCATGAGCATATTGATTTTGGCCCTTCAGTAGGGAAAGAAATTATTGATGGCTAAGCTTTCTCGCGGTGATATTGTTATGGTTTCTCTTGATCCAACTCTAGGCCATGAACAATCCAAGCAACGTCCTTGCTTGGTCGTTTCCGATACGGGTTATAATAATCGATTAGGAATGATCGTCGTTTGTCCTATCACCTCAAAAGTGAAAGGTTTCCCGTTTGAAGTGTCGATTTCTTCAGGCAGCATTTCTGGTGTTGTCCTAGTCGATCAAATCCGATGCGTTGATGCTCGCGCTCGTAATGTGACGGTTGTTCGCGGCGCTTCTGCTGATCATTCCACCATGGCGACTGTTTCGGGCATTCTAGAGGCTTTGCTTATTGCCTAGCGCGCAGCGGGCAACCTTGGACAGAATATGGAGACGCTTTCAAAAATGAACGCCCCAATCAGACGATATGATTTCGCCTAATTTATATTATGTTAATACAAATACCAGTTTTGTCTATGTCTACTGTGTCAAGACTGGTGACGTCTTTGACTCACACTTGAACAGCCAGTCAGTTATCATTGCCTTGTCTATTGTGACAAAGGCGAAACAGAATCACAAGCCAGCCTTCCATTGTCATGATGTACTGGCTGTGATCTAGATCCAAAATGACGACTAGATGCCCAAGCGAGTCGTCCATACTTAGGCAATGCTCCCAGTCACTATCATGTGCATTCTCGTCAAAATAGTAGATATGGTTATCTTTTTATATTTTATGCGACGCTCATCTAGCCCATCCAGTGGTTTAAAAGGCAACAATGGCTAAGTGCGGGCAAAATTAGCGTAGTCCTCCAACCGATGCTGAAGAGCCGTTCTGCCGTTGTAAGGGGTCGTGAGTTAAAATCCGGATCACTCCCCTACTTCTGATAGGGAGATAAATCTGTGATCATTTGGCGCATAAAATGTGCGAATAAATCATCACTGAGTATATGTAAAATCGCATCCTATAATCAAAAGTCGAAAAACAATAATCACACGAAATAATGCGACCCAACTAATTCGCTTTGTCTAGCAATTTTTCTTGATTTAGCATGGTGTTGGCAGTAGATTTCTGCAGAATGCGGCTAATGAGAATGATTTATCCGGATGGCAAGGTAAGTTGGACGCTTATTGATTCCGATGGAATTGATCATGACGTGTTTAGATCTTGGTTAATTCATCTTGAAGTGTCTGGTAGGTCTCCAAATACTATAAGAGCATATGCTCGCTATGTGGCTCGTTGGATAATATACCTTCAAAGAAACAATATCAGTATTGATTCCCCGTCAATTTCTGACTGGGATCGATTCATTCAGTGGTATGCTGCAAGAGATGAATCAGATAATCAAAATGATCCAAAGTTGGTCAGCCTAAGTTTAGGGACGGATGTGATGTTGCCAGAGGTGCACAATCAAGCACACATGGCTCTTAAATCATTTTACGTATATCTATTAAGCGGAGCCATTCCACACCACATCGAACCTGATTTGATGCGTGAAATGAACGAAAAGACCAAGAGTCGAAAATTTCTTGAGTACATGGATTCGCGCACTATTCGAAAAAAGAGAGATCACTACTTTAAAGGAGATGCAGGAAGGGCTACACGCAATGCACACGCTAAGCGTTTAAGTCCCGAGCAAGTCTTTCAGTTGATTTCCGCCTGCCATTTGGCTCGCGATGCCTTCTTGATTGTACTGTTATATAATACAGGGGTAAGAATTGGTGAAGCGCTTGGGTTGAGAATGGCTGACATAGATTTATCTGAGGGTACAATATGGATAACGCCAAGGGATGATAATGAAAATGGAGCACGAACGAAAGGAGGGAAGTATAGGGCAATTCCTGTGAATGAATACGTTGTATCTATGTATGAAGATTTTGTTAGTGGTCAAGAATATTCGAAAGCCTTCGAGGCGGGTACAAGCTACATCTTTTGCAATATATCTGTTGGGCGTATTGGAAAAGCACTTTCGTTCAGTTACGCATTGAAACTGAGAAGAATGCTTATGAAGAGAACTGGGATACATTTTACTTGGCACCATTTTCGGCACACGCATATTTCAGAAATCATAGCTCAAGGGTATGGATTATTAGAAGCCGCCGACCGCGCGGGACATTCTAGCCCACTAGTTACGGCCGAAGTGTATCGCCATATTTTCCCCTCGGAAATGCGCAAACTGCAGTTGAATGGACCGGAAAAGCTAAAATCACTTATGGATGATTTTCGTGAAGCTAAAGCCTTTGGAGATAAACGCAAGTGGATCCACTGAAGAAATTTGGAACTTTAGAACAGCCTGAAGCCGAGGCTTATGTCGCAAGGCTTATTAAAGCGATTGATTCCGTCAATCCAGTATTGAACAATTTCAATGACTGGGATTGTGATCTCATTTTTGATGCGCTTAAAGTTAGTTCTAGTAAAATGCAATCAATTGGATTCTATACTCTACTGAGACGCAACAAGAAAGTGCTGCTATCATTTTCAAATCTTCCGCATGCGGTTAGCTTGGAATTAAAGCTTCATATGATCGAATTATTGAACGATCCAAGATGTACGCAGCGGGATATTTTTGATAATCGCATAATTGCTATCAATTTCTATAGAGAACATTGGCAGGATATTTCATCTAGGTTTCTTGCGAACTCAATTTCAGACATCCCCCACCCAATCAATATCCTCGCGAATGGCTATTGGGGCGGTAGCGCCAACTCAGCAAATGCAGACCTTATCTTGATGGCTCAATTGTGGAGAAATTCAGGATACACGAATCTAAAAATGATACGTGGGACTGAATTTATTCAACGACAATATACAGACAGTAGAACGGCTATCATCGGCACAATCCATAAAGAGGTGATTTTCAAAAGAGAGCAGCTAATGAAGCGACTTGAGGATCGGAATATCATTTACCTGAAGGATATTTTTTCTGATAATGAAATTCGATTCGACGCTACTCAGCGCGTCAAAGATCAATGGATTGGATTCTTCAAATATCCACTTTGGATGAGGTCCGAGATTCGATCATTTTTGCTCGACAAAGTTTCGCATGATGAATTCAGCAGAGCTTCCGTTTATGCATTCTCGGTGACCCCATTGCGAGACTTTTTATATGAGACGTTCACTAATCCTTCGCCAAAGGATATTACCGCCGAGCTAATCGATTCAATGTTTCTTGATTGGGGTAATGAGAAAAAATTAGCTGGGAAAAATTGGTGGACTGATGCAGCAAGAGTAATTGAATATGCCGGCAGGAAGTGGCCTCAAAAATGGCCATCTCTATCTTTTAGCTCTCGATCTGCAAGAAAAATCAAAAAGCGGCAATGCGTAGAAGTTGGCGGAAGACTGCATAAATCAAAAGAAGGCGCTGGACGATCTACCCCAAAAGACATTGTTGAAAAAATTTCGGCAATAATTAAACAAGCGCCAGACCCAATTCCTCTGATTTTTTTATTGGCAATATCTACTGGCGCAAGGCGCGACGATCTTCACGCAATTCAGTATGACTGTTTGTTTCCAGATGAAGATCCAAATTTCATGCAGCTGCGATTTTGGCAAAACAAAGTTCGCAAATGGAACATCAAGCCATTACTTATCTCTGATCCTGCTCATAAAAGGATCATAGATATGATAAAAATTCAACAGGACCGTATCGTCTCATTGATTGGCAAAAAAACACTTCACTTATTTCCAAAATTTTATGGAGAAAAGGAATCTTACGTATCTCCATCATTCACCACCACGGAGATCAAGTACTTATGCATAAAAAACAAAATTCTTAACAGCGATGGCGGAATTTTTAACTTCACATGGCATCCATTAAGGCATTATAGGGGGACTGAGATGGCATTATCCGGACATGATATACTTAGCATCATGTTTGAATTAGGTCATGAAAGCCCGGATATGGCCACAAGCTACGTGAATCACAGGACACAAATCAAGAAAAAAGCTCTAATTGCCAAAGGCGGCGGGAGATTTTATGACATACAAGGTGTTTTGGATGATAAGATATCAATTTTATTGCAGCGAAAAGAAGACGCAGCAAAGGTAACGAGAGTTTGCGGAGGGGCATGTACTATCCCAGCTCAGATTGGAGATTGGTGTGAGCATGCTAATGCCTGCTTCACATGCACGTATTTTCGTGCCGATTCGCAGGATTCGGAATTTTTTAAAAGTGAAGCATTAAGACTGAAAGCATTAATATTCGAACAAGAATCAACAATTTCAGAGTTAAGGAAAGAAAATAAATTAAGGCTTTCTGAAATAGAAAATCGCAGACTGGCGCGCAATACTGAAGTGCTAAATAATATACACAATATTGTTGCTGCTATCGACTCAAGAGGAGCCTACTCAGGGAACGAACGCGCTTATAAAGCCTCGGTACAATCATGAACAAGAAAGAAAGTATTGAAAATGCTCGAAATGAACGTTCCAAGAGAAAACGCGAAGTTCTCGAGATCACTCTAGCTAGGATGAGGCAATCTGGATCCATTATCACAATTTCTGGGATTGCAAAAGCTGCAGGAGTGTCGCGGGCATATCTTTACAATAATTATGCGAAAGATCTTATCGGATTTAGAGATGAAATGCGCGGGCAATTCTCGATAATAGAAGGAAAAAAAGTCCCCAAGAGAACTGACGAAGAATACATGCATGTAGAATCACTATTAAGGAGAAAAATATCACGCATTGAGTCTGAAGGGAAGCTCCTCAATGAGAAGATTCGAACAGCGCATCAGACAATTAAACAGCTCCAACTGGATTTGGCGCTTGCACTTGGAAGAAATGAACAACTACGACAATTGACAAAAAAACAATAAATTGACGGGAACTCTACCTACCACTATTAGATACTGCGCGGTATATCGCACCGGCAGGCGTATCTTGAATCACTGGCCATCGGTGATGCAAACAAGACCAACGCCCCCCCTCACGAGGGAGATGGATCAGCGCACTTGGTGCACAAAAGATCCATTCGGCGGAGAAAATTTGCGGTAAGCGTCCCGAGATGATCACCTAGCCGACGACGGTACCCAGAGCGAGCAGAGATTCTAGGAGCAGGAGGACGGGTTTGCCGTCATTGTCGCTCTGGGGAGGGAATCCAAGATGACAGATTTTGTCAAGGATGTCAAGTTTCCCTACACTGGGAAG